>Ga0247809_1001173_pt1 | contig 11737 bp, 4 predicted proteins | sample UWRJL104311B1_FD_180951 | JGI IMG/M metagenome (GOLD analysis project Ga0247809, IMG submission 180951) | Plant litter microbial communities from Arlington Agricultural Research Station in Wisconsin, United States - UWRJ-L104-311B-1 | ecosystem: Environmental > Terrestrial > Plant litter >...
TCGCGCAGCACTTCGATGCGTTCCAGCGCGGCGAACGGGATCATGTTCAGGTCGGGCGCCGAACTGTCGAAGGCGTTGTTGGCCAGGCGGCGGCCGTTCAGCAGGACCAGCGTCTTGTTGGCGCCGATGCCGCGCAGGTCGGCGAACGAGGCGCCGCCGGTGCCGGAACCGACCACCTGGCTGGTGCCCTGGCTCGATTGCGACACGCTCAGCGTCGACATGACTTGTTCGATGGTGTTGATACCCTGTTTTTTCAGGTCTTCCATCTTGACCACGGTCACCGGCACGGCGGTTTCAGCATCGATGCGCTTGATCGCCGAACCGGTGATCTCCACGCGTTGCAGCGGCGCGTCTTGGGCGAACGCCGGCTGCGCCAGCACCATTGCGGCGCCGCTGACGAACATCAGCCGCAGCGAACGCGAAATTACAGTTTCCATCATCATTGCTATGAACTCCTGGCGAGATACGAATTTAGTGTTTTGTTAGTAACAATCACAGGATGAACAATCTTTATTAATTGTCCAAGGCGGTCATCAGACCACTTGAGACCGCCAGGGTCAATTGCGTCTCTGTAACAAGATTGAAATAAACAACGCTTTCGACGGTTTTTTCAAAAAAACCGGGGATATTTACACAAAAATACAAAATGTATGAAATTTTATGGCTGAAATGTGCTAATCGATAAAAATAGTATGAACGTGCTAATGCCCGCCGGAATGGCGTGTGGATTGTAACCAATAGTTTCCGGAGGGAATGTACGGCCGGAACGCTGTCCGGCCGCGGAGGGAGGACAGACGCGCGCTTAGGCGTTATCGGCGGCCATCGACAGCGCCACCGCCTCGGCGACCTTGATGCCGTCGACGCCGGCCGACAGGATGCCGCCGGCATAGCCGGCGCCTTCGCCGGCCGGGAACAGGCCGCGCGTGTTCAGGCTCTGCAGCGTGTCGTCGCGGCGCTTGATGCGGATCGGCGACGAGGTGCGCGTCTCCAGCCCGGTCAGCACCGCGTCGTGCTTGAAGTAGCCTTTGATCTGCTTGTCGAAGGCCGGGAAGGCTTCGCGCAGCGCGGTCACGGCGAACTCCGGCAGCGCCTGCGCCAGGTCGGTCAGGTGCACGCCCGGCTTGTACGACGGCGTCACGCCGCCGAACTCGGTCGAGGCGCGGCCGGCGACGAAATCGCCCATCAACTGGCCCGGCGCGTGGTAGTTGCCGCCGCCCAGCTCGAAGGCTTTCTCTTCGAGGCGGCGCTGGAACTCGATGCCGGCCAGCGGGTGGCCCGGATAGTCGACCTCCGGCGAGATGCTGACCACGATGGCGCTGTTGGCGTTGCGCTCGTTGCGCGAATACTGGCTCATGCCGTTGGTCACCACGCGGCCCGGCTCGGACGCGGCCGCCACCACCGTGCCGCCCGGGCACATGCAGAAGCTGTAGACGGCGCGGCCGTTGGAGGCGTGGTGCACCAGCTTGTAGTCGGCCGCGCCGAGGATCGGGTGGCCGGCGTTGGGGCCGAAGCGGCAGGCGTCGATCAGCGATTGCGGGTGCTCGACGCGGAAGCCGATCGAGAACGGCTTGGCTTCGACGTAGACGCCGCGCGCGTGCAGCATTTCAAAGGTGTCGCGGGCGCTGTGGCCGACCGCCAGCACCACGTGGTTGGTGACGATCTGCTCGCCGCCCTCCAGCGTCACGCCGCGCACCTGGCCCTCGCCGTTGATTTGCTCGATCTCGAGGTCGACCACCTTGCTGCTGAAGCGGTATTCGCCGCCCATGGCCTCGATGTTGGCGCGCATCTGTTCGACCATCTTGACCAGGCGGAAGGTGCCGATGTGCGGCTTGCTGACGTAGATGATCTCCTCCGGCGCGCCGGCCTTGACGAACTCGGTCAGCACCTTGCGGCCGTAGTGTTTCGGGTCCTTGATCTGGCTGTACAGCTTGCCGTCGGAGAAGGTGCCGGCGCCGCCTTCGCCGAACTGCACGTTGGACTCCGGATTGAGCTCGCGCTTGCGCCAGAAGCCGAAGGTGTCGACGGTGCGCTCGCGCACTTCCTTGCCGCGCTCCAGGATGATCGGGCGCAGGCCCATCTGCGCCAGGATCAGCGCGGCGAACAGGCCGCACGGGCCGGTGCCGATGACCACCGGGCGCGGATTGCGGTCGTGGCCTTGCGCTTGTTCGCCGTGGGCGACGAATTTGTACGAGGTGTCCGGCGACGGCGTCAAATGCTGGTCGCGCGGTTCGCGCCGCAGCAGCGCCGCCTCGTCCTTGACTTCGATGTCGAGCGAGTAGATCAGCACGATCGCCGATTTCTTGCGCGCGTCGTAACTACGCTTGAAGACGGTGAAGCCGATCAGCTCGGCGGCGGGGATGTCCAGCCGCGCCAGGATGGCGGCCGGCAGCTGGTCTTCGGTGTGGTTCAGCGGAAGTTTGACTTCATTTAATCGCAGCATGGCGGTGGTTTTTCCAAAAATTGCGGGGCTCCGTATCTAGCGGAGAGCGGGGCGGCCGTTCCCATCGTGACGCGGCCGCAGGCGCTATTTTACCCGCGGCGGCGCGGCGTGGCGGCGGCGCCGATCGCGGCCGGCGCGGCCCCGTGCGGCGACGCACCATCACGCGCACCGGAATGGTGCAACGCTCCAAAATCGGGCGTTGTACCGAAACAACGAAGTTGTAAAATAGAAACTCCGAGACACATCCCCGGTTTTGTCGCAAAGCACCATGAAAGTGCGGTTTTGTGTTCACAAAGACACACTTGCCATGCTGCGCTGCACAAATACCGGTCCCGGCTCAAACCCTTTGCGGAAGTATTTTACTTGGCGCATTTCGTTTATACCGATATTTAATTTTATGTCGCAGTCGGCTATCAAAATAAAAGTATTGCTATATAGGAGATTAATAGATGTGCAACGAAATTTGTTGCGATGCACAAAAAATGTAGTCGCAAAGAGCTTGCATTGTTAGATGTGGTGGTCTTTGTTGTATTTACGAAACTTCGGATGGCTGCGGTTGACAGTTTTGGCATGCAAATGGTTTCATGCAATGCGCCTGCAAAATGACTTTTTTGACAGGTGTATATAAGCGAGATTCCGCACCCTGATTATCACCCCGTCGCCGTCGGCGTCGGGCGGTATCACACAAGGTTAACAGAATCCTTCAGGCTGGCCGGTTGAATACCCCTCGATGCAAGTATTTAACACGGTTTAGGTTTCCCCTCGATCCGGGGAGTTCAATAATGGGAGTTTTACAATGATTCAAGAGAAAATGATGTCGCGTACCTTGCGCAGCGTGTTCGCCGGCTCGATGCTGGTCGGCATGAGCGCGATGATGCACAACGCCATGGCGCAAGAAGCGGCGCCGGCGAAGATCGAACAAGTGCAAGTGACCGGTACCCGCATCACCACCCCGGGCACCACCTCGACCAGCCCGATCTCGTCGATCAGCGCGGAAGAGATCAAATCGTCCCAGCCCATCTCCGTTGAAGAGTTCGTCAAAGGCCTGCCCGCCGCCGTGCCGGCGATCGGTCCCGGCACCAACAACGGCACCTCCGGCGCCGCCACCGTCGATCTGCGCGGCCTGGGTGCGAACCGCACGCTGGTGCTGATCAACGGCCGCCGCCTGGTACCGTTCAGCCTGGACGGCACCGTCGACACCAACTCGATCCCGATCGCCCTGCTGAGCCGCGTCGACCTGCTGACCGGCGGTGCTTCGGTCGCCTACGGCGCCGACGCCGTGGCCGGCGTGATCAACTTCAACCTGAAGAAAAACTTCACCGGCTTCGACGCCACCACCTCGTACGGCGGCACCACCGACGACCATGACGCCAAGCGCAAGCGCACCGACATCACCATGGGCGCCAACCTCGACGACGGCCGCGGCAACGTCGTGCTGAGCATCGGCAAGACCACTTCCGATCCGCTGCGCCAGGGCGCGCGTCCTTACGGCGTCACCAGCCTGAGCTCGACCACCGGCCTGGCGAGCGGTTCGTCGACCACCATTCCGTCCGGCTTCGCCGTCGGCCAGGGCGTGGGCGGCACCGACACCTTGTCGGGCAGCTGGCAGATCGATCCGGCGACCGGCCGTCTGGTCCAGCCGGCCGTGGCCTACAACACCAATCCGCTGAACTACTACGCCACCGGCCTGGATCGCACCCAGGCGACGTCGCTGGCCAACTACAAGATCAACGACCACGTCGAAGCCTACGCCGAGGTGTTCTACACCAGCAGCAAGGTCTCCTCGACGCTGGCCGAGTCCGGCACGTTCGGCAACGTCTTCAACGTCCCGATCGGCAACCCGTTCATCCCGGACGCCGCCCGTCAGCAGATCTGCGAACGCCGCGGCATCATGGCCGCCAACTGCGTGGTCGGCAATTCGACCCTGGTGCCGATGACGGTCAACCGCCGCTTCGTCGAGCTGGGCCCGCGCCTGAACGACTTCAGCAACCGCACGCTGCAGTACACCGTCGGCGCCCGCGGCGACGCGGTGCTGGACTGGACCTACGACGCGTCGTGGACCCGCGGCAACGCGGACCAGACCCAGGTGCGCGGCAACTGGGGTTCGCTGGCCAAGGTCGGCCAGGCGCTGAACGCGCTGAGCACCACCAGCTGCGTGAACACCGCCAACAACTGCGTGCCGCTGAACGTGTGGGGCGCCGCCGGCACCGTCACCCCGGCCATGCTGGGCTTCGTCAACTCCAGCGCGATCTTGCTGCAGAGCGTGCAGCAAGACGTCGGCTCGCTGTCGCTGCAGGGCGACCTGGGCAACAGCTTCGTCAGCCCGTTCGCCAACCAGCCGATCTCGATGGCGATCACCGGCGAGACGCGTAAAGTGGTGGCCGGCACCCAGTCGGACGCGGCCTCGCAGATCCAGGGCGAGGTGCTGGGCACCGGCGCGCCGACCCCGGACCGCACCGGCACCTTCCGCCTGCGCGAGCTGGCCGTCGAAGGCCAGATCCCATTGGTCAAGGACAAGCCGTTCATGCGCGCCTTGAACGCCGACCTGGGCTATCGTGAAACCGAGTTCAAATCGGGCGACAAGGAATCGCTGAGCTACAGCAGCTGGAAAATCGGCGGCGAGTGGGAACCGGTCAAATCGATCCGCTTCCGCGGCATGATCCAGAAAGCCACCCGCGCGCCGAACGTGAACGAACTGTTCGCGCCGAAAGTGACCGGCCTGTCGAATCTGGCGGTCGATCCTTGCCAACTGGCCCGCATCAACGCGGCCGACGCCAACAAGGCCGGCACGCTGTCGAACCTGTGCCGCCTGACCGGCGTGCCGGTCAGCGACATCGGCAAGCTGCCGGCGCCGTCGTCGGGTCAGATCAACAACCTGGCCGGCGGCAACCCGGACCTGGGACCTGAAGTGGCCAAGACCAAGACCTTGGGCTTCGTCTGGGAACCGCTGCCGAAGCTGGCCGTGTCGCTCGATTACTACAAGATCCACATCAACGACGCGATCTCCCGTCCGAGCACCACCGACGTGCTGGATGCTTGCTACAACCAGAATCCGAGCTTCACGATGAACGCCAACTGCGCGCTGATCGGCCGTAATCCGGCCAACGGCACCTTCAACGGCGTCGCCTCGAGCGGCGTCGCCACCGAGCGCACCAACTCCGGCAAACAGGAAACCAGCGGCTTCGACCTGAACGTGGCCTACAAGCTGCAGGCGAAACAACTGAACCTGGATCCGAAGTGGGGCAACTTCGACCTGGGCCTGGGCTACAACCAGGTGCAGAGCTTCGAATTCCAAGCGTCGCCGATCTCGGTCAACCGCGATTGCCTGGGTTACTACTCGGTCGCCTGCGGCGACGTGGCCAACTCGCCGGTGTACAAGCGCAAGTTCAACCAGCGCACCACCTGGAACATCGGCGACTTCGCCGTCGGCTACAACTGGCGTTATGTCAGCGCGGTCGACATCGAGCCAGCCGCGCTGCGCACCACCGCCTTCCTGCCGAAGTTCTCGCACATCGATGCGTACAACTACCTGGATCTGTCGGTCGTGTATAACTACTCGAAGAACCTGCGCGTCAACCTGAGCGTCACCAACGCCGCCAACAAGAAACCACCGATCGTCGGCGGCACCATCGCCACCACGGCGATGGACAGCGGCAACACCTTCCCGCAATCGTACGACGCCATTGGTCGTTACATCACGCTGGGCGCCAGCCTGAAGTTCTAATTTAGGCCAGCAACAAAAAATCCCTTCCCGGCAGCGCGCGCGATCTTGATCGCGTGCGGGCCGGGGAGGGATTTTTTTTCGTCCGGCGGATCGCGCCGCCGCGCGCGGCCGGGCTTAGAAGCCGCCCCAGACCGCGCTCAGCGCCGCCACCGCCGCCAGCGCCGCCGTCTCGGTGCGCAGGATGCGCGGCCCCAGCGACAGCGCCAGCGCGCCGTGGCGCAGCGCCGCTTCCTCTTCCTGGTCGCTCAGGCCGCCTTCCGGGCCGATCACCAGCGTCACCGCCTGCGGTCCCTGGTGGCGCGCCCAGTCGGGCAGCGATTGCGTGGCGCGCGGCGACAGGATGATGCGGCGGTGCAGGTCCTGCTGCGTGATCCACTGTTTATAGTCTTGCGGCGGCGCCAGCCGGGCCAGCCGGTTGCGGCCGCTCTGCTCGGACGCCGAGACGATGATGCCTTGCCAGTGGGCCATTTTTTTCTCCGCGCGCTCGGCAGACAGCCGCACCACGCAGCGCTGCGCCGCCAGCGGCTGGAAGCCGGTGACGCCCAGCTCGATCGCCTTTTCGATGATCCAGTCCATCTTGCCGCCCTCGGGCAGCGCCTGCGCCAGCGTCACGGCGAACGGCAGTTCGGCCTCGCGCGGATGGTGCGCCTTGACCTCGGCGCTGACGCCGCGCCGTTCGATCACGGCCAGGCTGGCGCTGTACTCGCCGCCGTCGCCGTTGAACAGCGTGATCAGGTCGTCGCGCGCCAGCCGCAGCACCTGGATGTGGTGGGCGACCGCCTCGGGCAGCGTGATGAGTTGGCCGATGGCCAGCGGGTGGGGGTGGAAAAAACGGGGCATGCGGACGTCCTGTGGTTTGTCGTCCACAAATTTTAATCGCTGCGCGCGACGGGTGGGGAATTACCCTCGCAGGCCACTAAAGTTGTCGCCTTGCTTGCTGATGGTGCGGAACGTGTCATGCCATGGTGCAAGCCTCCGGCGGCGCACCAAAACGGCGCGGCGGGTAAAAGCGGGGCGCCGGGGAAATTGAAGCTAATTTTGGCAAGGCGCCATATTCGAAAATTTTATATCGTTATGAGGATGGTTTTTGATATAAAAAATGGCAAGACTGAAATGGGCAGATGGAATATGCGTCTCCATATTAAAGGATAGGCGCCGTGAATGTCATTGATTTATACCATTTCCGCCCGTTTATTTTGCATCACGTTGTTTTCTTGTATAAGCGAAAGTTGCGTTGTTGACAGCGTTGCCGCACGCATGGTTTTATGAGTCACGGCTGAGTAACACAGCCTTTTAGTTTCAGTACAGAGATCTCCAAGAGAGACGGGACATCGTTGCCTACCAGGCAAATTTTTTTAATCGGGAAAAACCATATGTTCAGAAAAACAGTTTTAGTTAACGCGCTCTCCATCGCCTTCGGCACCGCCGCCCTGACCGCGGCGGTGATGCAGCCGGCGATGGCGCAGTCGAACGCGTCCGGCAGCATTTATGGCGCGATCGATTCGCCGGCCGGCGCGTCGATCTTGGTGGAAAACAAGGACACCGGTTTCAAGCGTACCGCGCAACCCGAAGCCGGCGGCCGTTTCCAACTGGCCGCGCTGCCGGTGGGCCACTACACCGTTCAACTGATCCGTGACGGCAAGGTCGCCGGCAGCACCGAAGTCGACGTGCAAATCGGCCAGGGCGTCAGCGCCTCGTTCACCGCCGCCGTGCAAGCGGTGCAAGTGACCGGCCGCCGCAGCCGCATCGATCTGTCCAGCACCAACAGCGGCGCGACCTTCACCGCGAAAGAACTGGCCAAGCTGCCGATCACCCCGACCGTCGCCTCGATCATCCAGCTGGCGCCGAACACCACCCGCGGCGACTCGCGCTACGGCGACGGCAACGCGCCGAGCTTCGGCGGTTCCGCCGCGTCGGAAAACGCGTTCTACATCAACGGTTTCCCCGTCACCAACGTGCTGTTCCAGGTCGGTACCTCCGAACTGCCGTTCGGCGCCATCGGCGGCGCGCAAATCCTGACCGGCGGCCTGAGCGCCGAGTTCGGCCGTTCGACCGGTGGTGTGATCAACATCTCCACCAAGTCCGGCACCAACAACTGGGAAGTCGGCGGCAGCGTCAGCACCGAGCCCGACTCGCTGCGCGGCACCCCGAAAAACGTCTACTACGGCAAAAACGGCCTGCCCACCGATGGCAAGCTGTACCGGTCGTACTCGGACAGCAAGACCGACACCAAAATCGCCAGCGCCTTCGTCAGCGGCCCGATCATCAAGGACACGCTGTTCTTGTACGCCAACATCGAGCGCACCAAGACCGACATCGACAGCACCCGTTTGAATGTGGACAGCGCCACCGCGGCGACCGCCGGCTGGGAAGAGCGTCGCGACACCATCAACCGCGGCCTGGTGAAAGTCGACTGGAACATCAACGACAACCATCGCCTGGAAGCCACCTACCTGAACGACGATCCGAAATCGGAGCGTTCGTACTACGCCTACGACTATGCCACCGGCGCCAAGGGCACCACCAAGAGCGGCGGCGCGCACTATGAAAGCTACGGTCCTATCCCGGTGGCGGCCCGCGTCGGCGCGGAAATCAAGATCCTGAACTACACCGGCAACCTGTCCGACGACGTGACCTTGACCGCCATGATCGGCAACAGCACCACCGAGCACGTGTTCACGCCGTTCAACTACCTGCCGAACGTGCTGCAAGTGACGGCGCCGGCCAACTCGCGCATTCCCGGCTTCAACTACAGCACCACGCAGAACACCCCGGGCAGCATCCTGACCGACGGCGCGCAGGACAAACAGAAGGTGATGAACCTTAACCTGCAATACAAGGTCGGCGACCACACCATCCGCGCCGGTATGGACCAGAACAAGATCAGCTCGGTGGCCGGCACCAGCCGCGCCGGCGGCGGCACCTGGACCTACGCCATCGCCACCAACCCGAACCTGCCGATCAATGGCTCGGTGCCTGCGCCTGCCACCAACGGCGGCTACGGCACCCAGGGTTACTATGTGAGCCGCGTGTCGCAGTCCGGCGTCTCGACGCCGTCGGTCAGCCAGGATGCGCAATACATCGAGGACACCTGGCAGGTCACGCCGAAGATCATCCTCAAGGGTGGTTTGCGCAACGAGCAGTTCACCAACTACAACGGCGACGGCGATCCTTACGTCTCGATGCGCCACCAGTTGGCGCCGCGTTTCGGCGCGACCTGGGATGCGCTGGGCGACTCGTCGCTGAAAGTGTTCGCGAACGCCGGTCGTTATCACCTGCAAATGCCGACCAACGTCGCGGTGCGCGCGGCCGGCGCCTCGCTCAACACCCAACAGTACTACACCTACACCGGCACCGATCCAGTCACCGGCGCGCCTACCGGCCTGAAGGAACTGGGTGCCCTGTTCTCCGCCAACAACGAGTTCGGCCAGTCGAAAGACCCACGCCAGGTCGCGGCCCAGAACATGGACTCGCTGTATCAGGATGAGTTGATCCTGGGCTTCGAGCGCGCCTACTCGCAGAATCTGAACTTCGGCGCCAAGGTCACCTACCGCAAACTGAAATCGACCATCGATGACTTCTGCGATCAGCGTCCGTTCGACAAGTACGCCACCGACCACGGCATCACCAACAACTTCGTGTTCGGTTGCGCGCTGTTCAATCCAGGCAAGGACAACGACTTCCTGGTCGACTACGCCGGCGATGGCCTGAAACTGACCAAGGTGCACCTGACCGCGGAAGAGCTGGGCTATCCGGAAGTCAAGCGTAGCTACGCCGCGCTGGATCTGTTCGCCGAGCACCCGCTGCGCAACGGCTGGTACGGTAAGATCAACTACACGCTGTCGCGCAACGCCGGCAACACCGAAGGCCAGACCCGTTCCGATTCGGGCCAGGCCGACGTGTCGACCACCGCCGTGTTCGATTACCCTGAGCTGACGCTGAACTCGAACGGCCTGCTGCCTAACGATCGTAAACACCAGATCAAGGCCTACGGCTTCTACCAGTTCACCGATGAACTGAGCCTCGGCGGCAATCTGCTGATCGCTTCGGGCCGTCCGAAGAACTGTATCGGCAACCTGCCTGACTCGTACTACGCCGCCGGCAACACCGCGACCGACTACGGTTCGGAGTTCTTCTTCTGCAACGGCGAAGCGGCCGGACGCGGTAGCCGCGGCCGCATGCCTTGGGATACCCGCCTGGACTTGAACGTGGCCTACGCGCCACGTTTCCTGAAAGGCTTGATCCTGAAGGCCGACGTGTTCAACGTCACCGACCGTCAGACCGCTCAGAACCAGACCGAGTCGTACAACGTCGGCAAGGCGGTCAACGCCCTGTACGGCAACGTGATCAGCTACACCGCGCCACGCTCGATCAAGCTGACCGCCGAGTACAGCTACAAGTTCTAATCGATCCGCACCCCGCCGGCTTGCCGGCGGCGTCGAACGCGAAAGCCGCCCGGTGCGAACCGGGCGGCTTTTTTTCATTCGGCGGCGCGAAATCGGCCGCTTGTAGGCCGGCCAGGCATGCTCTGGTAGAATACTGGGTTCAGCAGCATGGCATTGGCAGCTCCCGAATTCCAACCTCCCGCACTTACTAGACCATGAATACTACGCTTCCGCACACCCAAATGGCCAACGCGATCCGCGCGCTGGCAATGGACGCCGTCCAGAAGGCCAACTCCGGCCACCCAGGCATGCCGATGGGCATGGCCGAGATCGCGGTCGCGCTGTGGAGCGGCCATTACAGCCACAACCCGGCCAACCCGAAATGGGTCAACCGCGACCGCTTCCTGCTGTCCAACGGCCACGGCTCGATGCTGCACTACGCGCTGCTGCACCTGAGCGGCTACGCCGTCACGATGGACGACATCAAGGCCTTCCGCCAGATGCATTCGAAGACCCCGGGCCACCCGGAAGTCGACGTCACGCCGGGCGTGGAAACCACCACCGGCCCGCTGGGCCAGGGCATCGCCAACGCGGTCGGCATGGCGCTGTCCGAGTACCTGCTGGCGAGCGAGTTCAACAAGCCTGGCTTCGACGTGGTCGACCACTACACCTACGCCTTCGTCGGCGACGGTTGCCTGATGGAGGGCATCTCGCACGAAGTGTGCGCGCTGGCCGGCACGCTGGGCCTGAACAAGCTGATCGCGCTGTACGACGACAACGGCATCTCGATCGACGGCAAGGTCGAAGGCTGGTTCACCGACGACACCCCGGGCCGCTTCGAAGCGTATAACTGGAACGTGATCCGCGCCGTCGACGGCCACGACGTCGCCGCCGTCGCCGCCGCGATCGCCGCCGCCAAGACCTCGGACAAGCCGACGCTGATCTGCTGCAAGACCATCATCGGCAAGGGTTCGCCGAACCTGCAGGGCGGCGACAAGGTCCACGGCGCCGCGCTGGGCGACAAGGAAATCGCCGCCGTGCGCGAATACATCGGCTGGAGCTCGGCGCCGTTCGAGATCCCGGCCGAGCTGTACACCGCGTGGGACGCGAAAGCCGCCGGCGCCAAGCTGGAAGCCGACTGGAGCGCGAAGTTCGCCGCCTATAGCGCCCAGTTCCCGGCCGAAGCCG
>Ga0247809_1001175_pt1 | contig 11727 bp, 12 predicted proteins | sample UWRJL104311B1_FD_180951 | JGI IMG/M metagenome (GOLD analysis project Ga0247809, IMG submission 180951) | Plant litter microbial communities from Arlington Agricultural Research Station in Wisconsin, United States - UWRJ-L104-311B-1 | ecosystem: Environmental > Terrestrial > Plant litter >...
CAGGTTGTTCATGCCAGGCAGCGCCTCATGCACTGCGGGCCACTGCAGGGCTTCGTTGGCCAGCGCCCAGATGCGCTGCTGCTGCACCAGCGTGGCCGGCGCGGGCAGTTCGCACAGCAGGGCCGCGTCGCCCAGGGCGTGGAGCCGGGGCAGGCTCGACACCGACGTCATTCCCGGCCGAGGCTGCGCACCTTGGCGGCAAGCTTGTCCTGCACGAAGGGCGAGACGAACTTGTCGACTTCGCCACCGAGCATGGCGATCTCGCGCACGAAGGTGCTGGAAATGAACTGGTACTTGTCACTGGGCGTCAGGAACACCGTCTCGACGTCGGGCATCAGCGAGCGGTTCATGCCGGCGAGCTGGAACTCGTAGTCGAAGTCGGTCACGGCGCGCAGGCCGCGCACCATCGCTTTGCCGCCGCGCGCCACGACGAAGTCGCGCAGCAGGCCAGCGAAGCTCTCGACGGTGACCTGATCGCTGTAGGGCGCGACCGCCTCGCGTGTCATCTCGATGCGCTCCTGCAGCGAGAACAGCGTCTTCTTGTGATGGCCCGCCGCGACCGCGACGATGACGTGCGAGAACAGCTGGGTGGCACGCCGCACCACGTCTTCGTGGCCGAGCGTCATGGGGTCGAATGTGCCGGGATAGACCGCGATCACGCTGGACATCGTGGGAGCTCCTTGTGCAGCCGTTGCGGCCTGGGTCGGCGAATTATGCAGGCGGCGCAGCGGCCGCACGGAGCAGGTGCGCGTGCACGGCACCGGCCTTCAGATGGCGAAAGCTCTCCAGTCCGAGTGCGGCGAGTTCGTCCGCGGTCCACTGGCGCGGCGCCTCGAGATAGACCACGCCGTCGGCATGCAGCGCTCGCGCCGCGGCGCGCAATGCAGGCTCATAGAGCGCCGGGTTCTCGAAGGGCGGATCGAGCAGCACCAGCTGCAGGCTGGCGGCCGGCACGCGTTCCAGCGCGGTCAAGCCGTTGCCGCGCTCGATGCGCACCGCGTCGGCCGACAGCTTGGCCTTGGCTTTCTGGAGCTGGGCGATCAAATCGGCGTCCTGCTCGCACAGCAGCACCGAAGCCGCGCCGCGCGACGCGGCTTCGAGCCCGAGTGCACCGGTACCGGCGAAGGCGTCGAGGCAATGCCAGCCCGGCAACGTGCCACCGCCCGCGCCGGCCAGGCTGGCGAGCCAGTTGAACAGCGTCTCGCGCACGCGATCGGGCGTGGGGCGCAGGCCCGGCTTGTCGGCCACGGCGAGGCGGGTGCGCTTCCATTGGCCGCCGATGATGCGGACTTCGTGCGGGCGCTTGTCGTGTTGCGGCGTCTTGGCAGCCGGCTTGGAGGGAACCTTCTTCATGGGTCGAGCTTAGCCTGCGTACACATCGACGCCTTCAAGGCTTGGCCCCGACCACGACCGTCACCATGCGATCAGGCTGCAGCTTGCGCGCGAAAGCGGCCTTGATGTCGGGCACGGTCACCGCGTTCATGCGCGCCGTCCAGGTGTCGAGGTAGTCCAGCGGCAAGTCGTTCCAGGCGATGTTCGCCACGTTGCCGAGCAGCTTGCGGTTGCTGTCGAGCAGCAGCGGGAAGCCGCCGATGAGGTTGTCCTTGGCGGCCTTCAGCTCGGCCTCGGTCGGGCCGTCGGCGACGAACTTCGCCAGCACCTCGCGCGCCACTTTGACCGCTTCGTCGGCCTGGTCGGGCCGCGTCTGGAAGCCCACGCGAAACGCACCGGCGTGCAGGCCCGGAGAGAAACCGCTGGAAATGCCGTAGACCAGTCCGCGCTTTTCGCGCACCTCGTTCATCAGCCGCGACACGAAGCCGCCGCCGCCGAGGATGTAATTGCCGATGGTGAGAGCGAAGTGGTCGGGGTCGGTGCGCAGGTAGCCCGGCTGGCCGACGATGACATGCGCCTGCGCCGACGCGAAGGGCACGCGCTCTTCCTTCGGCGCCGTGAGCGCGGCGATGGCCGGCACCGCGGGCAGCGGCTCGCAGCGGCCGTCTTGCACGGGCAGTCGCGCGAGCAGGCGCGTCGCGATGACGTCGGCCTGCGCCCGCGTCACTGCACCGACGATGCTCACCTTGGCACGGCACGGCACGATCAGCTGCGCGTAGCGCGTGCGCATCGTCTCGACATCGATCTTCGCGAGCGTTTCCTCGGTTGTCTCCTGGCCGTACGGATGTGTGCCGTAGACGGTCTGCGAAAAGGTGCGGGCGCTGACGGTGCCAGGCTTGGTGTCGGCTTCCTTGAGCGCCGCGTTGATCTGCTCGCGCTCGCGCCGCCATACGTCGTCCGGAAACGAGGGCTCGCCAATCTCTCGCGCCGCCAGGGCCACGGCCTTGTCGAGCAGTGCCGGGTCGGACAGCGTGCGCAGCGAGAAGCTGGTGCGCTCGGGGCCGGCACCCGCGTCGAAGCTTGCACCCAGGTCGGCCCAGGCTTCGCCGAGCGCGTTCTCGTCGAGCGCCGGCCCGGCATCGCTCGCGCGAACGCCCTTTTCGACCATGCCGGCACTGGCGCCGGCCAGGCCAGCCTGTGCGGCCGGATCGCGGCGGCTGCCGGCATCGACGTCGATCTGCACATCGACGATCGGCAGCGCGTCGGTCGCGGCGAGGTACACCTTGGCGCCGTTGGCGAGCGTCCAGTGCTGGATGGGGATGGCCGCTTGCGCGTCGAACGCGCCCAGCAGGGTGGCGCTCGCGAGCACGGCAGCGCCGGTGATCTTCTGAGTCAGGTTCAACATGGCGGTCGGTTCTTTCAGCGCAGCGCGGCGTCAGGTGAGGCCAGCCCACGTGGCCGGCGGTTCTTCTCGGGCGGCAGCGGGATCAGCGTGGCGACGGTGAGCTGGTCGTCGCCGAAATACTTGCCGGCCACGGCCTGCACCTGTTCGGCAGTCACGGCCTGCAGCCGCGCGACGATGCGCGCGCTGGCATCCATCGGCAAGCCTTGCACCCAATTGCCGCCGAGCTCGCGCGCCTGCGCCATCACGGAGTCGAGCTTGTAGGTCTGGCTGGCGACCCATTGCGTCTTGACGCGAGCCAGCTCGGCCGCGCCCACGCCGTCGCGCGCCACGCGAGCGACCTCGGCGCGCAGCGCCGCCTCGACCGCCCCGGGCGTCTTGCCCGCTGCGGGCACGCCGTCAAGTTCGAAGAGCTGCGGCCCACGCCCCGTGATGCCGGCATAGGAGCCGGCGCTGTCGGCCACGCGGTCGGGGCCCTGGGTGAGGGCGCGGTCGAGCCGCGCGCCGGGGTAGCCGTCGAGCAGCGCCGACAGCACGACCAGCGGCCAGACGTCGCTCTCACCCTCGAGGCTCTCGAGCCGCGGTGCGCGGAAGGCGAGCGACACGTAGGCCTGTTCGGCCGGCGCCTTGAACATCACGCGGCGAATGCCCCGCTGCTCGGGCTCGGTGCGCGGCTTGCGCTCAGGCACGGCGCGCGCGGGGATGCGGCCGTAGTACTTGTCGGCCAGCGCGCGCACGCGCTCGACGTCCACGTCGCCGGCCACCACGATCGCGGCGTTGGTGGGCACATACCACTGCCGATGAAAGGCGCGCACATCCTGCGGCGTCATGGCGTCGAGATCGCTCATCCACCCGACCACCGGCCTGCGGTACGGCGACGCGATGAAGACCGCCGCGTTCTGCTGCTCGCCGAGCAGCGCGCGCGGCTGGTCTTCGGTGCGCATGCGGCGCTCTTCCTTGATGACCTCGATCTCGCGCTGGAACTCGATGTCGGCCCACTGGTTGTTCGCGAACCGGTCGGCCTCCAGCTTCATCACCTCTTCGAGCTTCCCGTTCGGGATCTGCTGGTAATAGCCGGTCGCGTCGCGCATGGTGAACGCGTTCTCCTGCCCGCCGAGCGCCGCGACCTGGCGCGAAAACTCGCCCGGCTTGATCTGTTTCGTGCCCTTGAACATCATGTGTTCGAGGGCATGCGCCACGCCAGAGGTGCCGTCGACCTCGTCCATCGATCCGACGCGCACCCACAGCATGTGCACCGCCGTGGGGGCCCGGCGATCAGGCTGGACGATCAGCGTCATGCCGTTGGCCAGCGTGAACTGCTGGGCGTTGCTCGACGCACGGGTCGAAGGCGCGGCCTGGGCGGGCGATGGCGAGGGGCTGGGGGCCTGCGCGGCAGCAGCCCAGGACGCCAGGAGCGCCAGGGCCAGCACCGCACCGGACGCTGTGCGGCGTGGTGAAGGGTGTTTCATAGAATGGGTCGGATTGTAAAAACCATCTGATGTTCAGTTTCTTCAAGAAAAAACCGGCCGAGGCCGTACCGCCGCCAGCGGATGCATCCACGGCCCCGGCGCCCCCGCCGGCCGTCGAAGCCCCCGTGGCCCCGCCGCCTGCCAAGTCGATGTTCTCGCCGTCGAGCTGGTTCCGGGGCGATGCGCCGCCCCCTCCGCCGCCTGCGCCCGCTCTTCCTTCGCCGGCACCACCACCAGTGCCAGAGGCACGTGTGCCCCTTCCCGTGCCGACTGTGCCGCTTGAGTCGGCGCCGACGCTGGCGCCGGTACCTGCACCGCCCCCGCCATCCACGGTGCCGACGCCGCCTTTCATCGCGCCTGCACCGATGCAGTCGCCTGCGCCCGTGGCGGTGCAGCCTCTCGCCCCTGTTCCTGCCCCACCGCCAGCTATCCCGCCCGCGGCGCCGCCTTCGCGCACCGGCTGGCTCGACAAGCTCAAGACCGGCTTGCGCAAGACCGGCACCGGCATCCAGGCCGTGTTCGTCAACGCACAGATCGACGAGGCGCTGTACGAAGAGCTCGAAACCGCCCTGCTGATGGCCGACACTGGCGTGAAAGCAACCGAGTTCCTGCTCGACGACCTGCGCCGCCGCGTTCGCAACCAGATGCCGCGCGATGCGCAGCAAGTGCGCCTGCTGCTGGCCGACGCCATCACCGACCTGCTGAAGCCCCTGGAGAAGCCGTTGGTCATTGGCCAGTACGCGCCGACCGTGATCATGGTGGCGGGCGTCAACGGCGCCGGCAAGACGACGTCCATCGGCAAGCTGACCAAGCACCTGGCCAACGAGGGCGCCTCCGTGTTGCTGGCGGCTGCCGACACGTTCCGCGCTGCCGCGCGCGAGCAATTGCTCGTCTGGGCCGACCGCAACACGGTCGAGATCGTGAGCAACGAGGGCGGCGACCCGTCGGCCGTGAGCTTCGATGCCGTCAATGCCGGCAAGGCACGCGGCAAGGACGTCGTACTGGTCGACACCGCCGGCCGCCTGCCCACGCAGCTGCACCTGATGGACGAGCTCAAGAAGATCAAGCGGGTCGTCACCAAGGCCGACGCCACGGCGCCGCACGAGGTGCTGCTGGTGATCGACGGCAACACCGGCCAGAACGCGTTGGCGCAGGTTCGGGCTTTCGACGAGACGCTGGGCCTTACCGGCCTGATCGTCACCAAGCTCGACGGTACGGCCAAAGGCGGTGTGTTGTGCGCGATCGCCCGCGAGCGGCCGATTCCGGTGTATTTCATCGGCGTGGGCGAAAAGCTCGAAGACCTGGAAACCTTCGACGCCCGCGAGTTCGCCCAGGCACTGCTGGGCTGAATCTGCTCAGCTGCCATCGGCGGCCCCGGGGCGTATCTCCGAACTTGTGGCGGGAAATGCGGTCTCACCGACGTCCGGCCGCGACGAATTCGTTGCGAGCCCGTCCTGCGCAAAGGTGGTCCCCGGCACGGGAACCCTTGCCTTAGCACTCTCTCTAACCGAGTGCTAATATGTTGCCTCACAAAGGAGTTTCCCCAATGACAAGTCTGTCTGGAGCCTCTATGACCCACCAACTCGCCGTCGCCAACCCTTGGTCGATGGTGCCGCCGCTGGGCAACCTGGATGCCTATATCTCGGCGGCGAACCGCCTTCCACTGCTTACCCTCGAAGAGGAGCAGGGCTTCGCGCGCAGTCTCCGCGACCACAACGACCTCGAATCGGCCGGCGCGCTGATCCTGTCTCACCTGCGTCTCGTCGTGTCGATTTCCCGCCAGTACCTGGGCTACGGTCTGCCGCACGGCGACCTGATCCAGGAAGGCAACATCGGCCTGATGAAGGCGGTGAAGCGTTTCGATCCCGACCAGGGCGTGCGCCTGGTGAGCTACGCCATGCACTGGATCAAGGCCGAAATCCACGAGTACATCCTGAAGAACTGGCGCATGGTCAAGGTCGCGACCACCAAGGCGCAGCGCAAGCTGTTCTTCAATCTGCGTTCGATGAAGCAGGGCTTCAAGGCGGACGCGGCCGCTGCCGAGGCGGCGACGCATCGTGAGACGCTCAGCCCTGACGAGGTGAGCGCGATGGCCACCAAGCTGAACGTCAAGCGCGAGGAAGTGCTCGAGATGGAAACCCGGCTGTCGGGCGGCGACGTGCTGCTCGATCCGAGCCCCTCGGACGAAGGCGACGACGCCTTCGGCCCCATCGCTTACCTGGCGGACGCGACGCAGGAGCCGACCGCCCAGCTCGAGTCCCGGGCGCGTGACCGCCTTTCGAGCGACGGCATCGCGACGGCGCTGGAAGCGCTGGACGACCGCAGCCGCCGCATCGTCGAGGAGCGCTGGCTGAAGGTCAACGACGATGGTTCGGGCGGCATGACGTTGCACGACCTGGCCGCCGTCTACGGCGTGTCGGCCGAGCGCATCCGCCAGATCGAGGTGGCGGCGATGAAGAAGATGAAGAAGGCGTTGGTCGAATACGCTTGAGCTTGCGTACTTCCCAGCGAAAAAGCCCGGTCACGCACCGGGCTTTTTCATTCAGGGCGGTCGGATTCAGCCCTGCTTGATCAGCGCTTGCACGTCGGCCACCATCGGCGCGACGCCGGCGCCGTAGCGCGCGTACAGCCTCAAACGTCCTTGGGTGTCGTAGATATAGCTGGCGGCCGAATGGTCCATCGAGTAGCTGGTGGGCGTTTTGCCCTCCACCTTCTTGTAGTACGCCTTGTAGTCTTTTGCCATCGCAGCCAGCTGCTCGGGCGTGGGGATCAAGGCCACGAAGGTCGGATCGAAAGCGCCCATGTAGGCCTTCATGACCTCGGGGGTGTCACGCTCGGGGTCGACCGTGACGAACAGCACCTGCAGCTTGTCGGCATCCTTGCCGAGTTGCTGTTTGACCTGCGCCATCTCGCTCATGGTGGTCGGGCAAACGTCGGGGCACTGGGCGAAGCCGAAGAACAGCACCACGACCTTGCCTTTGAAGTCGGCGAGCGTGCGCGGCTTGCCGTCGGCGTCCTTCAGCGCGAAGTCCTTGGCGTAGTCGGCGCCGGTCATGTCGACGGCATTGAAGCTGGGCTTCGCCTCGGTGCAACCCGCGAGAGGGCCGCCGACAACGGCGGCAGCGCCGGCCCAGATCAGGAAATGTCGCTTGTCCATGGCATCAGAGCAGGTAGTGATCGACCAGCAGCGCAGCGAAAAGTACGCTGAGGTGGATCAGTGAAAAACGAAAGGTCTTGCGCGCCAGCGCATCGGAATAGTGGCGCCACAGCGCGAATGCGTAGCCGCTGAAGCCGATGCTCACGGCCACGGCGACCGCCAGATACAGCCAGCCACTCATGCCGTAGATGAAAGGCATCAGGCACGCCGCGAACAGGATGAAGGTGTAGAGCAACACCTGCAATCGCGTGAATTCATTGCCATGCGTCACCGGCAGCATCGGCAGTCCGGCCTTGCGGTAGTCCTCCACGCGGTACAGCGCCAGGGCCCAGAAGTGCGGCGGCGTCCACAGGAAGATGATGAGGAACAGGATCAGCGCCTCGGGCCCGACGTCGCCGGTCATCGCGGCCCAGCCGAGCACCGGCGGCATGGCGCCCGACGCGCCGCCGATCACGATGTTCTGCGGCGTGAGCGGTTTCAGGATGACGGTGTAGACCACCGCATAGCCGACGAAGGTGGCGAAGGTGAGCCACATGGTCAGCGGATTGACCGTGAACCACAGCAGCACGGAGCCTGCAGCGCACAGCAGCGCCGAGAAGACCAGCGCTTGGCGATCGCTCAGCTCGCCGCGCGCGGTCGGGCGCCACGCGGTGCGTTTCATCTTGGCGTCGATGCCCTTCTCGACCAGGCAGTTGAAGGCGGCCGCTGCGCCGGCCACCAGCCAGATGCCGGCGCAGGCCAGCAGGCCACGCTGCACGTCGGCCAGGCTCGGCACGCCAGGCACGGCGAGCACCATGCCGATCAATGCGCAGAACACGATGAGCTGCACCACGCGGGGCTTGGTCAGCGCGTAGAACTGGCGGACCACGCTGGCGGTCGACACGCTGGGTCGCGCGGGTGTGGATGGAACGGGTCTGCTCATGCGGCCCCCATGGTGCCCGAAGGCGCAGCCCGGCGGCGCCCTGCGATAGCGCGCGGTTGGCGCCGGGTCTCGCACAGTGTCCAGACCAGCGCGACGGCCAAGGCCGCGGCGCCACCCGTGTGCAGCACCGCAGCCGCCAGCGGCCAGCCGAGCAGGACGTTGCCCAGACCCGTGGCCAACTGAAGCAGCGCCAGACCCGCCAGCCAACGCGCGGAAGCACGCAACGCCTCGATGCGATGCAGGCGCCAGGCCAGCCCGCCGAGGGCGACGAACACGACATAGGCCATCAACCGGTGCACGTAGTGGATGGCAGTCAGCGCTGCAAAGTCGATCGGCGTGCCGGAGGTGTCGACGCCGAGCTCGCGCCAGAGCTGGAAGCCCTGCGCGAAATTCATCGGCGGCCACCAGCTGCCCTGGCAGGCCGGGAACTGGGTGCAGGCGAGCACCGCATAGTTGGTGCTGACCCAACCGCCCAACGCGATCTGGACGACGAGGAGCGCCGTGGTGACGATCAGCATCGTGCGCAACGGCGATGCGATGTCCACCGACCCGCGCCCTGCGGCAGCCTGGCGGTAGCGCACGGCCTGAATGCACAGCAGGGCCAGCAGGACGATCGCGCCCAGCAGGTGCATCGTGACGATGGCGGGAAAGAGCTTGAGCGTGACGGTCAGTGCGCCGAAAGCGCCCTGCAGGCACACCCACACCAACGTGGCCGCCGGCCACCATGCGCTCAGGGCCGCCGGGCCGTCGGCCGCACTCTCGGCCGGCAAGCGCCGCTGACGGCGGCGTTCGACCCAGGTGGCGATCGCCAGCACGAGGATCAGCACGCCGACGCCGGTGGCCAGATAGCGGTGGACCATCTCCACCCAGGCCTTGCTGTGCGTGACCGGGCCGGTGGGCTGTGCCGACTGCGCCATCGCGATTTCATGCCGCGCACCCAGGGGGCTGGCGTTGCCATAGCAGCCGGGCCAGTCCGGGCAGCCCAGACCGGAGTCGGTGAGCCGCGTGAAGGCGCCGAAGAGCGTGAGGTCGAAGGTGAGAAACAACGTGAGGACGGTGAGCGCGTGCAACCGCCGTGCGGGGCCGGCACCCGCGTTGCGTCGCCAGACCCAGATCAGCGGGCCGAGCGCCAGCAGCACGCCGACGGTCATGAGCCAGGCCACGGGCGCGAGGTCGTAGAGGGGCTGGGTGTCCATCGCTGCTCAGCGGCCGGCCTCGTCCCAGGAGGACGACGCACGCAGCAGGCGACCGAGGTCGCGCTTGGCTTGACCGGCGCCCTCGGCGTCCATGCGGGCCGGGAAACGCATCATCAGATTGCCGAGCGGGTCGACCACGAAGAAGTGCTCCGCCAAGGTGTGGCCCGTTGCAGGCAGCAGCCACTGCGCCAATTCGGCAGCGGGCACGCGCAGCACCGTTGCACCGTGCAGGCCGTTGTCCAGCCGTGCGGGCACGGGTGCCGCGTCGCTCACCAGCCACACGCGATCGAGCCGATCTTTTTCGCGACCGAGGCTCTCGCGCAACTGTCGCTGCAGGTAGAGCTGCTGCTCGCACAACGCGTCGCAGGCGGCATCGGCCACTGTCACCAGCAGCCACTGGCCCTTGAGTGCGCGAAGCGGGGCAGGCGTGCCGTCACGCAGGGTGGCGGTCAAGGCAGGAAGTGGGCGCTGCGGATCGATGAGTTCGCCGTAAACGCTGCGGCCCTCGGGCCGGACCACGTAGTAGGTGAAGTAGGAGGCGATGACCGGCGCCGCGCAACACAGCAGCACGGCGATCATCTTCCAGCGCCCGGCCACCGTACGGCGGCCACTCTGCCCATCGAGCGCCTGCGAAGGCGACGGCATCGTATGCACGGTCAGGCCGAGCGGCTCGTCAGGCGCTTGCATGGGATGTGTTCCGTGCGGCGGAACGTTGGGTGTGCCTGCGGGCGGCCGAGCAGCACTCATGGCTTGCGTTTGCGCCAGGGGGCGATGATTTGGAACCAGGCATAGAGAAGAACGACGAGGGCCGCGAGGCCGAACCACTGAAATGCATAGCCATAGTGCTTTTCGACGCCCAGCGCGGGCGCCGGCCAGTCGCGCTGCAACCCTTCGGAGGCTGCACCCGTCTGCTGGAGCGTGAGGTCGGTCCGAATCGGCAACTTGGTTTCCGCGCGGAACGATGCAAGATCGAGATTCTGCCGGATGGGCGAAGACCCCACGGAAGGCTGCGTGCCGCCGGCTTGGGCGGCGGGTTTGCCCAACTCCAGAAGCTGTGCCGGCGGGGTGGCCACGCGGGCCGTCACCTCGACCAGACCCCCGGGCGTGTCGACCGGCACCAGCTGCGAGCGATCGTTGAAGTTGCGCTGCACCCAGCCGCGCTGGATCATCACCGCCTGCTCGGTGCCTTCGATGGCGAAGGGCGTCAGCACATAGAACCCAGGCACGCCATGCATCTGGCGGTTGTCGAGGTAGACGGTCTGCGGCGCCAGCCACAGACCGCGCAGCTGCACCGGTCGATGCAGTGCGAGCGCGGGCTTTTCCATCGCCAGGAAACTGTCCTGATCGAGCGCAGGCAACTGCTTTTGCGCGTCGATCTCGGCTTGCAGTGCTTCTTTCTGGGCCGCGCGAGACAACTGCCAGCGGCCCAGCGACACCGTGGCGGCCAGTGTCAGCACGGCGGCCACGGTGACCAGCCAGAAACGCCCGCGCCGGCGTGGGCGTGGTTCGAGCGCCGAGTGCTGGATCACCCGTTCGGCCTCGGGCGCCCGATAATCGGGTCCATGAAATACGTCCTCGGCTTCGCGTTCGCGGGCATCCTGGCCAGCCTCGGGTGGGCGCTGTTCTTCATGCTCAAAGACGGGCGGGACGGCCGCGCCAAGAGCGGAGGCATGGTGCGTGCGCTCACCGTTCGGATCGGCCTGTCGGTGCTCTTGTTCCTGTGCGTCCTGCTCGGTTGGAAGCTCGGCTACATCCAGCCGGGCGGGCTGCCCATCGGCAAGTAGGTGATGCTCGTTCCAGGTCCAGGAGGACCATGAAAAAAGCGCCTTACGGCGCTTTTTTTGCGGGCCGGTCGGTACGTTCAAAGCCAGTAGACCAGGAAGTACAAACCGAGCCAGACCACGTCCACGAAGTGCCAGTACCAAGCCGCGCCTTCGAAGCCGAAGTGGCGTTCGGCCGTGAAATGGCCCTTCTGCAGCCGCAGCGTGATGAACAGCAGCATCAGCATGCCGATGAACACATGCAGCCCGTGGAACCCGGTCAGCATGTAGAACGTCGACCCGTACGCACCCGAGTTGAGCTTGAGGTTGAGCTCGGTGTAGAGGTGGTAGTACTCGTAGCCCTGAACGACCAGGAACACGATGCCCAGCAGCACGGTCAGCCACATGAAGCGGATGCACTGGGCGCGATGGTCGGCACGCAGCGCGTGGTGAGCGATCGTCAGCGTCACGCCGGAGCTGAGAAGCAGC
>Ga0247809_1001177_pt1 | contig 11712 bp, 14 predicted proteins | sample UWRJL104311B1_FD_180951 | JGI IMG/M metagenome (GOLD analysis project Ga0247809, IMG submission 180951) | Plant litter microbial communities from Arlington Agricultural Research Station in Wisconsin, United States - UWRJ-L104-311B-1 | ecosystem: Environmental > Terrestrial > Plant litter >...
TGTCGGAAAACACATGCTTTCGGACAGGGTGCGCTCCGGCCTTGGGTCGTGGCGCCAACAGGATGGCAGAGTGTGCGACAAACCCTGTCGCTTTGGTCAGCTGTACGGAAACCCGAATCTGGGGGTTTGCTGACACCCGATCGCGTTAGCGTACATCTGGGTCCGTTCTATGTGCAGACCCCTCTTCAAAGCTGCGCGTCACCGCTCCCCGAACGGGTGCTTGCCGTACTGGCGCATGAGAAGGTCGATTGCCTCGCCCATCAAGGCCTGAAGGGTAGTTCCGTTCTCGGCCGCCAGCACATTTAAGCCTCGGCTAACTTCCGGACTAAAGTATGCGCTGACAGCCTTCTTGCCCTGCCGCGCCGCCGATCGCACCGACGCCGAGCCCTCAATGGCTGGGGTCGAGACGCTCGGCTCCACCTTCGCGCGTTCTGCACGCTGCTGCCTCATGGCGCCAAATTTGCTCATGTCAGCCTCGCTTCTTTCTGCCCTGCTTACTTGTGGGCAAGTTCACACGTTCGCTTGTCCACGTCCATAGCGCGGCGATCTCCTCCGCCGCCTTACCGTCAGGCTCCGCCTCTATCGCGGTTTTCCCTTGCGCCGTGCTGTGGTGATAGATCGCGCGCATCGTGAGCATGACGGGCGCGACCGGCACACCCATACCCTCAACGCCTTCGCTGCCCTCAATCAGCTCCCGCGCGTCTCTGTAAGTAGTTGGCGCGCGCTGAGGACCGCCCATGAAGAGCACGAAGGCCGGCTTGCCTGCTGCCTTCACCAGCTCGGCCGTCGTTTCAACGGCTGACAAGTCGAACGCTTGGGGACGACAAGGAATAAGGATCAGGTCCGCAGCCTTGCACGCCTCGCGCGCCATGATGTCCGCGTGTGGGGGCGTATCGATAATGACTAGGTCCGCGCCTAGATCGGCTGCTTGCTGCACCTTGCGCGGAAGGAGGGTGGGGGAGGCACAATCTACGACCTCAGGGTCCGCGCCGCCTCGCCAGTGGTTCCATTGGCTAGCGGTCGCTTGCGGGTCCGCGTCGAGGATCAGCGCGGAGAGGCCCGCACTGGTGGCGGCACCGGCAAGGTGGATGGCAAGCGTGGTCTTACCCGCTCCGCCCTTCTGGCTGATGATAGATATGGTCTTCATGTAGCCCCTGCACGTGTTCGCGTGTGAACATGATGGATAGCACACAAGTGAGCAAGATAACAATCTCACTTGTGAACTGATAGCCTTCGTGGCCTGTAGCAGCGTGGTTGGGTGGTCGTAAGCTGCACCCGAGGTTCGCGGCATAAGGGAGCATACGTGACAGGAATATCAGGGGGGTCAGGATCAGGCGGCTGGACGTGGGTGCAGGGCTTCGGAACGGCCTTTGCGGGCGTGCTTGCCTACCTTGGCGCGCGTTTTGGCGCGCAGGCCGGGAAGGAGAACGCAGACAAGGCCATCTTCGTCCAGATCGTCACCAGCGAGCGCGCGGTATGGCGAGAAGCAATGCGAGGGCTGGTTGTAGAGTTAACGGCCGAGGTGCGGCGTGGTGCAGTTAGCCCTGCCAAGCCGGTGAATTGGCGAAAGGTACATGCCGCGCGCGCTGGTATCGTACTCCGCCTAAACCCGGCCTGCCGCGACGTAGGGACTGAGGACAAACATGCCCTGGATCGCGCGCTCTTCCGCGCAGTCGAGGAGCTAGTGAGTGCGCGGCATACTCCAAAGCCCGATTGGCTCAAAAAGGCGGATACGGTCGAGAAAGCAGCCCAACGGCTCATCAAGAAGGAATGGGACAAGTCGAAGAAGGAGGCTCGCACAGGCAGGCTTGAAGAATGAGGCTGTGAGGGCCGCAGGATAGCAACTGTCGACTGTCTCAAATGTTCTAAGTTTCGCAACAGAGCCCTTAGAGCTCGTGTTCTCTCATGTGCTGATGTCGCAAAAGTCGGTTGCAAAATACTTTTATTACGATACAATTTTGCAACATGCTGATTGGCTATGCTCGTGTGTCCACCGATGACCAAGATCTCCGGCTGCAACGCGCCGCGTTGAAGGAGGCCGGATGCAAGCGGACGTTCGAGGAGAAGATCTCGGGCGCGAAGCGTGACCGGCCCGAGCTGGCCAAGATGATCGAGCAGCTGCGCGACGACGACACGGTGGTAGTGACGCGGCTCGACCGACTGGCGCGCTCGACGCGCGACCTGCTGGACATCGCCGAGAAGCTGAAGGAGGCTGGTTCCGGCCTGCGCTCGCTGGCCGAGCCCTGGGCCGACACGACCTCGCCAGCTGGTCGCATGGTGCTGACCGTGTTCGCCGGCATCGCTGAGTTCGAGCGTGAGCTGATCCACCAGCGCACCAGCAGCGGACGAGTGGCGGCTAAGGCGAGGGGAGTCCGCTTTGGCCGTCCGCCAAAGCTCACCCCCGATCAGATCACGCTCGGCGAACGATTGATAAGCGAAGGCACATCGGTGCGCGAAGCCGCCAAGCTGCTCAAATGCCACCATGCCACACTCTACCGGGCGCTGACCGCAGCGACGGTGGCTTTATAATGCGGTGGACTGCGCAGCCTGACACTTCGGCAGGGAAGGCCTGATGCCTATCCGGCCCGAGCACGTGTTCTTGTACCCGATCGACTGGGTGCAGCTATCACACCAGGTACGCTTCGTGCGGGCGGGGGGACACTGCGAGCATTGTGGACGTCCCCACAGGCAGAAGGTCTTCCACCTAGGCGACGGACGGTGGTGGGATCGGAACCGGCAATGCTGGCGCAATGGCCGGGGCCGGCGCGTGCGACGGCCTACGGAAAACATTCTGGTACAAGGCCGGTGGACACCGGTGGTCCTGGCCTGTGCGCACCTTAACCATGATCCGAGCGACAGTGCGCTTCACCAGCTCGCAGCGCTCTGCCAACGCTGCCACATGCTCCACGATGGCCCGGAGCATCGACGCCGGCGCTGGATGAACGCGCACTATCGGCGTGCGCTGGGTGATCTGTTCTACGGTCCATACCCCAAGCTGGGAGGCGACTGGATTACGCCCACCCCGCTCAGCATGCTCGACGATCACCGCAGTGGAACGTCTTCCCGTTGACACTCGTTTCACTTATTGCGTTTACAACTCGCAGTCACTAGATGGCTTCCGCCCTGGGAGATGAAACATGGCCGCCGTGGCCTTCAATATCGACGAGGCCTACGAGCCTACTGCACACGAGATCGAGGCGGCCGGTAACGCCGCGCGTGCACTGTCGAGGGTAGATTCCAGCCGCCCTATTCACCTGACTGTAGAAGGGGCAGGTGAGGACGTTATCAGCCTGCCGTCTGGTGTGTTCAACAGCATCGTCAAGATGCTAGTTGAGATCGGCAACGGTCATGCCGTCACTGTCGTGCCGGTACAGGCAGAGCTTACAACTAGCCAAGCAGCCGACCTGCTCAACATGTCGCGTCCACACCTCATTAAGCTCTTAGAACGCGGTGATCTGCCGTTCCGGATGGTCGGCACGCATCGTAAGCTGCTCGGACGCGACGTGCTGACCTACCGCAGCCGCATGGATGCGGCCCGGCATGAGGCCCTGCAGGAAATGGCGGATCTGGATCAGGAAGCTGGCCTCTTCGACGATCACACGCCTCTCGATCGTCCCTGATGCTGGTCGGCCGCTACACCGTCCTGCTCGATGCCAACGTCATGCACCCCTCCATCGTGCGGGGTGCGCTTTTGTGGTTCGCCGCCAGCCGGCTGTTCCGGCCGCTCTGGAGCGAGGCCATCCTGGCCGAGTGGGAGGAAAGCTTAAGGCGACGGTTTGCCGATCTGGCAGCTGACCATTTCCAACGCCAGCGGACCTACATGGACAGCTTCGGAGAGGCGCTGGTGGAAGGCTACGAACCGCTGATGCCTGCCCTGACACTGCCTGATCCCAAGGACGTCCATGTTCTTGCCGCAGCGATTCACGGCAGAGCCGACGCGATTGTCACGTACAACCTCAAGGATTTTCCGGTCGAAGCAGCCGCCCGCCACGGTATCGAGGTGAAGCATCCCGACGACTTCATCGTTAATGTCATCGACCTCGATACGGCCAAGGCGCTGACCGCAATCGGAAACCAACGCCGTCAGTTTCACAATCCCGCTGTCACCGCCGAAGATTACCTCGACCGCTTTCGGAAAAGCGATTTGGTCCAAGCAAGCCACCGACTGCAACCCCTTGTCGAGCTATTCTGAATGAGGGTTCTGACACCAGTAAGCGCTTGAAAGGCGGCGACCTATCTCAAGCGTCAGAACCGTTCGGTTATGACACCTCAGCTGTGTTCGAAACGACTTGGCTACGCCTTGACCGTGCCGCCATCACGGCAACCGCTGTAGGACCCGTTCTATTAAATCTTATTTTGAATGATACCTCTTGGCCGATCTCAAGGTCGTCAAAGTCGTCATAGTTTGACAAGTTTCTATGTGCAAATATGTCTGTGGGGTAAGCAGCGCTCCTGATGAACAAAAAGCTTCCCTTGATGGTCTGTACTGACCCTGTTACCTCAGACAGTCTGATCGTAAAAATATTGTCTCGAACGGGAGTTGCTCTACGAAACGTATCTGGCGCAAATTTATCTATCTCTTCAAAAATGGTTTTTGAGTTTGGCACATCCCCTGCGATGAACAAAAGCTGTGCTAGATTAAATCGAGCTTCAAAATTACGGTCGCCTACAGAGTAGCTTCTTCTAAGGTGTTCCCCGACTAGGCCTAAATCGGTTTCTGATCGAGATAACAGGTGGATTGCCATAGCCTCGTGCAACGGCTTATCGTCCGGGCTTCGAGCTAGTGCCTCCTTGAGAGTTCTACCTGCGTCAAATTCGCGGTTCCGAGTTTCATACATTTGTGCAACTCTAATAGCTGTACCGGATCCCCGAACTCCGGCTAGCAGAGCACGCTCAAGTGCTCGAAGAGCCTTATCCTCTTCTTCCGTAACCCGCCGTAGACGAGCTTCAACTTGGATTAGGTCTGCATCGTCAGGATGGTTCTGCTGAGCACGTGAGATCGCCTCCTCAGTCACCTTGAGTTTCTCGGCATACAGCATAACTTCATGCTGTCTAGAGTTCTCGTCAATAGATGAGCCTAATTCGTCTAGTTCATCAACTAGCATCTTGCATCTACTTGATACAGCAAATCTATCATTGCTAGGCATTTCCGCGAGACGGATTCGGGCTCGTCTTCTTAACGTATCTTTCAGAAGATCGGAAGTCTCAAGTATTGCCCTACGACGGTCTATCTCGGCCTGAGTATGTATGATTGCCTTACTTTTAGGATCATGCCCATGCGCCTCCTCAGCCAACTTTTCGGCTTCTAACAAAGAGCCTTGGGGGTGGTTAGCTTCGAGAAGAGCCCACTGTTGATAGAGAAATGCCTGCTTTGGAGCTGATTTGATGGCGGCTTCGTAGACGAGTCTAGCGTCTGCTATCCCAGAAAACGCATCCGCTAACGCACGTCCCTTAGTAATCTCCTCAAGAGCCCTCTTATCTACGGAATATCCAACGTCCAAACCCCCTATAAGCCGGGTCAGCTGCTTGGCCTTTGATACATCGTCGGGACACACTTGTCTAAAAACAATAGATGCAACTCGTGCATGCCTTGTCCTATAAGACAGATCTCCTGAATATGGATCATTATCTACCCGGACAATATTCTTGAGTGGCTCAAGAAATTCTTCCTGAAAGTCTGTAAACGATATACCTGATATTCGGGATATAATCCCAGCTCTAACATGCACTGAAAACTGATGCATCGTTGCTATGTCTAAGTGTAGCTGCCGTGCCTGTTCAGGCGATATTCGCTCATGCTCCTCAAGGACTATAGCCTCGAATGGCTTTCCTCTTGTCAGCTCGTGGAGTGCAACCAATAGCTGCCTATCGGCCTTGTCCTCGTTCATAAAGGCCTGAACCTGCTGGTCTCGATTTAGGCGCTTCAATAGGCCTAAGCAGTCATGTCTTTCCAGAAGATCGAGCAGTCCTTGGACTTCCGGCTCTGATAAATTTCCTACACGAACAAAGTTTGGCGGAAATTCGTTATCCAGCGCGTAGCAGTAGGTATTCCAGTCAGCATCTCGCTCAGCTCCTATGACTACTAATGGTATAGATTTTGCTTTTGCTTCTCTTAGTGCGTTAAGAATCTTTCCTACGTGAAACCCAATCTGATCAACAAATAGGTATATAGGCTTTTGACAAAGCTCGTATAACTCGGCAATAGCGCCGATGTGGATACTACCTCCCTCTTCCAACCACAGAGTGATTACGTTTGATGATGTAGCCGCTTCGAATGCCGTGCGTTTAAGAGCGATCGTTTTCCCAGCACCAGCCGGTCCTCTAAGTACTAGTAAAACTGGGCCCTTGGGACTCTCATTTTCAAGAACAGCTTTATATAGAAGATCATCTTCTACCTTTCGCCTAACATCCAGCCTACGGAGAATGCCACCCCATCCGTTATCATAGCCTTCGTAAAATAGCTTAGGAATCTGCTCTTCGGCAGACATCCCGGAGTGAATGACGGCAAAATCGGTGTTTAGTGAATCTCTTAGACGGGCACTCTCCACATTGCTCGTGACATAAAACTTCCTGATAGGAAGGTCAGCAACCGCTAGAGAAGGTGACAACGCACGGAATAGCGGCGGTATCTCTTCCTGTAAGGCAGACATAAAATCGCCGAAGCGGCTCTTGATAACCCCGACATTCTGGCTATCCCAGTATGAAACGTCATAGTCCTCAGCATCTGGGGTGACCATGTACCATCTTGGGCGTTTTGTTGGCGCAAGATTGTAAATCAGGTCCCTTATGTGCGGATCATCAAGCCTATAGCCGATGAACAATATTGATGACTCATGCGAATAGTCTTTTATTCTGTCAAATAGGCGAGTTCTATTTTTTGAGAATCTTGCGTAGCTCTCTTTCGTCAATATTAAAGGTATGTCTGAATCATGTATATGGTCAACACACCCGTGTAGCTTCAGATATTGAAGCGGATTATGGGTTTCTTGCAGACGCTGTTCAACAGGTTCATCGTCTTTGACAAACCGAACAAGATTTTGTCGTCGGGTCTTTACATCGCTGTATGCCCGTTCAATTAGCAAATCGTAATTAGTGGTAGCTATTGATCGCCATCTGAACTCGGCGAGCGCGCGGTGAGCGTCCCCAGGCTCAAACGGACTTAGTATCTTCCGTATTTCCTCAAAAACTAACGACTGGCCTCCGGCAGAGGCAATCGCCATCTCGGCGACTGTCATTAAGTCCCTGTTTTTAATATCTTTCCCAAAAAACTTGGATGCCAGTAGGTCACGTAAAGCATCGGCGTCCGGAGGAGTTTTGCCATATCCGTCAGAAGCTTCTTTCGAGGCACCCGCTCCTAGGAAAGGGATTACCCGCGTACTTTTGACCGCTTCGATGAGGGTGCCGGGTATTTCCAGCTTCTTTACTGAGTCTTTCGCCATCGGCTCCCCCTTCGCTGGCTTGCAAACAAGGCACGCCGCTGCATCCTACGGGGCAATATCATACCGCCTATGTCAACGGCACAGTGCTCCGTCTGGTGCGACTTATCAGCTTGCTTTCGACACCCGGTACGCCGGTGGTTGGTTGCACTCCCCGCCGCGCCGCGCTCTCGCGCTTATCAAGGTAAGCGCCTTTTGGGTGTTTGTCGGTGTCAAACCGAGCGATTGTGACGCTCATGCCGACCTTCAGCTTGGATAGAACGTAAACCTTTCTCCTCGGCCAGCCGAATTGCGGTGTCACAACCGGGCCGGTTTTGACGCCACGTATTATCCTAATCGTCAGTTGGCAGGGTAGGGCGTACTGATCTTAGGAAGCCACGAAGGCGACACTGGCGATTTTGGCGCGACACTTCCTGGACGGCCTAGGCGTCGTCTAAATCACTCATGCTGCTGGTCCTTGGAAGGCTGGCGCGCAATGCGCCCATTATCCTGTTCCAAGCCGGAAGGCATTGCGGCCTAGTTTTGCCGAAAATCGCAGCGTTGCCTGCTGCTCGATATCCGCTAAGCTGGATATATGGAAAAGGATTCGGCTATTTCTACATTGGCCGCGCTCGCGCAAGGCACACGCCTCGACGTGTTCCGCCTGCTGGTGCGGCACGAACCGGACGGCATGGCAGCGGGCGAAATCGCTCGCCAGCTCGATGTGCCGCAAAACACCATGTCTGCGCACCTCGGCATTCTCGCGCGGGCTGGCATCGTGCGCTCCGAACGACATAGCCGATCAATCATCTACCGCGCCGATCTGGGCGGGCTGCGCGCGCTGACGCTGTTCCTCGTCAAAGACTGTTGCGCCAGTTCGCCCGAGTTGTGCGCGCCACTCCTGGCCGAACTCACCCCCTGCTGCTGAAAGGACGCCCCGTGGCCGTCGATATCGTGATCTATCACAACCCCGAATGCGGCACGTCGCGCAACACACTGGCGATGATCCGCAATGCCGGCATCGAGCCACATGTGGTCGAATATCTGAAGACGCCACCCTCGCGCGCGCTGCTGGTCGAGCTGATCGATCGCGCCGGGATCACGCCCCGCGATCTGCTGCGTGAGAAGGGGACTCCTTATGCGGAGCTTGGCCTGGCCGACACGTCGCGATCAGACGACGCGCTGGTGGACGCGATGATGGCGCATCCGATCCTCATCAACCGACCGCTCGTCGTCTCGCCGCTCGGCGTGAAGCTGTGCCGACCATCCGAAGCGGTCCTTGATCTGCTGCCCGATGCCCAACAGGGCGCGTTTGCCAAGGAAGACGGCGAACAGGTCGTGGATGCCTCGGGTCAGCGCATCGCCTGATGCTGCTCGCGCTCGCTATCTTCGTCGTCACGATCGCGCTCGTCATCTGGCAGCCCAAGGGCCTGGGCATTGGCTGGAGCGCGCTGGGCGGCGCGGCCGTCGCGCTGCTCGTCGGGGTCGTTTCGCTTTCTGACGTGCCTGTGGTGTGGGGCATCGTCTGGAATGCGACTGCGACGTTCGTCGCGATCATCATCGTCAGCCTTTTGCTAGATGAAGCCGGGTTCTTCGAATGGGCCGCGCTCCATGTCGCCCGCTGGGGCAGGGGGCATGGTCGCCGTCTGTTCGTACTGATCGTTCTGCTCGGCGCGGCGGTGTCGGCGCTGTTTGCCAATGATGGCGCGGCGCTGATCCTGACGCCGATCGTCATCGCGATGCTGCGCGCGCTGGGATACAAGGACAAGGCGACGCTGGCGTTCGTGATGGCTGCGGGGTTCATAGCCGATACCGCCAGTCTGCCGCTGATCGTCTCCAACCTCGTCAACATCGTGTCGGCCGACTTCTTCCGGATCGGCTTTGCCGATTATGCCTCGGTGATGGTGCCTGTCGATCTGGCGTCGATCGCCGCAACACTGGTCGCGCTGCTGCTGTTCTTCCGGCGTGACATACCGGCGAGCTACGATGTGGCGCAGCTCCGCACGCCCGGTGATGCGATCCGCGACCGTGCCACGTTCAAGGCGGGCTGGGTCGTTCTTGCCCTACTGCTCGCCGGCTTCTTCCTGCTCGAACCCCTCGGCGTGCCGGTCAGCGCCGTGGCCGCTGCCGGCGCTGTACTCCTGCTCATCATCGCCGCGCGCGGTCACGTCATCCAGACGCGCAAGGTGCTGGCCGGCGCGCCGTGGCAGGTCGTGATCTTCTCACTCGGCATGTATCTGGTCGTCTATGGCCTCCGCAATGCGGGCCTGACTGACCACCTTGCCAGCCTGCTCGATCGTACCGCGCAAGGCGGTGTGTGGGGTGCAGCGTTCGGAACCGGAATCATCGCGGCACTGCTGTCGTCGGTGATGAACAACATGCCGACTGTGCTGGTGGGCGCGCTGTCGATCGACGCGACGCATGCCTCAGGCGCGATCAAGGAAGCGATGATCTACGCCAACGTGATCGGCTGCGACCTTGGCCCGAAGATCACGCCGATCGGCTCGCTGGCGACGCTGCTCTGGCTGCATGTCCTTGGGCAAAAAGGCATCCGGATTGGCTGGGGCTATTACTTCAAGGTCGGCGCGACGCTAACGATCCCGGTGCTGCTGGTAACGCTCGCGGCACTCGCGATCAGAATCAGCATGGTATGACGGCGCTCGTGTATCTGGCCGCGGCACTCGCGGAAATCGCAGGCTGCTTTGCCTTTTGGGCATGGTTGCGGCTGGGCAAATCGCCCCTGTGGCTCGCTCCAGGCATAGCCTCGCTTATGCTGTTCGCCTGGCTGCTGACACGCGTGGATAGCGACGCAGCGGGGAGGGCCTATGCTGCCTATGGCGGCGTCTACATCTGCGCATCGCTTATCTGGCTGTGGGCTGTCGAAGGGGTAAGGCCCGATCGCTGGGACGCGGGTGGAGCTGCACTTTGCCTGATCGGCACCTGTATCATTCTGCTTGGCCCAAGGACCGCCTGATGCCGCTCCGCACTCTCTCCGATCCTGATAATCTGCCCGCGCTCGATCAGCGCTATGTGCTCGATCGTCCTGCCCTTGGGCTGGGCCCTGGTGATCCGCCTCCGCGTATCCTGTTGCTCTACGGCTCCCTGCGGGAGCGGTCCTTCTCGCGGCTGTGCGTCGAAGAAGCTGCTCGCCTGCTACAATTTTTCGGCTGCGAAACGCGTATCTTCGATCCTTCGACCCTGCCGCTGCCCGATCAGGTGACGGGGGACGATCACCCGGCCGTCCACGAGTTGCGCGAACTGTCGATGTGGTCGGAGGGGCATGTATGGTGCAGCCCTGAACGACACGGCCAGATTACCGGCATCATGAAGCTGCAAGTCGATCACCTGCCACTTTCGATGGGCGGAATGCGCCCGACGCAGGGCCGAACACTCGCCGTGATGCAGGTGTCAGCCGGATCGCAATCGTTCAACAGCGTGAACACCCTGCGCGTCCTTGGCCGTTGGATGCGGATGGTGACGATCCCCAATCAATCCAGCGTCGCGAAGGCGTTTGCGGAGTTTGACGACGCCGGCCGGATGAAGCCGTCCAGCTATTACGATCGGATCGTGGATGTGATGGAGGAACTGGTGCGCTTCACGGTCCTGCTACGCCCGCACACCACGCAGCTCGTCGATCGCTATTCCGAGCGAAAGGAAGCAGGCGTGCCGATCGATAGCGCCACGGACCTTTCGAGCATCGCAACCTCACCAACGTACCGGAAAGGCGAGTAAAGTCCGCTTAGTGTGGCAAACCGCTCCTGCGACATTGTGCATCACTGAGTGGGCTTCTAGATGCATCCAATGAAACGCCGGGCTCGCCCACTCCCCAAGATATTGCATTCCATGGCGTTTTTCGTCTTGGCGGTGATGTTGCTGGTCCGGCTTGGCCCGCTCTGCGAGACGATGGCGATGGCCGCGCCTCCGGCTGCGTCCGCGATGATGGACTGCACCAGCAAATCAGCAGGCGCTCCCGTCAAAAAGGCGCCTGCGTCGGCCTGCGCCATACCGTGCGTTGCGGTTGCAGGCGAAACCGTCGAGCATATCGAGCTGGTTCCTTCCTCCCGTCTATCGCCTTGGCCGGCTCCACAGACGGGCCTTTTAGGCATGGCATACGCTCCGGCCACGCCCCCTCCGCAAACCGTGTGACGTCGAACACCATCACACGTAAACTTCGGAGAATATCATGACCAAGTTCAAGCTCATCAGCGCTGCCTTCGCCCTCACCCTGTCGACTGGCGCATTCGCCGCTGTCGCCAATTGCTGCGCCGACATGGCGTGCTGCAAGGACGGTGCGGAC
>Ga0247809_1001178_pt1 | contig 11712 bp, 16 predicted proteins | sample UWRJL104311B1_FD_180951 | JGI IMG/M metagenome (GOLD analysis project Ga0247809, IMG submission 180951) | Plant litter microbial communities from Arlington Agricultural Research Station in Wisconsin, United States - UWRJ-L104-311B-1 | ecosystem: Environmental > Terrestrial > Plant litter >...
TATTGTGTCCCTGCGGAACCTTGTCGATACGTGTATTCACGCGATAGGATTGGGCTTTCTCAAATCTCAACAAAACGCCAGCTTCATTGCCGTAACATGTCATGGTTGAATCATGGAGGTATGACATATCACACTAAGACAATGGTGTAACCCGCTTTCTATATTCTTTGATCATATCCGTCAACAAAAGAGTGCTGCCAGACTTCCGTAACTATCAATACTCGTTCTAGTCTATCAAAAATACATCAGCAATCATTCAGATCTATCGTCCCTCCCACCGGCCTCCTCAAAACTATAATCACTCCTTCCTTCGTCCTCACTATCACTCTCACCCCTGCCTCTCTCCTTCTCTTTCTCAAGGGCATCGTTTTCGTGCATACTGCTCTGCCTGACACTATCACTCCTCTTCTTACTCACTAAGCCCGGAAACATCCTTGGCTCACTCGCAGTAAGGTGTAAATCTCCAAACCCCTCTGTCATAGGCCATGTCGCTTCTCTTTGTAGACTTCCGACGTGAGGTGAGTTGTGGCTAACCTGTTCTTTGGATGGTGTCTTTCGAAGAACTTGATGAGACTGGGATTGGTCGAGGTTGACTTGGGAGTACGAGTGTGGAACGCGTGCTGCTTGTGCAGGAAATTGTTGGTATGTTTGTTGTTGCGATGTGTTCGTCTCGGTAAGAAGGTTTGCGGATGACGTGTTGGCTTTGAGTGAGGATGTTGGAGATGGTGGACGTCTAGGCTGGTGAGGTTGAAATTTATCCTGCTCGTGGACCTTGCCTGATGATGCAGTAGTTGGGGCTGATTCTGTGGTTTTGGCATTTGCAGTGTATCGATCGATCATGGCTAGTTCCTGCATAAGAGTTTCGTGTCTGAAGCCTTCTCTGATATTCGGCACATTACTCTTTGCCATGTCATTGCCCATCACACCAGGTAAATGGTAGTCTTGTCCTAACCAACGCGCCTTGACAGCGTGCTCGAAACCACTCTGCTTCACAGAGTTCTTTGCCAGCTCACACATGTCTACGGCGCTCAGCTTATAGATCTGTGCGGCAACAGAATATTCTTCGATGAGTGGTTCTTTGGTGAATGCGAACTGCAAGGGATCGTCCGTTGACAGCGAAACGTTTAGACCACGCTTGAAGTATTGCAAGAAGGGATTGCGCTCGTAGGCTAAGAACAAAGCATTGTTACTGAGCGGTGACATTGCGACACCTATCTGGTCAAGATAGAAAATGTACTGCAGTAATGGAACCTTTCGAAGTAATAGACCGTGACTAATGCTGTGACAACATAGTACAGCGGCAGCCAAATGATCTGTGTCTCCCGCCTCACCACAGTGAGGTCGCAGCAGAAAGGTATTGAAACCCCTCTGCTTTCTCCAGACATTGAGAGAAGACATGTTGGCAAAGATATAATAAATCCAGTAGCTGTATGGAGGATTCTGCTTCGAATCCCATACTTTGGGTACTGGGAATTTACGATAGAGACGACGTTCGGGCTTACTCTCGTCGTCAACACTATCGAAACCAATCACCCGTTGAAGGAAGATGTGAAGATTAGGATGGCTGGCAGGGTCTTTGGTGACTTCGAAGAGAGGTTGAAACAGGTTGACAATGACTTGCTCGAAATTATCCATCAACCCAGTTGACTTATACACATCGAAAAGCCGTGGTACCTGAATAAGCCATCGCACATTGTGAGAGAAGAGTTTGTTGTCAACGACCCAGGCTGCAAGCTTGTCCCACTCATCAATGGAGCGACCATATACAGAAATGCGCCATTCTACCATTTGATACTTGCTCGACTCCAGATCGGCGATGACTTCTTTAGTGATTTCAGCCAGATAACGCCCGTTGATGAAATTGTCTGTCTTCAAGAAGATAGTTCTCAATCTTGACTCCCCAATAGGATTGTACTTGAGGTTGAACTTGTCGAAACGGTGGAAGGAGTCAGTATGTGCCTAAATTCGTTAATTTTTGCGTCCATAACCAACTCCACGAACTGCAACTTACATGCATATCCAACGTATCAATACTCAAGTCGTAAGCTGTCAAATTGATACTTTGAAACACTTCCTCCAATGTCAAATACTTCCCATCCCTAAACATCACAACCTCATCGGGGCACTTCTTCATTTTACTCTTGATGAAACGAAGCAAATGTTTCTGATTCATACATGCCGAATGATGAACGTGCGTATCGACCTTTCTCACGTTATAGAAGTCTCTGTGCGGTACACGTTTGCTGTCCGCCATCTCCTGGTACTCATTGAGAAGTACATAGAGATTCATCTTTCCCTCGAGATACTGCAATCGTCTGAACGCGAAGCTTTTACTCGGACCATCGGAAGATACATTAAGGATGTCTTCAAGATCCATATAAAACTCTCGCAACGTTGGAATGTTGACAACTGGTAGCTCAGCTTCTTCCGCCCTCGAAGTCTCGTAAACCTGAAAAACGCTGTTCTCGTCAAGTTTGAATGTCATCTCGCTTGGAGCTGAAGTCGGAAGGGCATCCTCGATATCGAAATCTTCTCCAATATTTGTCCCTGGCTTACGCTTTGGCTTTGGAGGCTTGACTTTAGGACTTAACGGGTTCTGCGAGCTTGCAGTTCGATTGTGCTCGCCGCGTGTCGGAGTGCGGTTGTCTGGTAAAACCATACTGTTAGACATACTTCCAACATGACTATTCAAGCCATTCGTTGTAGCATTTCTTTCCCTGTCATCGTACCATGCTGGCTCTGGTGGTGGAGGGTAAATATTCCAGCTTGGTTCATCCTTTGGATTGTCGCCATCACCTTGTAAAGAGAGCCTGATGTACTTGTGTCGGATGTCCAAGGTTTTCTGAATATTGGTATAGATAGCAGCCAGTTCCGATGTGACGTGTGCGTCGTTCTGCGCAAAACCTCCAGCCCCAGATCCAAGACCAACTCCTGCTCCGGCGCCATGTATGCCTTGTTCCTCAAGTTCCGGCTTCGATTCATGTGGTACATCGGGATGTGCCCGTAGATCTCTTGCGGCCAAGTCTGCTTGTAACAGCGACTCTTCGCGATGTAAGGATCTTGGACTCTGCACCAGTGAAGGCTCTTGTATGATCGTACTCTCCGGATCCTTGGACATATCCGCAAGTCCAAGGGGAAATGCAGATCTGTATCTGCCGGCGCTCTTCATAGATTTAACACTTCCAACCCTTCCCAAACCACCATGATCTCCATCATGTACACTACCATGGCTCCTTGAGTTCAGTAACGGACTCCCAACATGTGATTGTTGCGACTCTGTCCAGTTACTCCCACCAGTCTTCTGCGCCTCGAGTTGCCTCTGATAAAATAATTTCGCGTCCGATTGACTTAGTGATCGATCGGTAGCGTAATCATAATATGCTGTTTTGCGTTGCTTATCTCGTGACAAGAGTCCATCTTCTACTGCTCTTTCCGAGGGCGTGTTCGCGCCTTCAGGCGTTGTATCGTCTGCGAGTGCTGCATCTGGGAGAGTTAAGCTCCTATTCATGTTCATGCTCATGTCGAGGCTGGCCTCCGAATTGGTATAGGAGGGGTCAATGCCGGGTTGAGTTTGCGAGAATATGCTGTATGATCCGTCCAATGACGCACGAACGGGATCGAGTTTCGAGGAGCTGGGCTTTGAGTTCTTGTACAGGTGCGTGTGAAAATCTAGAGAGAGGAGAGAACGTCAATTGAATAGACAATTACAAGCTAAATCTCTTTGTTCATGGTGGAGTCGGCAGTGAGAGAGTGAAGCTTTTAGGATGTGGAGAAAGTTGTAGTCATGGTGCAGGTGTTCGGCGGCTTCCACTTACCAGGATCCATCTTGCATAGAGTAACTTCAACACTGGAACTACGCCCAACGAGATCTCGGAGTCTGGTAATATCTGATTCTTGTCAAGAAAGGCGAAAGCTTATGGTAAAGCAAACAAAATCAAACAATCAAGAAGAAGTAAGGCTGAGAGTGACTCAAGATTTTGTCGTAATGTTGAGAGGTAACAAGGGAGAAACAGAGCTCTATCAAACCGCCTTATCGGGATATCAGGTCTTCCTTGTGGCGTCGGAATATTCCCAAGACAGTGCAAATGCAGGTACGATGCAGTAAAGTCACGAACCTCTGCATCTTCGTACACAATTCTATGCACACATTGACAATAGTCATCTCTATTTTCTATCTCTATTCCAAAATCGATAATGCTAGCCTATTTTACCATTACTTTCGCTCTCCCTCCTTGCGTGACTAACACTCGCAGCTCTATGCGCTCTTGCCGCTGCGTTTCCTTTATTCCCATCAATCTTCAACCCATACAAAGCACCCGATCCGAACACAATACAAGCACCGATCAACGTCCCTGGGGATAATCTATTTCCAAACAGCCATATACTCAATAACAAACTAACCAATTTCCTAACATTCAGGACGATCGTGACTGTAAGTGCTGAGGCAGCGGCTGCGAGGAGATTCACCCCTCTGATACACGCATATTGTGTCAAGACATTGACAACCATATATGCTAGTTGACTGGGAACGTGAAGTTTATCGACGGTCGTCATAAGATCGGTTGGTAGTCTTGCTAGAACTTCTCTCCTTCTCAAAAGTGGTAATCCCAGAGCTGGTGAAGCTGCTAACTTGACAAATTGCCGGTTCATTGCAGGCAAGAATGGTACGAAAAGTGGTAGGGCGAGGAGATGGGAGTAAAAGAGGTTCTCCTTCCAATGTGGCCCATACTGTCTATATGTCTCTTCCGTATAGAGGCCCATGATCGCCGAAAGAATCTGAGCGAGGAAGAGAATTGCAAGGCCAGTGCTGAATGCTGGTCTTTCTTCTGCTGTTTTGTCTTCCTCCTGCAATACAACATTAGTACTGCATTCTTTCTGATCTGAAATAGCAATCATACCTTCGCCTGCTGATCAGACCACGCCGCAGTCACTACACCAATAGTAAGTAACATGACAGCAAGAACCTGTATCCTCGAAAACCTCTTGCCCCACAGATATCCAGCTACCAAAGTGGTTATGCTTCCACCAGAGCGTAAAATGATATGTATTGGTACCGAGATGTTGTAGCTGAAAGCGTGATTATTCAACACATTGATCGTGAAGAACAACACGATGTTGACGAGCCATCTTCGTATCGGGACTCTATTCTGTCTTAGAAAGAATGGCGGTCTCGAGCTATCGAATTGCGAGAAATACCCAGTGACCGCCACGAAGAGGAATTGAACGAACGTAAGGAGCGTTCCGCTATCAGGATGGACTTTGACGATAGCTTCTAAGGCAAAGACCTGCACAAGCAATCATCAGCACTGCTGTTCGCATTCTGCCCAGACTCATCTGCCTTCTCGCAGGCGGCAGTCACCATGACTTCACAACAGCATAGCAGCCACCTACATTCGAGCAACACCCTCCAAAAATCAATCCCAGCATGCCTCCTACAGCTAACCAAGCCGGCACGGTCTCGATAAAGAACCCACCCGCCATAGCCATAACCTTCTGTCCCACACTCCTGTCCTCGTAACCATTCATATCCGAAGTCTTTCTGGCATCAATAATCTGCGGCCTCACCACATCATCCGCCACACCCGACGCCGCAGAAGAATATTGCTGTTGCTGTAATTCTCGAAGTGTAGGGGCGCGTCTTCGAGCGTTGTTCATGGACGACGTGGGATTTTTGGGAGACGAGGAGGAGGAGGTGACGCTGTTGGAGTCAGTCCTTCGATTGCGCGCCATAAGTGGTGGAGGTCATGAAGGTTGTCTTTGTTTTTCGAAGGGACATGGGATTCCAGAAAGTTTTAGGTGGTGTGCGTGAAGAGGGACGAAGAATGTGGAGTTTTGTAAGAAATCTGACACGTACTGGAAATTGAGATGTGCTTTTGCACAATTCGTTCGTCCACACAGAAGCCCTCAAATCTCATGCACTAATCATTTATTGTGCACTTTGTCAATCAAGTTGTAGAACACTGGATAATCGATATGACGAGAAAGAGGTTCAAAAGCATTATGCATTACTTTCTGATCGCTCAAGTTTTTGCGAACGCGAGGAAATGTGTGATTGGTTTAGCCAATATTCGCGGTCAAGCAATGAGGCTCTATGCACGTCATGACGTGGCTGTTACGATAGAGATGATAGACGCATGTTGAAGTCATGATTTCGCCAACACTTGATCATATACGAAGTTGTTACAACGCCCTATGGAAGCACAGATCTAAGCAAGGCAAACAAGCGGTAAATGCTGTTGAGACTTCTCGCGACAACTCTTCCTCTCTGTGTTTGTTTGGAGACTGGACCTATCGCGGGAACAGCCGCCTTGAGACAAGCTCGGTAAGCTAGAAGTCCCCTATGATGAGCACCAGTGGTACATTACATCGACATCAAAACATTAACACACATCGTTTCACAAATTGTCGCCACAGTGAATACTTTATCTTCTTGCATTATCGTTCTATGGTCTGACTATCTGTATCGCTTATTGAGATCGTGCAAGAACCGTGAGGTGTCTCCCTTCACTCAGAATCCCTCTCGAATGATAGATGGTCGCGTGCAACACGTGGCAAGCTCAGTTCTCATCGCAATCAACCACCTACGCGTGACAACATCCGACGTACTAGTTTGAAGGAAACAACCGCTCCACTGTAGCTGCTCGCTGAAAAACCACGTGAAGCCACCACACGCAGATATAACGGCTTGATACCATCCTAGTCAATAGACAACCTTCTAGGGAATGCAAGAGCTAATATTAAGGACAGGCTACAACGCCGAGAAAACGAAGAGCTGTTTGATGTCAGTAATCAGCCTTGTTAGAGCAGTCAATATAGAGACTTACATTATTCGTTGCTGCAATAGCAATACTGTCCTCAAATGGATGCCAGCTCATGTGTAGAATTTTCTTGTTGAAATCGATCTGATCTGCATCGGTCTCTTTTCGCATTCTCCCTCCTTGACCAACTGCTCCAGCTGCAGGGCTACCCGCTCTTGAGCTACCCTTCTTGCCGTTTGTGGCTGTTGGGCTGGAGGTCGAGTTGATTGGTGTTGGCACTCCGACCTTCTTTGCCTTGAAAGCAGACTTATCTGCTTGTAGCACGACTTCAACCTCCTTGTCAGGATCTGAAGGATAGATCATGAAGTTGTTGTTATAACTACCAGTCATAACGTTCTTCGCGTCACCAGAAAACACGACCTCGAATTTGTCGAATATGCTGTCGTTCTCGTATGTGTCACAAAGACGAGGTCGGAGATGTTCATGGATTGGAATTGTCTTTACAGGTTGTCTCTCCATATTTACATCCCAAATCTTTACTGTCAGGTAGTCGCGAGAAAGGATGTAACGTCCATCGTGGGAGAATCGGACATCAGAAATGGAAGAGATGATTTCGGAGAAGAATGATCGTGCTTGTGGGTCCTCTTCCTGCTCGAATTCTATGACATATTAGTGTGTGGTAGGCAATGAGCAAAATCCTAAGACTTACGCTTTGCGTGCTGATCACAGAGTGCTGATTCTCGCATATCTGCAAGCTTAATCGTCCCTTTCGAGCTGGCATACATGAACCAATTACAGCTTTGTGGGTGGAATTCGGCTGCGGTGATGACCTCTGTCAATTCCTCCATGTTCGCAGGCTTGATATCGACAATGTTGAAACTTTGATCTTGAATATTCAAGTTCCATAGATTTATTCTCAAATCATCACTGCTGATGAAGGTCTCCCCGTCGCTGTTAACAGAGATGCTATTGATGTGGTAGGCGTGAGCATTAGCGTACGTTCGACGGGGAACTGCTGCCACAACAGTGTCGTGGTGAGTGAGGCGAGGAAGCTTGAGGTCGTGAGCGCTATTGAAGTGCACACTATTCAATGGTCGGACAGCACCTCCACCACCGGCTCCATTTCCTGGTGTAAGGTCATGGGATAGATTGTTCTCCGCAACCACCTTCAGCGACTTCTCGAAAACCTTCCATAACTTGATCGTCTTGTCATTGGTGGATAACAGGTAATGAGAAGCATTTTGCCGGCGACACCATTTTATTTTGTTGATCTTCTCTTCGATCTCAAGAGACTTGAGATAGTCGAATTCGGGCTCGTGTGATTGGAATTCAGTATGAAACTTGTACTCGCAGGTTTTTTTCTGCGGAAGAATAAGTTACAATACTAACACGTACAGACATTCAAATAACCTACAGTCTCGTTTCGTTCGAAAAGAACCACCCTGCCTCCCTTGTCTCCAGTTGCAAGATAATTTCCAGTATGATCAAACTCTACGGTAGAGATGATATCCGCTATGAGGTCACACCATTAGCTAATCTCCAACCGTACTACGTTCTCTCCAAAGAGGATCAGATGCTACTGTACGAGAGACAGAGGCGTGCCTTTGTTTGCAATGCTCGGATACTGACCTTCTGTAATATCTTCGACATCTCCCTTATCTCCAAAGCATCTGCAACAGGACATTAGCAAATGTGCAAAGGCGACTCGCTACGCAGACGGTAGAAGTAGCCCCGGGTATGGGCAAGATGATCATGCCAACATGAGAGCCTTGCAGAGCTTTGCTGGAGAACATACTGAGTGAACTTCCATGTAGGAGAGTTCGTGTCTCCCTCAACCATGATTTATGTAGCCTGGTGTAGGATCTAGAATCCCGTCCAAGTAGTGGAAGCGATCGATTGAAGATTTCGGATATGTAAGAGTAGATCGTTTCGCGAAGCGTGGCGCGCGAGTATATCTGGAGGTGCTATGGTGTCGATCGAGGGTACAAGCAAGGGTAGCTGGAACAGGTTTGATGGGAATGACGGTGTGTTGAATAACGAGCGAGCTTTGCAGACGCTTCAGGCGGGATTCGTATGTAAGGATGAATACGGTCAGATGTTGAGAAGGGACAGTCTCTGCAAATGGTGTCGCGTTGTTTGGTGTTGGGATGGGTATGGTAGAGGTGCGAGTTCAAGGTCAAGTGTCGGAGGGGTCTGTCTTGTGTGTAGTGCGGCTCCTCAAAGCAGCGACGATGATGACAAAAGGGCTTTTTCTAGCCAAAGAGCAATTCCATGAATTGCGACTTCCAACTTTACATACAATTAAATTATGTATAGGGATTTCATGGAAGAAGCAATTCTATCATCTGTACTAACATTGATATATTACTTCCTAAATCTTTATGCTTCATATAGAGCTGTCAAAGAAAATCCCACCAGTCTTGGCACCAAGCTATCGCAGTATTTTGTCCTTCACTCTTTGAAACAGATCACGATCTGGAAGCAGCTCTGGGAGTGAGCGAATATCTCCCCAAATGAACTTTTGGACAATTCTCATAGATGGATATCGTCAAGTCTCGTAATCAAGCAACGGTAGAGGCGCTATATAGTAGGTCGTCAATCAATCTCCAGAGCAGTGCCGATTTTGAAGAAGTCTTCACATGCTTGTTCGCACCATTGCCATAACCGAGATCTTCTACCCATCTACGCTTAAGTTTCCTCCCATTCGAGCTTTCCTATCACTTTCAACTCCAGTGTTAAATCATCATGGATAATGAGAAAGGCAAAGGGGCCGAGCAATCACGTACCACACCACCAGGAGGGCAGCATCACGGAGCTCAGGAACCATCCTTCATCTCCCGAGTAGCAGCCTCTGCTAAAGGCCTGACGCGAGATACTTTTTCGAGTCAACGTGGAGCAGACGTGGAAGACACTTTAGCTACTGCCCTTTCCAGCTCGGGCAAGGATACGTCCAGAGGCACTTCAAATGGTCTCCGCCCAACAAGTGAAGGGTCAGCATCTACTCACGTTCCTGGCACTTCAGAGTCGCATTCAGGAAATCACGGACCAGCCAACCAATTTCGATCTCGACAAACAGAAGACCATGTCAAGCATGCCGAAAATGAATTTTCGAATTTTATAGATGGCATTGACAGTTTCCAGCCATCGTCCAATATCACGACGCAGCCTGACTCTAATGCATTTGAGACTACGTGGAGACAACGTGAAAAATCCTACCCAGTAGCAGTTGGGTCAAGAACGGTCGCAGAGCAAGAGCTTCAGGACGGAGCGGATGTGATCGCACTTCTGAACATTCCAACCACAACACAGGATTTCGAATTGCCAGAAGATGAGAGTGACCGCTATGACTGGGGGTTTGACGAGGGACAATTGGCCCTGATTCGGACCATTACCCAAGAGCTATTCTCAACCTCCGGTTCACAAAAGGTCAAATACGACAATTCGCTCAACCTTGTGCACGCTGTGGACCCCACGAACGCTGTTGTGTTGAGTGGAAGCACGGAATTAAGTGTAGAGTGGTGGGAACAATGGGATGGCGTGTTGAGAAGATATGCTGACGAAGTATGGGGAGATTTATTGCCTCTTGTTAAAGAAGCACGTAAAGAGATGGAAGACGTTACGAAAGACGAACCTATCACAGAGGTTCCAGATGCGGTGAGGAGACTGCAATCCATTCTTGGTCATCTACAGAGACGGTAGAGTGAATGAACCTAATTCTTGATGTCTGGACGATTTTGATCAAATGTCTAATATACATGTAAGAAACCAAACCCAGCATTCCAATGTCCTCTTTACTTCTGCTTCTTGTGCTTTGCCACGAAGTAATTTGCACCAAGCACAACAAGACCCTGCTCTTCGGCCCATTGTCTAACTCCATGTCGATTTTTATCTGTACCCCAATGTTTACGCTCATCAGGTGCAGTCAGATTAGTGTTGTCACCTGCCAAGAGGACAAATACATATCGATGATAACCAGTCTTTGGTGGTGGTCCAGGCGGTTTGTCTATCACGTTATCAGCAACATTCTCTCACTCGCAGCGTATGGTCATCTCCAGACAAAAACTTACACTCCTTGAGATCCTCGACACCACCTCTCCCGACATCAAGCTCCAAGCCCTCTCCATTTCCCAAATCGCCAATCTTGATGTTACCCTTGAAAGGAACCTTAGCAATCCAATGACAAACCTCACTCCACTTTGGATCACCTCGACTAGGTGCATCAGGATCCGTGAGGACAATAGTCAATCCCTTCAAATCTAGTGCTTTCTCAGCATCTTCCTTCACGTCTGGGCACCATATTCTGAGAGTAGGCGCTGTCTTAGTATTCTTCGGTTTGATGGTATTGCCTAGTGTGACGGAAATGTGTTTTTTACTGTAGTAGGGTGCTAGAACGCAGGCGGGAACGAAGTCATTTAAGACTTCAGGAATTATTGACGATTGAAGGAGGCTAGTGTTGGGTGTTAGATGTGAGATTGTGCACGAGGGCGATCACTCGGTAGAAATTGCTTACGACTCTCGAATTGAGGTGAAAATGTCACTTGCATCTGAGAAAACTGTTTGTTGTGTTCGGAGGTTGCTGTAGTCTGGGATTCCGAGAGATGGTGAAAGGAGAAGCGATATCAATAGCACAGCAGATTTCATCGTGGCATACATGCTTGAAATACTTAAGTAAGCACGAAGAGAGCGATTTATCTGTTGCTATCAAACGTATGATTAAAAATCGGTTGGATGGATGGAGAAAGAGTTTCAAAAGTAGTTAATATGTCATCCTCAACATCGGAATGTTGTGGTTGTCTGTGTGTAGACCATGGAATTTAGACAATCTACGTCATCGTAATGGCACACAGACTTGCAGGGACATTCATGGTACACAATAGAAATCCTATGCCATGCATAGATAATCTCATGTAGTATCAATTCTTGTATGCTTTGCCACTATATGTATCGCTTATAC
>Ga0247809_1001180_pt1 | contig 11700 bp, 11 predicted proteins | sample UWRJL104311B1_FD_180951 | JGI IMG/M metagenome (GOLD analysis project Ga0247809, IMG submission 180951) | Plant litter microbial communities from Arlington Agricultural Research Station in Wisconsin, United States - UWRJ-L104-311B-1 | ecosystem: Environmental > Terrestrial > Plant litter >...
TTGGCCGCGCTGATCACAAAGCTACCGCTGCCACAGATACCCAGCACGCCGATGCGCTGACGGTCGATAAAGGGCCGAGTTCCGAGATAATCCACGGCGGCGCTGAAGTCCTCGGCGTACATGTCCGGCAGCACCGCATTGCGCGGGTTGCCTTCGCTTTCGCCCCAGAACGACAAATCCAGCGACAGAGCAACGAAGCCCTGTTCCGCCAGTTTTTGTGCATACAGATTGGAGCTTTGCTCCTTTACCGCGCCCATGGGGTGGCCAACGATAATGGCCGGGCTGCGGGCAGCGTTGGCCAGACCTTTAGGAATGAAGAGATTGCCCACCACATTGAGCTGGTACTGATTTTTGAAGCTGACCTTTTGCACGGTCACCTTGTCACTTTTGAAGAAGTTATCTGCACCGTTGGACATATCGGCTCCTGACGCGGTAAATGAACTGAGCAAAAAACCGAGCATTACGAGAAGTTTTTTCATGGGGCGTCCTTATCAGGGGAAAGCTAACGACGACGTTGACCGTTAGTGCCGAACTCGCCCCTCTTCACGCAGGGGCTGGGATTGCAGCTATTGTTGCTGACTAACGGGATTTTGATTAGCTAATGAATGCTTAATGCGGCTATAACTGTACCTAATCAATCAATCAATCAATCAATCAATCAATCGAGCGTGCCCGCTATGGCCAAGCCCAATTTCAATGATCTGCTGGCTTTCGTGACCGTGGCGCGGGTGGGCAGCTTCACCCGTGCGGCAGTTCAGCTTGGGGTGACGCAATCGGCAGTGAGTCAGGTGGTTTCGGCCCTGGAGGCACGTCTGAAAATTCGCCTGCTTACCCGCACCACGCGCAGCGTTTCTCTGACCACCGCGGGTGAGCGGCTGCTGGAAGCGGTGGGCCATCGCTTCGATGAAATCGAGGCCGAAGTGGAAGCCTTGACCGAGCTGCGCGACAAGCCGGCCGGCACGGTGCGGATCACCTGCGGTGACAACATCATCAAGACCACGCTGCTACCCAAGCTCACGCCACTGCTGCAGATGTACCCGGATATCAAGCTGGAATTTGATATCAACTATGGCTTTCGCGATATCGTTGCCGACCGCTTCGATGCCGGCGTGCGCTTCAGCGACACGGTGGCCCAAGACATGATTGCAGTGCCTATCGGCCCGGCTATACGAATGGCGGTCGTGGCAGCGCCAAGCTATTTCGCCCAAAACCCCTTCCCTGAACACCCTCGCGACCTGGCAGCACATCGCTGCATTGACATACGTTTCCCGACTTATGACGGCATGGACGCGTGGGAATTCGAGCGCCAAGGCAAGAAGCTGAAAGTGCGGGTAGCCGGCCAATTGGTATTCAACTCCACGACCCATATTGCCGATGCAGCGGCCAGCGGGCTGGGCATCGCTTACCTGCCCGAGGACGAGTTTGCCTCACAACTGGCTCAAGGCCGTCTCGTTCGAGTGCTGGAAGACTGGTGTGAGCCTTTCGGCGGATTTCACCTTTACTACCCCAGCCGCCGGCAACCTTCCCAGGCATTTTCGCTGGTCGTTGATGCATTACGGGTCAATCGCTTGCCACCAGATGACAGCCTGACTGCCACGCAAGCGTGACCGCGACGATTCGGGCGAGCACCGGAGAAACGCCTAGCATTTGATTCAGCTCTTCATCTGCGCCACCAGCAAATTCACCAATGCCGCCGCCGGCATTTCCCGAGCCAGCGGCGCACCCTGCCCCGCCCACTGCACGGCAAAGTCAGTGTTGGCCTTGGCCGCTGCCGCGGCGTTGAGCGCTTTGTTGGCGTCATACGCGATGGGATAGTCCGGCAGCGCCGTGGCACTGGCTTCCAGCGCACTAAAGTTGCGATTGACCATGCCCCGGGCAGGACGGCCTGAGATCACGCTGGTGACTTTGGTCTGATGGGCGCGCGGGCCTTTAAGGGCTTCACGATAGGCGCCGCTGGCGGAGGATTCGGGGCACAGGATAAACGCCGTGCCCAGCTGCGCGGCACTGGCGCCCAATTGCATGACCGCCTTGATACCTGCGCCGTCCATGATGCCGCCCGCCGCGATCACCGGCAGTTGGCACGCTTCAGCCAACACCCGCACCAGGGCAAAGGTGCCCATTTCACTGTCCTGCTGCGGATCGAACACACCGCGATGCCCTCCGGCTTCATAACCTTGCGCCACCAGTGCATGCACACCGGCGTGCTGCGCCTGCTGTGCTTCGGCGAAGCTGGTCACGGAACACAACAGGATAATGCCGGCGTCCTTGAGCGCATCGATGGCCGCTTGCGGCGGCAAGCCGAAATGGAAGCTGACTACTGCCGGTTTCTCTTCCAGCAACATTTGCAGCATCAGCGCGTCTTCGACGAACGAGGTGTAGATCTCGCGCAACGACGTTGGCGCTGCGGCGTCGAACTCGGCAAAGAACGGCGCGAGGAACGCCAACCACTGCGACTCGCGCGTGTCGTCATGCACTGCCGGCTTGTGGCAGAACAGGTTCACATTGAATGGTTTGTCCGTCAGCGCAGCGGTTTCCCGCAGCATGGTCCGTGCCTGCTCGACGTTGCTCGCGCCGATGCCGATGGAGCCGAGGCCGCCGGTATTGGACACCGCCGCCGCGAGTTTGGGGGTGGAGACGCCCACCATGGGCGATTGAATGATCGGCAGCTCAATGTTCAACAGGGACAACAGAGGATTGGACATGACAGCACCTGAATAGGGTGAGTGAAGGAAAAACTAAAGCTCCCCGGTCAGGAACTGCGCCCGACCACAACCGAAGGACCAATCGGCATCGGTGTTTTCCACCAGCGAGACGATCAGGTCATCGGGCGACAAGTCACAGTCGACTTGCAGCTTCTCGGCCAGCAACCGGTAGAAGGCAATCTTCTGTGCCTGTGAACGCGGTCGTGAAATCACCGTCAGCAAAACCACGTTGCTCGAACGCGTGTAACCCAAACCGGTGTCGTGCAGCACCAACTCCCCCGGACGGTGTTGCGAGACGCTCTGGTAACGATCGCTGGCAGGCACCTCAAAGGCCTCGATCATGGCCTGATGCGCCCCATCCAGCAGGGTTCGCAGCTGTTCATCGGTGCGGCCCTGGATGATGTCGAACTTGAGCAATGGCATAGCGATTCATCCTGGCGGAAAAAATCGGGAGCGAGGAGCTCGCCCCCTGGTAGGAAAGGACAGTGTGCAAGCCCGCGCCTGCACGCCCTCCAACCCAAAAGCGTCGTTGGCTACTTGGAGGTCGGCATGGCGAACTCGGCGCCCTTGGCAATGCTGTTCGGCCAGCGCTGCATGATTGATTTCTGCTTGGTGTAGAAGCGCACACCCTCTTCGCCGTAGGCGTGCATGTCGCCGAACAGCGAACGCTTCCAGCCGCCGAAACCATGCCACGCCATCGGCACCGGAATCGGTACGTTGATGCCGACCATGCCGACCTGAATGCGGCTGGCGAACTCACGGGCGATGTGACCGTCGCGGGTGTAGCAGGCGGTGCCGTTGCCGAACTCGTGGGAATTGACCAGCTCGACTGCTTCGGCGAAATCCTTGACCCGGATGCAGGCCAGCACCGGACCGAAAATTTCTTCTTTGTAGATCTTCATCTCGGGGGTGACGTGATCGAACACCGTGCCGCCGAGCCAGAAACCTTCGGCGCAATCAGCGCCAGCCTGAGAACCATCAAAACCACGGCCGTCGACCAGCAATTCGGCACCTTCGGCGATGCCTTGCTCGATGTAACCGATGATTCGCTGGTGTGCCACTTTCGACACAATAGGTCCCATCTCCGCAGCCAGGTTCATCCCCTCCAGGATCTTCAGCGTCCGGGTGCGCTCCACCAGTTTCGGCATGACTTTGTCAGCGACATCGCCCACAAAAACCGCCACCGAAATCGCCATGCAACGCTCACCAGCGGAGCCGAAAGCCGCACCGATCAGCGCGTCGACCACCTGGTCGATGTCGGCGTCGGGCATCACCACCATGTGGTTTTTCGCCCCGCCCAGCGCCTGTACACGCTTGCCGTGGCGGGCACCGGTTTCGTAGATGTAGTTGGCAATCGGAGTCGAGCCGACAAAGCTCACCGCCTTGATTTCCGGGTGATCGAGCAGCGCATCCACTGCTTCTTTGTCGCCCTGCACCACATTGAATACGCCGTCCGGCAGCCCGGCTTCCTTGAACAGATCGGCGATCAGCAGCGACGGGGACGGATCGATCGGGCTCGGTTTGAGCACGAAGGTGTTGCCGCAGGCGATAGCCACTGGAAACATCCACATCGGTACCATAACCGGGAAGTTGAACGGCGTGATGCCGGCCACCACGCCCAGGGCCTGGCGCATGGTCCAGTTGTCGATGTTGGTCGAGACTTGCTCGGTATAGTCACCCTTGAGCAACTGCGGAATGCCGCAGGCGAACTCAACCACTTCGATGCCACGGGTCACTTCGCCCTGGGCATCGGTGAAGACTTTGCCGTGCTCGCTGGTGATCATCCGCGCCAAGGTGTCGCGGTGCTCGTTGAGCAATGCGAGAAACTTGAACATGATGCGGGCACGGCGCAGTGGCGGTGTCGCCGACCAGGCCGGGAAAGCGGCGGCTGCTGACTTAACTGCCGCGTCGACTTCAGAAACATTGGCCAGGGCCACCTTGCCGATCACCGAACCGGTGGCGGGGTTGGTGACGTTCTGCAGGCGACCGGAAGTCCCGGGGGTCGCGCGGCCGTGGATGTAGTGTGCGATGTCTGCTGGCTGGTTGCTCATGGCGGGTGTCCCCTGGTGGTGGATAAGAGCCATCTCTTGTTGTTGTCAGGACGCCAAGCGGTCTATCGACTCGCCTGTCAGGGCCAAATTAGGCCAGCCTGTGAATCATGTAAAATGATGATTTATGATCTTATAGATCACAAATTATGAAGAAATGACTTTCGGAGGAAATGCTTTCTGTAAGCGAGCTTGCTCGCGAAGGTCGTGAAGGTCGTGAACGATGACGCGTAAATCCCGATGCCCAGCGGCGCCCTTGGGTTTTTCGCGAGCAAGCTCGCTCCTACATAGGCGGGGGTTTAAGCGCGATTTTGCAGCCACTTCGCCCGTTCAAACAGGCGCCGCTTCCATTCTTCGGCCAGACCTTGAGTTGCCGCCAGCGCCTGAAGCTCGTCGATCATCGGCCGGTGTGACAGTTGCACCTGCCAGAACTGGTCGATGGAGAAGCGTTCGGTGTGGCGTTCCAGCAGTTCGATCGTGTCCCCCGCTTCGATGAAGCCTGGCTGAACGACGCGGTAATACCAACCGGTGATGCGCTCCCTGGCGACAAACATCGACATGTGCTCGGCATCAAAACGATGGTTGATTTTCCAGCACGGACTGCGCGGCTGGGACACCTGCAATACGCAGCTGCCGATGCGGAAAACATCACCGATGTGCACGTTGTATTCAGAGAGCTCGCCCGCGGAAATATTTTCTCCCAGACTACCCGTCACCAGTTGCGGGGCGCTTTGCGCGAACGCCTGTGTCAATCGCTCATAGTTCTGCGCCGCATATTGATGAACCGCTTTTTCCGGGCCGCCATGCACGCGGGTATCGCCGTGCTGGTCGCCGACAATTCCGTGAAGCTCCACGCGGACGGGGCCGGAGTGCCGTTGTTTGAACATGCCCGTGCGCTGCCCTTCGGGTTGCAACACCCCAAGTCCTCCGGCAAAGACATGGTCAATTTTCGAAGTCAGTGTCATTGGTCGAACTGCGCTCATTGGCCGGTTTTGATCACTTTACTAACCGTTGCGGAAGACCGTAAAGTGATCGTTAAATATACTCGCAATCACTTTTTATGATGGATGGAGACGGTCATGGAAATGCGCCAACTGAAGATATTCTGTGCCGTGGCCGAGCTGGGCAGCTTCACCGCCGCGGCGTTGCAAGTGAATACGGTGCAATCCAACGTCACCATGCGCGTAAAGGAACTGGAAGCCGAACTCAATCGCGAACTATTTATCCGCAAGAAATCCGGGGTCGTATTGACCTCGGCGGGCGAGACGTTCCTCGGCTACGCGCGGCGCATCCTGCAACTCACCGATGAGAGCCGCAGCGCCCTGATGGACACCGGCAGCCCGACGGGCCTGCTGCGGTTGGGCTCGATGGAAACCACCGCTGCCATTCGCTTGCCGCAAGTGCTGACCAGGTACCGCGAGCAGTATCCCGACGTGCAGTTGTCGCTGCTCACCGGTACTACGGTGGAGCTGATCAAGGCGATTGAAGCCCATCGGCTCGATGGCGCATTCGTGGGCGGATTTCACCAGAACTCGGCGTTGTTCCAGGAAGAGGTGTTTTCCGAAGAATTGGTACTGGTCAGCAGTAGCCAGTTCGATTCACTGCCAGCGCTGATGGACAAGATGCCCCAACAAACCGTGCTGGTGTTCCGCACGGGCTGCTTCTATCGCTCGACCCTGGAAAACTGGTTCTACCAAGTGGGACTGGTGCCCAACCAGATCATGGAACTGGGCACCCTCGACGGCATCTTGTCATGCGTCGCCGCCGGCATGGGCGTGACCTTGCTGCCCAAGGCCATCGCGGAAAATTGCAGTGTGCGGCATGCGATCCGCTGGCACACGCTGCCGCCGGAGTTCGCCAACGTCTCGACAGTTTTCATCCGCCGCAATGACTCGATGATCACCTCGGCCATGAGCGCGTTCATTGGCTTGGCGCAACAGCAGATTGCCCGGCCGGCGGCGGTTTAAGTCATTGCGGCTTCGACAAATGATCACTGGCGAGCCTGCTCGCGATAGCGTCAGGTCAGTCAACATGGATGCTGAATGTGCTGCCGTCTTCGCGAGCAGGCTCGCTCCCACAGGTGATTCGCGGATTGGCTCACCCCAGATATCTTCTTTCCTCCTGCATGAACCGCCCTGTCGCCACTCCCCCTTCCTGAGCAATCAACCGACCCGGCGTGGCCGGCAAGCCCAGCGCCAACTCGGCCACCCGCTCGGCCGCCGGGACGACACTGTGAATCTTGCCCACGCCCTGCCCCGCATACAGCGACAGCTTTTTCGCCATCCGCGGCTTGTCGATGGCCCGCGCACCGCCGCCGATCAAGCGCAGCAAATTCCACTTGTCCCGATTCGGGATCACCCGGTGCGGTGTGCCGTAGGTCCAGCCGAACGAGTAACCGGTGCGGTACTCGGTGTCATCGGTGGTTGCCTCGACGATTTTCTGTTTGTACAGCGGGTGCGCATTCGACTCATCGGTGGCAATGAACGCCGTACCCACCACCACCCCTGAAGCGCCAAGCGACATCAATGCACGCACGTCGTCGCCGTTGACGATGCCACCGGCCGCGAGTACCGGCCGACCCTCCGAGACAGCGAGGATCGAGGTCAACAACGGCATGATGCCGATTGTGCCGCGATTCAGGTGACCACCACTTTCACTGCCCTGGGCGATGATAATGTCCGCACCCTGAGCGATGGCGATTTTAGCCAGCTCCACCGACCCCGCTTGTACCATGACCACCAACCCCGCGTCTTTAGCCCGGGGGATCATGTCGGCGGCATATTTCTCGGCATAAAAAAGGGACAACAGTTTCGGTTTTTCCTTGAGGATCACCTGGAACTGCGCCTCGAAAACGTCCGGGCCACCGAACTGCGGCACCAGGTTCACTCCGAACGGTTGGTCGGTGAGCCCGCGGGTTTCCTCGATCCAGCGGCGCAGTGCCAACGGCGGCAACCGCAAGCCGCCAATCACGCCCATGCCCCCGGCATTGGCCACCGCACCGACCAGTTGCGGTCCGGAAATCGCTGCCATGCCGCCGAGAAAAATCGGGTACTTCACGCCGCAGAGCCGGGTAATCGTGTTACCGGCAAAATCGAATTTGGCTTCGTTCATGACTCACAGCTCCACATGTTTTCCAAGCATCCGCTTAAGCGTGTTGTTCTTCAGCAGAAAGTGATTCTTGACCGCGCCGAAAATGTGCAAGGCAAGGCCGGCGATGAACGCCGAAGCGCCGATGTTGAACAACACATCGACGATATGCTTCAACGCTTCGTTGGCCGGCAGGAGGCTCGGAATCGAGAATCCGCCGGGCAGTTCCACCACCGTCCCGGCAGCGGATCGTGAAGCCCATACGGCGATTGGCAGCAGTACCATCGCCAGCGCCAGCGACACCGCCACCGAACGGCTGATGATCACTTCAATGGGATTGGGCGTGCCCACCGGCAGCGGATGATAAGACGTGATCCTGGCCCAGAAGCGATAAATCGAGACGAGGAACAGAATCAAACCGAGCAGGTTTTGCAGCTTGCCGAGTTCCATCTGCAACGCCCCGCTGGACGCAAGGTCGATCGACAGTTGCAGGCCGAAAATCGCCAGCAGCGAAAACGCCACGACCCAGTGCAGTGCGACGGTAACAGGTGAAAATCTCAAGCCATTGTCACGTAATTGCATGGCTGACTCCTTGTGCAGAGTGCGCAATTGAGGAAAGGAATGGATTGACGGGTGCGTCTTAGTGACTGACCGCTTGCGAGGCGCCGAGCCCGGTCTGGGCACGAATCAGCTGATCGTCGAAACGCTCGCGCTCAAGTTCTGCCCCTTGGCTGCGATCAGTGACCGATCCCAGCCAGGTGAAGAAGAACGCCACGTTCATCGAAATGATTGCGGGGTAGTCGTAGGGGAAAATGGCCTCGGCATTGCCCAGCACCTTGACCCACACCGCGGGCGACAGAATGACCAGACTGACCGCGCTTACCAGGCCGGCGACTCCGCCGATCAACGCCCCGCGGGTGGTGAGACCTTTCCAGTACATCGAGAGCACGAGGATCGGAAAGTTGACCGAAGCCGCCACGCCAAAGGTCAGTGCCACCAGAAACGCGATGTTCTGATCCTTGAACAAAATTCCCAGCACCACCGCAACGATGCCGATGCCCACCGAGGCGATCCGCGACACACGGCGCTCGTCCCTGGCTTCGGCTCGACCCTTCCTGATAACCATCAAATACAGGTCATGGGAAATCGCTGACGTGCCGGCCATCGTCAGCCCGGACACCACCGCCAGAATCGTCGCGAACGCCACGGCGGAAATGAAACCGAGCAGCAGATCCCCGCCCACGGCTTTGGCCAGGTGCATCACCGGCATGTTGCCGCCGCCGATCAGCTTGCCGCCCAGAATGCCCGACTCGTAGAAGGCCGGGTCTTGGCCGACGATCACGATGGCGGCTAGTCCGAGCACGGCCACAATCAGGTAGAAAAAGCCGATGAAGCCGGTGGCAACGAACACCGATTTGCGTGCCTGCCTGGCGTCCGGCACGGTGAAGAAACGCATGAGAATGTGCGGCAATCCCGCCGTGCCGAACACCAGGCCCAGGGACAACGAGATCAACGACAGTGGATCGGCCACCAGTTTGCTCGGCAACAGAATCCGCTCGCCATCGTGATGCGCGGCCACGGCTTTCTCGAACAACAGGTCGAATGAAAAGCCGAATTTGCTCAACGCCAGGAACGCCAGCAACGTTCCGCCCAACAGCAGCAACCCGGCCTTGATGATCTGTACCCAGGTGGTCGCAACCATTCCGCCGAAAGTCACGTAGACCGCCATCAACAGGCCGACCGCGATGACCGCATAGTTGTAGGGCAGACCGAACAGCAACTGAATCAACTGCCCCGCTCCCACCATCTGCACCACCAGATAAAAGCACACCACCGTCAGCGAGCCGAAAGCCGTCAGGGTGCGGATGCGGTTTTGATCGAGGCGGAAAGACGCGATGTCCGAGATGGTGATACGCCCCAGATTGCGGATGCGCTCGGCGAACAGGAACAGCAGCAGCGGCCAGGCGACAAAGAAGCTGATCGAGTACAACACGCCGTCGAAGCCGTTGAAGAAGATCATGCTGGTGACGCCCAGCAACGCCGCCGCTGACATGTAGTCACCAGCCAGCGCCAGACCGTTCTGGAAACCGGTGATGCCGCCGCCGGCGTTGTAGAAGTCGTCCATGGATTTGGTCTTGGAGGCGGCCCAGTACGTGATGCCCAGGGTAGTCACGACGAAGACCAGGAACATGCTGATCGCGGTGATGTTGATCGGTTGTTTTTCGACGTTCTGCAACACGTCGCCGGCCATGGCGCGAGCGGCGAAGGCGCTGAGCAAAATCGGAACGATGAGGTTGCGCAGTATCTGTTTCATACGATTGCCTCGGCGCGGATTTGCGCGGTCAGTTCATCGAACTCGCCGTTGGCACGGAGGATGTAGAGCCCGGTAAACAACCAGGCGCCGATGATGAACACCAGGCCCAGCGGCCAACCGATGTTGATGATGCTGGTCGCGGAAAGCTTCGTCGCCAGGAGCTGGGGGCAAAAGGCAGCGACGAGGATGAACGTGAAGTACGGGACAAGGGTTGCGGCGGTCAGGCTGGCGACGAATCTTCGCTGCCTTGTGACCAAATCCTTGTAACGGGGGTGGTTGCGAATTCTGGCCGATTCAGTTGCATGGTTCACGTTGACTCCGTGTAGCAGTGGTTGCGTTATTGTTGTTCCACAGCCTCAGATTCGAAGACTCGATCCGCCACTGGCTGCGGTAGCTGTGCCCCTTCAACCTATGCCCGGCAAATGATCATGTAAAATGATCATTTGTGATTCAGCTGATCGTTTTTGGTGAATCCATATCTCTTCAATATCGGCCTTGCGCTTGCCAGCAAAAGTGCCAACACTGATCTCTTCAAAGCGCTGGTATCACTACCAGTTCTTACTATTTGAGATAGGTAAATTCGGTGGACGTAACGGATCTCAAGGTGGTGGATGCAGTGGCCCGCCACGGCAGCATGAACAAGGCCGCCAGCGAGCTGAACACCGTTCAGTCGAACGTTTCGGCGAGGATTCGCTCGCTGGAAGACGAGCTCGGCGTGGCGCTTTTTCAACGCAGCGCCCGGGGCGTACAAGTGACGCCGGCAGGACGGCGCATCCTGCCATTCGCCGCTCGTATGTCGAAGCTGCTGGTGGATGCCACCAGCGCCGCACGCGATGACGGCCATCCAAAAGGTGTGCTGGAGATCGGCACGCTGGAAACGACCCTGGCCCTGCGTTTACCGCTGCTGATCGCACAATTTGCCAAGGCTTACCCGGACGTTCGCCCGGTGGTGCGCACCGGTACCACGTGCAGCCTGATCCAGGGCGTCGTCGACTGTAAGCTCGAAGGCGCGTTCGTGGCGGGCCCCGTCAATCATCCGGAACTGCTCAGTGAAGTGGCGTTTCGTGAAGAGCTGGTGCTGGTCACTTCCCCGGCCCTGCGTAGCCTGGAAGATGTCGCGGGCGTCGACACCTTGAAGACGGTGGTTTTTCGCATCGGTTGCTCCTATCGCCAGCGCCTGGACACCCTGCTGGCCAGCCTGGGTGTCGTGGCCCCCGAGCCGCTGGAGTTCGGTTCGATCGAAGCGATTATTGCCTGCGTTTCGGCCGGGGTCGGGGTTACGTTGTTACCCAGAGGCGTCGTCGCCAATGCCGCGCGCGAAGGGTTGGTCGCGGTGCATGAGCTTCCGGCAGAACTGGCAGAAGTAGAGACCGTATTTGTCCGCCGCATCGACGGTTATTATTCCAGCGCGCTGGCCACTTTTCTGCACAGCGTGCGGCTCGACGGTGTGAGCGCACCGGCGCCCGCTACCGTGGCGTTGTAGCGGCCGAAACCGCGAAGACGCGACTTCGGACCCAGCCGTTGATTCCGGCACACGCCACCAGCAGCG
>Ga0247809_1001183_pt1 | contig 11686 bp, 6 predicted proteins | sample UWRJL104311B1_FD_180951 | JGI IMG/M metagenome (GOLD analysis project Ga0247809, IMG submission 180951) | Plant litter microbial communities from Arlington Agricultural Research Station in Wisconsin, United States - UWRJ-L104-311B-1 | ecosystem: Environmental > Terrestrial > Plant litter >...
TGATTACCTTCGCAATGGTCAGGGCAGCACCGCGGTCTGTCCGTGGTCTACCCGTGCCCGGGACGGCGGCACCGTCGCCGTGCCGGTGACTTGGGACGAACTCGAAGGCCTGGATCGGGCCAACTCTTTCGACATTTTTGCGGCGGCCGGGCGTGCTGGTGGCGCTGACGCTTGGGAAGGCTTCTTCAGCGTTGACCAGACATTGTGCGAGCAGATCCAAGATGTCGTTAGGCACGCCAGAAGCTAAGGACTCGCAGCCTGTCGGGGGGCGCTTCCGCCGCGTCGTGTTCTGCCGTCCACCCGCCAAGACTTCTCCGTTACCTCGACCAGAGCGCCAGTTCTCGCTATTGTGGAGCCATCTAAAACAGAGTCGGAACGGAGCGCTATTTGTGGCGTTTCACACCGTCTGTGTTGGAGGCGTTGATGGCATCTCGACCGTATTGGCGCGGCTACCTTAAGCTCACTCTCGTGACCTGTGCGGTAACGCTCTCGCCTGCAACTACGCAGGGAGAAAAGCTTCGCTTCCACACTCTTAATCGCAAAACCGGCGAGCGCATCCACACCCAATATGTGGATTCGGTGTCCGGTAAGGCCGTCGACGATGACGACCAGACAAAGGCCTATGCCAAGGGCGAGGACGATTACGTCATCCTTGAAAACGAAGAACTTGATTCCGTACATCTGGAAAGTGCCCGGACGATCAATATCGATGAGTTCGTCGAAGCTGACACGATCGAGTGGGTATACTACGACACTCCCTATTTCGTTTCGCCGGCGGATGAAGTCGGTGAGGAGGCCTTTGCTGTGATCCGCGAAGCCATGGCAGAGAGTGGTGTGGTTGGGATATCACGGCTCGTGATGGGCGGCCGAGAGCGAGCCGTCATGCTGCAGCCGTGGGACAACGGCATCGTGCTATGGACGCTCCGTTACGGCGATGAGGTTCGCAACGAGGACGAGTACTTCAAAAGCGTGAAGGCTCAAAAACCGGACTCGAAACTGCTATCGATGGTCGAGGAGCTTATCGAAGATCGAACCACGACCTGGTCGGAATCGATGGTGAAAGATCCGGTGCAGGACCGTCTGCTCGAGATCATTAAATCCAAGCAGTCTTCCAAGAAAAAGGCCAAGACGAAAAAGCCTGAAGAGGAAAGGCTCGATCCCCAGAGCAATGTCATCGACCTTATGGCTGCGCTGAAAAAGAGCTTGGAAACCAAGCCCGATCATTCGAAAAAATCCGGGCGCTAGCTCGCCTTACGGCGAGGAGCGGCTTCTTTCTTGCTCGCCGGTGCTTTCGCGCTGGCGGCTTTTTTGACTCGAGACTTGGGTGGCGTCTCATTGTCCTGGCCGCCCGCGCTCAAGCGCAGCGCCTCAAGCAGATCGTTGGACTTTGTGGGCTCGGGCTGCCGTAGCGGCACGATCTTGCGGCCCTCGATTTTTGCTTTGACCAGCTCGGCCAGCGCATCCTCATACCGATCATCGAATTTGTCGGGCTCGAATGAACCGGCTTTGGTTTTCAAGATGTGTTGCGCAAGCTTGAGCATTTCCGGCTCGATCTTGCGCTGTTTGATGTCGCTGAATGCCTCTTTGGACGAGCGGACTTCGTAGTCAAAGTTCAGCGTAGTCGCGATCAGGCCCTTGCGATGAGCGCGGATAAGCACGGGCCGGAGCCGTCGGAACAGAACGGCATGCGCAATCGCGGCGGCCTTCTGGTTGCGAAGCGCCTCCCGGATCAAAACGAAGCTTTCCTCGGTCGCATCAGAAGCAGGAAGCAGGTAGTAGGGCTTATCAAAATAAGTGGGCTCGATACGGTTGCAAGCGATGAAGGCATCAACCGTAAGGCTCTTGTCACTGTTGGGGACGGCGGCGGCGATTTCCTCGGGCTCAAGTACGACATAGGACCCCTCATGGGTCTCGTAACCCTTCACCTGATCTTCGCTCTCGACCGGCTTGTTGGTCTTGTCGTCGACGTAGACACGCTTCAGTCTGTGACCCGTATCCCGGTTGACCATGTGCAATGCGATGCGCTCGGATGTGGAGGCCGCCGTGTACATTTTAACCGGGCAAACGATCTCAGCGATCTTGATGACGCCTGACCAACTGCACGTGCTGCCATTGTAGCCTCCGTTTGCAACAGAACGGCATTGCGGAAAAGCCGTTCCGTGCAAGTCATTGTTGACCGGCCGCGTTGCACTCTTTTCAACCCCACCCAGGGTCTGCCCTCTAGGCCAAGATGTGGTAACTCCGCTTTCTCGGCAATCCGTTGAGGTCCATCTTTCCCAAAGAGGCCGTGGCTCCACAGACTAATTGACTGGGCGCGTTGCTACGGCGGGCAATCAGCAAAGGGTACTAGCAATCTCTGCTATAAGGGCGCCTAGATTCTGACTTCGTTGCATACCTCACCAATCCTAATGCAACGAACCTAACATAAACAGCCAGCTGACTCCGCCTAACCGATCAAGGATCGGTCGTCACCATTCTGACGTTTGAATGGTCACTCGCAAGCTAGCAACTCCCGGCACACGTGCGGTTACCGACCCCAAGTTTAAGGGCAACTTTTGCCGGCAGCCGACATTTGCCTCGGGCTGTTTAATCGATTTGAGCCTGGGGCGAACAAGTGAAGAACGAATATGAAGGCGTCGCAGCTGTTCCACGGCTGGAGCCGCTTGGCCTGCCGCCCGAAACGGCAGAACAGGCAGGGCAAAGTGGTCAGCCGCCAGCCGCCGCGGTGGCCCTACGCCTTGCGTCCGCTATGGCCAATGCCAAGGGCGACATCATCTATGTCGCTTCCAGCGAGCGCCGTGCCGAAGAGACCGCCCGGGCGCTGGCCGGGTTTGCGCCCCAGGCCGACATCCTGTTTCTGCCCGCCTGGGACTGCCTGCCGTATGACCGAGCCCCGCCGTCTAGCGAAGTCATGGGACAGCGGATGAGCGTGTTGCGCCGCTGCCTCACACCCTCCAAGCGTGCTCGCATTCTCGTGCTGGCGCCTGAGGCTCTGGTGCAGAAGCTGCCGCCTGCCGACGTCGTTCGCAACACCGTCTTCAGCCTCAAGTCCGGCGCCGATTTCGATCGGCAGGCATTCGAGGACTTCGCTCTGCTTACTGGCTACCGCATTGACGACCGTGTCGACGAGCCAGGCGAAGTCGCCTTGCGCGGCAATGTGGTAGAAGTCTTTCCCGCTGATGCTCAGGCGCCGGTGCGCATCACCGACATGGACGGGACCATCCAGTCGATGCAGCGCTATGATCCGCGCAGCCAGCGCTCGCTGGACGAGATAGCGGAACTGACCCTGGGACCGGCGTCCGAACTGGTGATTGCGGCCGACGAGCGCCAGCCGGCGGGTGAGCACCACCTGGCACAATGCTACGGCGAATTGGCCACGATCTTTGACTATCTGCCCCAAGCGCAAATGGTCCTCGGCCAACCGGTGCCCGAACGAATGGCGCTGCTGCATGACCAGATCACGGAAGCCCATGAGACCGCGCGCGACTTCGGCGACGATCGTCGCCCCCCGGACCCGAACCAACTTTATCTGGACCAGTCAGCCTGGGCCGCGCTGGCTGCCAAACAACAGATCCTGGCGCTTGATCTAGCCGACCTGCAGCCGGTGCCGTCCTTTACTCGCGACAAGAATTCCGGGCGGGCCCTTGCCGAGTTCCTGCGCGGGCAGGGCAAGACTGGGCCCGTCGTCCTTTGTGGAACGAGCGCCGAGCGCAAGCGGCTGGCCAGCCTGCTCAAGAGGCACGATTTCGTCGCCCGGTACCTCGCCAATGGCCTCCAGGACCTGGGTGCAGACAATTCCGAGCTGTGGCTGGCCGATTTCGATCTGGATACGGGCTTCCGTGACGATCAAGCCCAACTCACCCTGGTCGCAGCAGCCGACGTCTGGGGCAGCCGGCTGCAGGAGGGGCGCGTCGACGTCGCAGCCATATTGGCGCCGATCGATCTGCGTGTTGACGATGTCGTGGTGCATGAGGACCACGGCCTCGGCGTCTTGCGCGACCTGACGCGGGTGACAACCGATGTCGGCGAGCAGGATACGATCAGGCTGGAATATCATGGCGGCACCACGATGATGGTACCGGTGGCCGATTTCGGCAAGCTATGGCGCTATGGTGGTGATGTTGAAGCTGTCTCGCTGGACCGGCTCAATACCGATGCCTGGGCGAAAAAGCGCGCCAGCGTCAGCCTTGAAATTGATCATGCTGCCGAGGGCCTCGCCAAGCTGGCGCACGAGCGACTGGCGGCCAAGGCCGAGGTGCTCAAGCCGCCAAAGGCAGACTATTCCCGCCTCGCCGCGCGTTTTGCCTTTCCGGAAAGCCCGGACCAGGCGGCCGCCATCGCTGCCGTGCTGGATGATCTGGCCTCGGGGCATCCGATGAACCGGCTAGTCTGCGGCGATGTGGGCTTCGGCAAGACCGAAGTCGCCATGCGCGCTGCAGCCGTGGCGGCCCTTTGTGGTCGGCAGGTGGCCGTGGTGGCGCCGACGACAGTCCTTGCGCGGCAGCATCTGCAGAGTTTCGAGCGGCGTTTCGCCGGGACCGACATTCGCGTGGGCGGCCTTTCCCGCCTCAATAGTCCCGCCGAGGCAGCCGCGACCAAGGCCAGCTTGAAGAGCGGAGAGCTGCGCGTCGTGGTGGCGACCCATGCCATCGTGGCCGAGGACGTGGTGATACCCGATCTGGGCCTTGTCGTTATAGATGAGGAACAGCGCTTCGGCGCCAAGCTCAAGCGTCAGGTGCTCGACCTGGCCAAGAACGTCCACTTGCTGTCGATGAGCGCGACGCCCATCCCGCGTTCCCTGCAGGCTGCCATGGTGGGACTGCAGGATGTCAGCATCATTGCGACCCCGCCAGCGCGGCGTCGCCCGATCCGCACCTTCATCGCGCCATTCGACCCAGCCACGGCCCGCTCGGCCCTGCTGCGTGAACAGCGGCGGCATGGACAGAGTTTCGTCGTGGTCCCCCGGGTCGCGGACATCGACAGCGTCGGCGCCGAGCTGGCAAGGATCGTGCCCGATCTCACCGTCATCATCGCCCATGGCGGTTTGCCGGCCAAGCAGGTCGACACGGCGCTTACCGACTTCGCCAATGGCAAAGGCGACATCCTCTTGGCCACCAATATCGTTGAAAGTGGCCTCGATATCCCGCGAGCCAATACCATGCTGGTGTGGCGCGCCGATCGGTTCGGCCTGTCGCAACTGCACCAGTTGCGCGGTCGGGTGGGGCGCGGGCGAACGCAGGGCATTGCCTATATGTTCACCGACCCGGCCAGCACGGTTGCCGAATCGACCCGCGCGCGGCTGTCGACGCTTGAAGCCTTCGATCGTTTGGGCTCGGGCTTTGACATTAGCGCCACGGATCTGGAACAGCGCGGCGCGGGCGACCTCCTGGGCGAGGAACAGGCTGGCCACGTGCATCTGATCGGCTCGGCGCTCTATCAGCAATTGCTCGAACAGGCCTTGGCTCGAACCCGGGACGAAACCGACCCCGTGGCGAGACCTGCTGACCTGAATCTGGGCATGGCGGGGACGATCCCTGTCGACTACGTGCCGGAGGCCGTCGTGCGCATCAATCTTTATGCCAGGCTACAGCGTATTGGCACGGCGGAAGACCTGGATGACTTCGCCGACGAGATCCAAGACCGTTTCGGTCCTGCTCCCGACGATGTCACGCGCTTGTTGCTCATTGCCCGGCTGGCCCTCAAGGCCGGTGCATTGGGTATCGTGCGGGTCGATGCCGGGCCCCTGGCTATCGCCCTCACATTAACGAAGCGCTCCAGCGCCAAATCCGTGACTGCCGCACTGTCTCGCAAACCCAAATCGACGGGAGAGCGGATCGTCTACGAACGGACCGACCCGGATGATATCCTGGCGGACTTGGAAGCAATGTTCGGTGATGGGAGAGATGCGACGTCTAAGTAAGCTCGGGCGCAGCGGATCACATAATGCAGCGTTTCTAAGGTAAACGGTGGCCGGTGAGAGCCGCTAGGGGGGCAGGACCGCGCCGGCGTCATAGGTGATTCATTCCAAGCGAAGGCCGCGATAGACCAGACCGCGCATGCCGAACCGGCCTTCGGCTGTCGCCGCTTCGCACTGCGCTTGCTTCCAATGGTGCATTTGATCGCCTCACGTCTCGACTCTGAATGTCGCCTGTGAATAGAACATAACAGGAACAACCCAACCTTAACAAGTCAGCGGAGTCGAATCTTGATGGCCTATGCCGAGCTCGTCGCCGCCACCAATTTCACATTTCTAGAGGGGGCCAGCCATCCGTTCGAGATGGTCGGGCAGGCGGCGGGCCTTGGTCTTTCCGGCATTGGAATATGCGATCGAAACTCCATGGCAGGAGTCGTGCGCGCTTTCGCTGCAGCGCGTGACCTGACCAAGGACCATCCAGGCTTTAAACTCGCCGTCGGCACCCGGTTGGCCTTCACCGACGGGACCCCGGACATCGCGGTCTATCCGATGGATCGCGCTGCATATGGGCGCCTCAGCTCGCTGCTTACGACAGGCAACCGCCGCGCGCCAAAGGGTGAATGCCACCTGACGGCACAGGACCTCGTTGCGCATTTGGAGGGTCAGCTTCTCATCGTTATTCCCCGTGACGGCCGCGTCGAGGAGGACGGCGCTATAGCTGCGTGGCTAGCCACAATAGCACCGGGACGGGTGTGGCTCGCGGCTTCTCACAGGTTCGATGGTCGGGACAGAGCGCGCCTCCACCGTCTGGCGCAGATCGCCCTGACGGCCGGGGTGCCTATGCTCGCCACTGCCGACGCCCTCTACCACGAGCCGACGCGCAGCATCCTCCAGGACGTGCTTACCTGCATTCGTCTCGGCGTGACGATCATGGAGGCTGGCCGACGACTTGCCCCGAACGCCGAGCGGTTCGTTCGTCATCCTGAAGACATGGCCCGACTTTTTCAGGATTTTCCAGAAGCCGTTGCGGAGACCCAAAAGCTCCTGGCGCGCGTGTCATTCTCGCTGGATCAGCTCAAATACGTCTACCCAGAGGAGACGGTCGGGAATGGCGAAACCGCCCAGCAGTCCCTCGAACGTTTGGCGTATGCGGGTGCTCTGTCACGCTATCCCCACGGCGTTCCGGAACGAGTCTCGAAAGGCCTGCAACACGAACTCTCCCTGATCGCAGAGATGGGCTACGCGCCGTACTTCCTAACGGTCCAGGACATCGTGCGGTTCGCCCGACAGGAGCGCGGCATACTCTGCCAAGGACGCGGATCGGCGGCCAACTCAGCGGTCTGCTTTTGCTTGGGCATCACGGAGGTCGATCCGATGCTGGTCGATCTGCTGTTCGAACGTTTCGTCTCGACGGAGCGGGACGAGCCACCCGACATCGACGTCGACTTCGAGCACGAGCGGCGCGAAGAGGTGATGCAGTACATCTATCAGAAGTACGGCCGCCACCGTGCCGGGTTGACCGCCAACGTCATAACCTATCGCTCCAAGGGCGCCATTCGGGAAGTCGGCAAGGTCTTCGACCTGTCGGCCGACACCATTACCACCATCAGCAGCACGAGCTGGGGGTGGGGCAAGGTCGAGGCGCCAGCGGAGCGCCTGAAAGAGGAGGGCATCGATCCCGCCGACCGCACCGTGGCAATGGTTCTGGAGATAGCATCGGCGCTGTACGGCTTTCCGCGTCACCTCGGCCAGCACGTTGGCGGTTTCGTCATCACCCGTGACCGTCTGGACCACTTGGTGCCGATCTCCAATGCCGCCATGGAGGACCGCACCGTCATCGAATGGAACAAGGACGACCTGGACGAGCTGGGCATCCTTAAGGTCGATGTCCTTGCGCTGGGAATGCTGAGTTGTATCCGCCGCGCCTTCGGCCTCCTGCGCCAGCACTATGGGCATGACTTGACCCTTGCCACCGTCCCTCAGGAGGACCCGCGCGTCTACCGCATGACGCATCGCGCCGACACCATAGGCGTGTTCCAGATCGAGAGCCGGGCGCAGATGTCGATGCTGCCTAGGCTCAAGCCTTCCGAGTTCTATGACTTGGTGATCGAGGTGGCGATTGTGCGGCCGGGGCCGATCCAGGGCGACATGGTGCATCCCTACCTCAAGCGCCGGCAAGGTCTGGAACCGACCAGCTACCCGTCTCCAGAGCTCGAACACGTCCTCAAGAAAACCTATGGCGTCCCGTTGTTCCAGGAACAGGCCATGAAGATTGCCATCGTGGCCGGCGGCTTTACACCGGGGGAGGCTGACAAGCTCCGAAGGGCCATGGCGACCTTCAAGCGCACCGGTGGCGTCGGCCCTTTTCGCGACAAGTTCGTCAATGGGATGCTGGAGCGCGGATACCAGCGCGACTTTGCTGAAAGCTGCTTCCGACAAATCGAGGGGTTTGGGTCCTATGGCTTTCCCGAGAGCCATGCGGCAAGCTTCGCCCTCCTGGTCTACGTGTCGTGCTGGCTCAAGTGCCACTATCCCGATGTCTTCGCGGCGGCGCTGCTCAACAGTCAGCCCATGGGCTTCTACGCGCCTTCGCAGATCATCCGGGATGCCCAGGACCATGGGGTCGATATCCGCCCCGTCGATGTGAATTTGTCCGACCTGGAGATGGTGATGGAGCGGAGCAACCAGTCCGGCGTCACGCTCTCGCCGCGCCACGCTGAGATGGAGGAGGACATCTGGGGCAACATGGCAGTTCGGCTCGGCTTTAACCTGGTCAACGGACTGCGCACCGATCACGCCAACCTCATCATCGCCAAGCGCAAGGGCGGGTATGACAGCGTTCGGGACCTGTGGTTCCGCACCGGACTGTCCCCGAAGGTGCTTGAAGTCCTGGCCAGCGCAGATGCTTTCCAGTCGCTGGGCTTGTCTCGCCGTGACGCCCTTTGGGCCATCAGCGGGCTCATAGGCGAGCACGGAGCCGACACTCTACCGCTGTTCATGGCCGGAGACCCGGCCCAGATGGCAAGGGATGAGGAGGGGCACCTACCGCCCATGTTGATGGGGGAGGAGGTCATCCATGACTACCGGGCCCTTTCTATTTCGCTTAAAGCCCACCCGATGAGTTTCCTCCGCGAGGACCTAACCTCACGCCGCATCGTGACGTCTGACGAGCTTCGGACCCTACCGCCCGGCCGGACTGTCACGGTGGCTGGTCTGGTGCTGGTGCGGCAGCGGCCAGGGACAGCCAGCGGAGTGATCTTCGCGACCCTCGAAGACGAGACCGGCGTGGCTAATGTCATCGTCTGGCCCAAGACCTTTGAGGCCAATCGCAAAGTCGTCCTTGGCGCCCGTGTGATGGCGGTGCGGGGCCAGCTCCAGCGTGAAGGCATCGTCATCCACGTCATCGCCAAGGAGTTCATCGACCTGACGCCACAGATGGCGCGCATGGCAAACGGGGTCCAGATCGGCGAGAGCGTCATCGCGCGAGCCGATGAGCAGAAGTCTGGCGGGCCCAAGGGTCGGAACAGAGAGCAGGATCAATACAACCAGGCCCTCGCGCTAAAAAAGGCCGATGCGCTTCCGTCCGGGCGGAATTTTCATTGAGATGAGCACCCGAGCAATCCGAACGCTCCTGGACTTCCAGGACAGCGGTCGCGCGATCCGGGCGTTTTGCAGCCACTACTACGTGTGCAGCCATGAGGCCCAGCTTCGACTTGAGTTTCTGGCGGTTTACCTGGGGTGGGGGTTCGACATCTACGCAGGCAGAGATCACCTGTCGCGGCGTCTGCGCTGCTCTGTTTGCGGCTGGCACCGTCCGGATTTCGCGCTTGGCCATGCGGGGGCTCCCCCTGAATTTTCGGGATCCCATGGCGCCGGCACAGTGCCGCTATCGCAGGAAGAGCTGATCGCAATGCAGCGGGCCCGCGCCATGGTTATCGCCGCGGAGTCACCCTGGGTTGGCAAGCGTAGCGGCGGCCGAAAGTTTGGCAGGTAGGCAGTTGAGGCCGAAAGTTCACTGTAGTCCAATGGCTGCTTCCGACCCCGTTTAAGCCATCCGAAGCAGATTTATGAATCCCCGAAAGCCGCCGCTCGCTGTCCTACTGACAACTGGCCCAATTCGCGACTTTCCCGCCGCTCTAAGCATCACAGCAGCCTTCCAGCTAGTAGAGAGCAACTGGGCGGGCAGGACCGTCTCAACTAAGGGGATAGACTACCCTCGGCATCAATGAGGATGCTTTTTGCCGGCTTCTCTATGCCGAGATAACAAACAAAACAATGATTTAGCTTAGCACGCCGCGGCAATTCATCCGCATCGCGCGTTAGTTGTCTACGGATCGGCTGATGCGCAGTGCCCGTTGGCGCGCGATATCTGCGGCTTCGCTAGGAATAGAGGTGCTAGGGCGCATTATTATACTACGCAGCTCTTCAATCGGCAGCTTGGGTACCCTGTTGGCATCGACGAGGCCATTGGTCTCCTGCAACGTGTCGGTCAACTGGGTGTAGCAAAGGCCGACGATCTCTTCGCTGTCGTAAATTGCATTGAAGGCGTTCCTGAGCTTTTCTAGGTAAGCCTCGGCACTGTCGGCCGTCTCATAGCCAAACCAGGCCTCGCCCTTTTTAGGCTCCATGGAGAAGCCGCCAAACTCGGTGATCATCACCGGCGCGCCCTTGGCGCTGGCCAGATCGAGCAGGATGCGGCGGCGCCAGGGTCGAGAACCCGTCAGCGTGTCGGCCATGGCCTCAGCGGTGCCGTACCGATCGAGCAGCTGGGCCTTGTCGGGCGCATAGTCATGGACGCCCACGATGTCGGAAATGGTGTGCTCCCAACCGTCATTGGAAATGACGGGCCGCGTTGGATCGACGGCCTTGGTCAGGTGGTAGAGAGAGGTCGCGAAGGCCTGCTCATCGGCACGCAGGGCGATGTCGGTGACGCCCCAGCTCTCGTTGATCGGCACCCAGGTCACGATGCAAGGGTGGCTGCGGTCGCGCTCGACGATTTCGAGCCATTCGTGCGTCAGCCGGGACACGGCGGTGGGGTTGAAGACATATGCATTGGCGGTTTCTCCCCAAACCATAAGCCCGATCCTGTCGCACCAATAGAGGAAGCGCGGATCCTCTGTCTTTTGGTGGATGCGCACGGCGTTGAAGCCGAGCGACTTGATCAGTTCGACCTCGCGCCGCAGCGCTTCCGCGTCGGGTGCCGCCAGATGGGACTGCGGCCAGTAGCCCTGCTCGAGCACCGAGCGCATGAAGATCGGCCGGTCGTTGAGCAGGAAGCGACCGCGATCGACCCCCACACTCCGCAGGCCGAAGTAGCTTCGCACCTCATCCAGGACCGACATGGCGGAATCGCAGAGGGTCGCCGACACGTCGATCAGGTTGGGCGAGTCGGGCGTCCAATAGAGATCGTTGCGGTCCATTCCATGGTGAGAAGCCGGTATGTCGACTATGACCCTGCCGCTGCGGCCCAAGATGCCGGCCGCGGCGACTGCCAGTTGCTGGCCACGCAGCGAAAGCTCGAGCCGGACAAGGCTTTCGGAGGAGCGGTTCAGCTTAAGCTCGACGATAACCGTGCCCGTCGCGATGTCAGGAGTCAGTTGCAGGTCCACAATGTGGGTCTGGGGAACGGGCTCCAGCCAGACCGGCTGCCAGATGCCGGAGGTACGGTCGTAAAAGATGGCATGCGGCTGCCGTTGCCAATCCTGCTTGCCGCGCGGCTGGGTGGCATCTTCGGGCTGGTCTTCGGCACGGACCACCACGACCTGCGGCCCG
>Ga0247809_1001185_pt1 | contig 11682 bp, 10 predicted proteins | sample UWRJL104311B1_FD_180951 | JGI IMG/M metagenome (GOLD analysis project Ga0247809, IMG submission 180951) | Plant litter microbial communities from Arlington Agricultural Research Station in Wisconsin, United States - UWRJ-L104-311B-1 | ecosystem: Environmental > Terrestrial > Plant litter >...
CTATTAAACAATAATTTTGCAGCTTGATTTCAAATAAGCTCTCATCTATGACTGGCCCTATCGAAAATTTGTTCTTGTACTTCTTCTTCATGTAGTAGGTAGATAGTAGTCGAGATCATGTGACTGACGTCAATTCAAGACTCGAAAATATCCAAGCTTCTTCCAGAAACATTCTCCAGACTCTACTTGTACCATATATTGTACCGAAATTTTTCTTGCTTGTACCTGAGTAGTCTGCTATGGGGGCTCCTATCAAAGTCCCAGCTCCCTCAGCAACGCTTCTTCGATTTCTACGATCACAATCAGAAGGAATTTGCTTCTTCAGCTCCAACGTACGAACAAGCTTCGCCTTTGATCATGCAGCACCGCGAAGCACGCACGTGAAACGACCGACAGCTCGAAGATCGTTGATCAGCGCTACGAGATCATTATGCAATTCTCGGCCGCAGTATACTGCACTTGAAGCTGGGTTCCCTGGCCTCGACTTTATCTTTCCTCGAGCATCCACTACTACGCTACAGCCCGAGACTAAACCATATCACAAATTGCGGAGGATTACAAGAAGGGACTGGAATATACTAGGTGCAAGACATGGCTCAACTCATGAGAGAAGGTGGTGGCAGCTCTTCGGTGGACGCTCTCCGCGAAGTAGCCAACCACTACATCCAGACGACCTACCGAACGCAAACTATAATGAGGAGAGCAGTGATTCTATGTTTAGTCTAGGACGCCGGATATCCGCGAAAGCAGCTGCTCAGCCAAAATTGCGATGTACAGAACTCGACGAGAATGGGAATATCATACTGACAAGTGGTGAATTCAAGAAGAGCGAGCTGATTCAGAAGGTATGTGCCTCAGCTTCTAGAAGGCTAAAACGGTGATTAACCTGAAATGCAGTATGGACTTCAACCACGAGATCTACGGAAGATTGATTCTTCACTACTCCCGCATATATTCGTTCGAGACACGGCTATCTTGATTAATCTGCTACACCTACGAGTTCTGATCAAAGCTAATCGAGTGCTGGTGTTCGATACATACGGTACGACAGACTCGGTACATCAATCCTCTTTCATATACGACCTTGAAGATAAGCTACGGCAGAACCAGCACTCACTTGCTGGTGGAGGTTTACCATATGAGTTTCGAGCACTAGAAGCAGTGCTGGTGAGTGTAATCACGGGACTGGAAAAAGAGTTTGAGGGTGTACGAGAGCCTGTTGTGAGGGTACTCAGTGAACTTGAGGAGGACATCGATAGAGAAAAGTTGCGGTATCTGCTTGTATACTCGAAAAGATTAGGCACTTTTGAGCAGAAAGCAAAGCTTGTTCGAGATGCTATCGACGAATTACTAGAAGCGGACGATGATTTGTCAGACATGTACTTGACTGAGAAAACGCACGACATCAGGCGGGCAGAGGACGATCACGAGGAAGTAGAGATGCTCCTGGAGTCATATCACAAGCTTTGTGACGAAATTGTGCAAGAATCTGGTAACCTGGTGTCCAATATCAGAAACACTGAAGAGATGTAAGTACCGACCACTATAAATCTGAGATCGCAGCCATACTAACATAGAGCTTCAGTGTGAAAGCGATTCTTGACGCAAACCGCAACTCCCTCATGCTTCTCGACCTCAAATTCTCCATCGGTACCCTAGGCATTGGTTCTGGCGCCTTCATAGCAGCCCTTTACGGCATGAATCTGAAAAATTTCATTGAGGAATCCGACGTCGGTTTCTTGGGTGTCACAGGCTGGTGTTTCATCTTTGCCGGTATGGTTTGCGGGTACGGCCTCACTAAGCTAAGGAAAGTGCAGAGGATCAGTATGGGGGGCGAGCCAGGGAGAAGGAGGGTTGCGAGAGGGAATTGGAGAGTCGATGAATTGCAGGAGGCGGGAAGGAGAGGAGTCTTGGAGCGGCATAGACGTTTGAAGGAGGAGAGAAGGGACGTTCTGCTTGGAGGCGATGTCGCTGACACTGCGCTTGTAAATGCAGCGTTGCAGGCGAAGAAGAAGATTTGAATGTAGGATATATTGTGTCTCGTTGCTTAGCGTTTATTACTCCTCACTTAGACTACAAGATACCATGTCGCATTAATGTTCATGAAATAATGTACAATCTTTTCCTTTAAGTTCTTGTTCCACGTAATTGCGTCTGACCCTCGTACGTTCACGAGAAGCGTATACTTACATCATGTCATATCCCTACCCAAGTCGTAGACTGCATCTACAATTCTGCCTTCCTCATTGACAGGTTCTGCCTTTCATAAATACGATCCTTGAGCAAGATTGTTAATGCCTTAATGTTCATGTAACAGGAGATTTGCCTCTCAGTCGATATTACGAGTGTATCTTTCCAAATCCATTGTTCTATTCTTTAGTTTCCTTCCACATCTTTCTGTACCACTTTTCAAATTTCCATATGAGCTTCAAGACGTGGTGCGTTTGAGGCAATATAGGAATGGTTATAGCTGCGAAGGTCGCGATGCCGTACATGTTGGTTCCAGACTCCATTAGCACCCTTCAAATGCACACCTGGTCTGTAATGTATTTGTATTGGTCATGGCGATCAGATAATGATGTAGACACATTTTGTATTATCTATATCAATTCAATCACAGGGGTATATATATGCTTTGATTTGCTCTCAACTCATAAGCTTTTGAGCATCCTCCTCAGACCTCTACCTTTCTCCATCAAGCTCCCATACCCCATCTCCACGATCGAGCATACAAACTGAAACCCTTTCCACGTATCAGGGATCGGATAGGCCACTTGCGCAGGAATAGCTGTTCTGATTCCCATCCATCCCAATCTATCCTCACAAACAGCTTTAATGTTACACACACTCCTCAATCCTTCTTCGCCTGCAAATCGGCCGTAACCGCTTCCTCTCACACCGCCGAATGGGAGTTGAACAGCATAAAAGGCACCAAAGTCGTTGACGGCTACCATTCCAGTTTTGAGTTCGCGCGTCACTTTCTGAAGTTCGAACTTGTTGAAGCCGAAGACTGATGCGCCGAGGCCGAATGATGGCGTATTCGCTATGGCGATGGCGTCGGCAACATTTTGGGCGCGCATCAAGACCATGATTGGACCGAAGCATTCTTCCCTTGCTATCTCCATTGTTGGCGTCACATCAACAAGAAGTGTAGGCTGAAAGTAATGGCCTGAATGATGGACTGGATGATTATACCGTTTTCCACCGGCAAGCAAACGAGCGCCGTCTGCCACAGCTGATTCGACAAGTTTCTCGAGGCGTGAGAAGGAGGCATCTGAGATCATGGCACCCATATCAATATGTTCGCCCTCTGCTGCATCTAGTATCGATCCTACACGGATACCTTTCACCCGCGGTTCGAGTGTGGACACTAAGATGTTGTACACCTTCGGACAAGCAATGACTCGTTCTATACCGATACAATTTTGACCTGCCGATTGAAAGGTACCTCTCAGAAGGATTTCCGTAACTCTTTTCAGGTCCTTCTCAGCGCTATTGAGAACAATCGCAGCATCTTTGCCTCCCAGCTCGGCACATACTGGCGTCAGAGACTTCGCAGCCGAAGCAGCCACAAATTTCGCGACGGGCTGTGATCCAATGAAAGTGATATGTGAAATTGCGGGATGTGAAGTCAAGTAGTTTGCTGTCTGCGGCCAAGTGGTAACAACTTGCACAATGTGAGGATCATGACCACAAGTGTGGAGGGCACCTTTCACTATCAGTGAGAACCAAGAGGCACTCCAGGCAGTGTTTTCTGACGCCTTGACAACAATGCCGTTACCCGCAAAGATCGAGGAGATCATAGGTCCTATAAGATTGTGGAACGGGTAGTTCCATGAGACCAACGCCGCGACAACACCCATTGGTTCGTAATATACCGTATTTCTCTTGTACATCATGAGCAAGTTCGTCGGTCGTCTCGAAGGCTTCAAAGCCTTTTCGCCGTGATCAATTGTCCATTGCAACTTTTCTGCTGTTACCAAGATCTCGCCAAACATGGCATCAATCAACGTCTTGCCAGAATCTAGAGCTGCAACGTGACAGATCTCTTCTTGGTGATCCAGAATATAGGTCTTGATACAGCGCAGAACTTGTCTTCTTTGCGCAAACGTTGTCTTTGCCCATTTCTCTTGTGCTGTTTGTGCTTTCTCGATTGCGCGATCGATCCCGTCTGGGGTCGTTGGATTCACCATCCCTAGGTACTCGCCTGTTGCAGGTGCGTAGCATTGAATCGCCGAAGAGCCTGGAATCTGGTATCAAATCAACAAAGTCCTGCTGACAGATAAAGCAGTAGAGAAAGCATACCTTCATGGACGGCTCCTCGAGTATTTTTCGATCACTCGGTCTCTTCAACTCCACGATTTCATACTTGAGCACTGGCTCGTCCCTCTGCCGCTCTATGTAGTTGGCCATGACATATAGCAAAGCTGCGACGACAGCTGTACCAACGAACATTGCTCCCCACAGTATTTTCTCTCTATCTCATCGTCAGTATATGCCAGATTGGGGTGCGATTGTTCCATACATCTGCCATGCATTCAGGCCAGTCCCATGTGCAATGTCGGTTGTGTCCGCCATGGTGGACTATTAATTTGTCACCACACTCAAGTGAGTAATGTGACTGGATAGCTATTTGGTTGTAACGAAGCGGTAGCTTCTGCTGCTATATCACGAGAGTGCTGCGGTAAAGGTAAACCGGACGTGTGTTGATCTACAAATTATTTTGGGGCATGGACCCCTGAACTGATGGTCCCACCTTCCTCAATTGAGGTTCATGTCAACAAAAATCAGAGAGTCCAGTCAAGACGTGTTTATAGAGTATGTCAAGAAGGCCTCCTCCATACTTTAACGTCTGTTTTTCAGGGGTACAATTTATGCCTTTGTAATTCGAGGTATTCATGTTGCTGCAGAGTTCTGCATGGACGTAAAGGAACTAAATACCTCCACGAACGGATTATCTCAATTGCAAAACTTCACAGGACAATTACAAGTTATTAGTTGCAGAAATCAGTCAACCGTGACAGTGTAGACCTGTCTTACTCTTCATCTGAGTCTTCTTCTTGATCAGAACTCCCACCCTCATCATCAGTAACATCGTCCATCTGAGCCTCACTCTCCTCCGTCTCCTCCATCTCCACCTCACTCTCGTCCGAACTGTCTTGCCTTCTCTTCCTCTTTCCCTTTGCAGGGCTCTTGCCGCTGCCATTACTCTTACTCCCCGTTCCCCTGCCATTACTAGCTTTAGCATTCTTACCACCACTTCTACTTCCTCCCTTCATTGGCCCCGTCCTCTTCACCAGCGCGTCTATTGGGCACTCAAAGTCGTCCCAACCTTCCGTGTTCGGACTCGTATTAGCTCTACACCTCAAACACTCCCTCCCATGCATTACCATCTGCACATGCAATGGATATTTCAGATGATTCGGAACATGCACTTCCAAATGACTAAACGCTCTGTCTCTCGTCACCCCTTTGATATCAGGTACCCAGCCTAGCCACTGACACATTCTAAACACATGGGTATCAACAGCGAATACGTCGCGATTCATGTTGAACATGAGTACACAAGCGGCTGTCTTGACCCCTATGCCCGGTAAAGACGTGAGTTCTGTCATGGCTTCTTCGTCAGACATGTTTTCGACGTATTTCATGCGTAGCATCGGTGATTGCCCTTTGATATCCTGGGCTTCCTCCACCTTAATATTCTCGACTTTCTCAGTTGGGTCATCCGTCGAATTCTTATCAGCCTCTTGCACATTTCTTTCATAAACGGTATTTAAGATCGCTTTGATATTGGCCCCTTTCATATTCGCCAGCCCAGCGCGCTTGATAGACTCGACGACTTTCGGCAGTGGTGCTCTTCTTACGGCATCCCAATCTGGACTGTCATCGATGGATCCAAAAGTCGCAATCAAGCCCTGGAGAGCTAAACCTGCATTACTCGCTGTAGTAGAAGCGCTCAGTAAAGTACGCAACACGGCGTCGACCACGAATGGAACTGCGCCACAACCGGACACCTTAGCAGATGCTCGAGGAGGATTCTTGGATCGCCATTTGGGACCATGCATTTTAGAGAGAAGTTCATGCACTTTTGTGCATTCTTCTGCCGTGGGACGATCGTAGTCCGGGTAGGGAGATTGTCCAGGTGTCAAGCCATAAGGATTCTTGCGGGGTTTGCTAGTTGGGGGAGAAGCCTTTGGAACATCGACTTCGGAGCGTAACAGAGAGTCGTCTTCCTTGGGAAGCTTGGTCGCTGTAGAATTTTTGGACTCTGTCTTGATGTTTTCCTTGTCGGAAGTGTTGTCTTGTTGTTGTGGTAATTCTGTCCAGTCTTTGGAATCTCCTTTTTCTTCTTCGTCTTTGACTATCTTGGCTCTTTTGGGAGTCCTCTTCTGTGCTGTTGATTTGGTGATCTTAGATTTTGATGGTGATCCTTCAGGAACTTCCCCTTTTACTGATGGAATGTTCAGTAAGCATATTCGGCTTCATGATATTGTACATACGCGTGACTGTTGGAGCAGCCCTCTTTCTCGTCTGCGGTGCCATGTTTAATCGATGGCTGCTTCCGACCTGTTAAAATGTGTATAAGTAGCAGTACGAGATGAAACAAGATCTGAATCAACCACTTATCACAATTGGATAATGCGCACCGGTATGGAGCTTCTCAGTTGAGCTACGAGCTATCCGTGTTCTTTGCAGGGTTGAGATGTTTGCTATGGGAGTTCGCGACTTCAACCATCCAGTTATATATACCATACAATTCAAGAAAGTTGCAAGCATGGACAAAGGGAATGGATATTTAATTGATGTGAGAAAAGAAGCAAGTCCTCGATTCCAAAGTGATGACGTTTGTGGAGTGTTAGTAAATCGCCAGGGTCCAGCCAATGAGTGGTACCTGCATGTGCAGGTAAAGCTTATTTCCGAATTGTATACCGGGATCATATTGTACATGGGGATGGTCACACACGCACTGAAATGTAGTAGATGATCGGTTGTGTAATTTGTTTGTAGCTTTCTTATGTAACATCACTAATGTATACGGAATCTACCCTGAAAGTGCAAGATCTAGCGACCTCCCATATAAACGCCCTCAGATAAACGCCTTTGTACATGCTTGCTTACTTTCAATCACTATGCCGCCACGTTTCAAGCCTACTGCCGATGATGCGGCTCATCCCCAAAGTTGTGCAGACTGGGAGAGAATTAGTAACGAAGTTCTGAAAATGTCGTTTAGGGAAGCATACCTAATGTCTGTTCGATCCCTGACTTCTGGCTGATTGGCCTCCTCTCTTTCCCGTTGACGTCTGGTATGGCCACTCAGATCTGATCCCGTCCTCTTACCGTTCAACGCTGGCGGCGCTTCTGGGACCACAAATCCTTCCTCACTAACCTTTGCCCCATTGGCTACGATTTCTAATTCCAGCTCGCCAGCAACGCCATGGAGAACAGCTTCTTTGGCACTCTCCAAGACCTTCAGCTTTTTGGTTTGACCTCGCACCCGTTCCAGGTGCGCAAAGTACTCATCGGTCACAGGTGTGACGTACGTACCACAGAAGACGCCAATCTCGAATTGTTGTGATGCACCTCTTGGAGAGTGCTCAGCACAGGCTGCTTTCAGGTCATCTAATGATTGGTAGACAATCGCCTCGGCTCCAATGTGCTCAGCAATCGCCTTGCTATCACGCTCGTGTGCGACCATCTCCAACGGTGAAGCAAGATCAATGCCATATATGTGTGCGTGAGTGACTGGTGGAGCACTTGAAGCAATAATGATCTTCTTCGCACCAGCTTCTCGAGCCATGCTGACAATTTCTCGACTGGTGGTACCACGAACGATACTGTCGTCTACAAGCAACACAGTCCTACCGGCGAATTCTGATGGGATCGCGCTGAGTTTTCGTCGTACCGATTTCTGTCTTGCTCCTTGTCCCGGCATGATGAAGGTGCGGAATACATAGCGGTTCTTCACGAAACCTTGACAGTATTCGATACCAAGCTTCTCTGCAAGGCTCGCTGCTGAGGTATTTGACGTTTCTGGAATTGGAATAACAACATCAATTTCTTTGACAGCCTCAGCTCCGATCTGTTTGACGAGGGTCTCTGCAAGCTTGATGCCCATACTCTGTCTGGTTCGATGAACACTCATGCCATCAATGATTGTATCTGGGCGCGCAAAGTAGACAAACTCAAAGATATCAGGAGAATACGATATCTGTGGGACGACTTGGCGGAAAATTGGTTTCGAGCCCTTGCGGATAAGAACTGCTTGTCCAGGAAGGATGTCAACGATGTCCGAGAAACCAAGCTGTCGTAGAGCCACCGATTCCGATGCCATCATGTAGTCCATGGCACCCTCGAGCGTGCCTGACGGACGAGCTCCCAAGCACAAAGGTCGAATTCCATGTGGGTCACGGAAACCAAGAATACCAAAACCAGCAAGCATTGCGGTGCACGCCCAACCACCGACACACCTGGCGTACATCCTCTCCAAACTGCTGAAAATGTCCTCTTCATTGACACGAGCCTTGCCAGTCTCGTTCAACTCGCTCGCGAATATGTTCAGCATCAGCTCGCTGTCGCTGTCGGTGTTGATATGTCGGTGTGCTTCGCGATCGAGGAACGTTCGTAGATCTTCGGCGTTGATCAAGTTGCCATTATGTGCAAAACAGATACCGTACGGGCTGTTGACATAGAATGGCTGCGCTTCCGCGCTTGCGCTGCTTCCTGCTGTAGGATATCTAAGATGTCCCAAACCCATGAATCCTGGCAAGTCCTGGACCCGCGATCCATCGTTGAAGACCTTGGCAGCCATGCCATTGCCCTTGCACTGATAGATGCGACCACCGGACGCACAGGTTGCTATGCCACATGCATCTTGACCTCTATGTTGCAGATAATATAGGGCATCGTGGAGATCGGCAGCAGCGGTCGTAGAGGAGGGATCCTCGATGTCACCGAGGATGAGTCCAAGGATACCACACATGGTTCTGATTATATGCTAGTTTTGGAGGTGTGTGTAATACCTAGAAAACGACAAATTAGTATCTGAGGATGTGCGCCAGAAAATTGCGTTTGAAATTTTGGTAGAAAGTCGAGTCAGGCAAAAGCGTTGTATCAACATAAAAGATTGAGAAGTCTAACATCTTTTTAAAGCTAAGGTCATCATATCGAGGGTGTGGGAAGTACATTTTGTGGGAGTAACTTACAGTCTGTTTGCGAAGGTGTGGTTGATGGCAGCTGGCGTGTGCAAACGACACACACAGTTTGTATTTGGTTAAGAATTTCGTGCAGTAGCAAGTCGTCGCAGGCACTCAATCAAGAGGCATATGATGTTGAATGAATGCAAGCTGCAAACAAAAGGAGAACCCAGTGCTGGACGAGCCTGGAGGAACAATTGTGGTTGACATTTTGTGAGTTAATTTGAAGCGTTAGTGGGGATGAAAAGAAGTTTTTGATACTGCAAACGCCAAGGATTCTGTTGGTAGCGCGGGGTTCTGAAAGGTGAGCCGAGAGAGATGTGAAAGGCAACAAAAAGCGAAGAAAATAAATACGAGTAGTAGAGAAGTATATTTGAGATGCAAGCGCAAGCGATGGAAATGTTTGCACGTCCTGCTCCAGCCATGAGCTACGTCTTCAAGCAGAAGTGTTCCTACACATTTGCCCCACCACAAAGATGCTCGCTATTGGTCCGCTGCCACGTGCCATCATCGGAATTGGCCGCCTCAATTCTGACGACGACAATGCGAGATGCACACATATCCCTCACACGACTATATATCTGCAAGTACTGTAATCGATGAGTGCTGAAATGCCATTGGATGATCATCACATACCAGCTTGAACCAGCGCAGGCGGATGGCGGCTAGGAAACGTCACTCATCGTCGTCGTACTTACATCAAGCTTGTGCTCATGCGCCTTCATCTTTGCGTTTGTGCCATGATCGGTCCTGATGAGCTCTCATATACTCTAAAGAGTTGAAAGCCTAGTCTCGTGTTAATGGCGGCTTTGAAGAAGACTGAGTAAAGGACACTCTGATGGCGATATTATGTACATCTACATATCAAGCCATCATTGCAGAAACATTAAAACTATCCTCATGACGATAGATCATACGCATGACATGAGTTTTGATCACAAGAGGTTTCTTTGGAGATGTCTCTCCTCTGAGTACTGATTGTAGAGTTCACTTCTACTGAGCAAGTCTTCGCTACGCACCTTTTCCTCTCGTTCACCTTTTCATTCACTCTTTCGTTCACCTTGTCAACGCTTCACTTCAACTCCTCGCTTAAAAGATCACCTGCCGTCTACAAGAACTCCGATCTGTTCTTCTCTTTTCTATCTTTACCCAATCTGTTCGCATGCTCCTTTCTCATCCTCTATCAATTTGTACCTGGCACCACCTACATTTCGATCTCAACATACTTCTTCTCATAATCGAAGGGATAAAAGATGGATTCTGCCAATATTATCGACCTTACTGCAGACGACGACGTCGTCGTTCTGATTGACCTGTCGCGCTCTGCTACACTATCGGATTCAGTCAACTCCATCCTAGCAGATCTGGATAACTTCGATCTGAATGAATCCGATCTCGACGAAGCCCAAAGCGGACAACAACAACAACAACAGCCAAGTTTACGACGCAGACATCAAGACACAGCTGCTGTGCGTAATAGTCCAATTGTCGGTCCAAACCAAGTCGTGGACCAGTATCACCACAATGGACACATTTTTCGACAAAATGAGACTGTGGAGTTACTAGATGGTTCCTTCCTTATCGTCCGGAAGATCATCGTGAACCCTTTCACTGGATCGGCTTTCACTCGCGGCAATTTGATACAGCGCACCCGATTTCTAGGAGGCGGCTTGATGAAGAAATTGAACGAGTGCGCTCTGACGTTAGAGGTTGAACTTGACGATCGTCGCGAGCCGATTGAGCAATCTACTGTTGACGTGGATATCAGTCGGTTTGTTCGTGTACGAGCGGTAAGATTCACGAACTGCAGCTTCCCAGGTTATCGCATGATTCAGGGTGGCTTCACGGAAGATGAAGCTCAGTATCTAGCGGTTCATGGTGGTTTAGCTGTCAGATGGGTGGTAATCTCATACTATCAGAATGCTCACGATCGACAACAGGGTAAGCTAAAAGAGAGGGTATTGCGTCGATTGACAGTGGAAGAATCATCAGCTGGTTACGCAGTCCCCGATCTTAGACTTCAGAAAGCTTGGAGAGGTGCACAGGATGGTCGTGCACAACAAGCACAGCAGAAATACAATTTTGTCGACGCATTCTGTGGCGCTGGAGGAGCGTCAAGAGGTGCACAAATGGCTGGCCTTAGCATTATCTCCGGTTTTGACTTCGATAAGCTGGCAACAGAAGCATGGTCAAAGAACTTTCCCCACGCAACATCTTGCTGTTTGGCAGCTGATGAATTCATATCAATGTGGAAAGCGATGCCGGACGAGATTGTGAGTATCGTTTAACACGTGCTACCTTTCTGCTTGAGCATGCTTGCTAATCATTATAGCGCTGTGACATCTTACACATATCTCCACCCTGTCAATTCTTTGCACGGTGCCATACCCGACCCGGTCCAAACGATGAGATGAATACAGCAAGCCTCTTTGCTGTCAGCGAGCTGATCAAGCTCTGCAGACCGCGCATCGTCACACTCGAGGAA
>Ga0247809_1001187_pt1 | contig 11670 bp, 11 predicted proteins | sample UWRJL104311B1_FD_180951 | JGI IMG/M metagenome (GOLD analysis project Ga0247809, IMG submission 180951) | Plant litter microbial communities from Arlington Agricultural Research Station in Wisconsin, United States - UWRJ-L104-311B-1 | ecosystem: Environmental > Terrestrial > Plant litter >...
CCCGGCGCAGGTACGGTACTCTCGAATCTGCCCGCGGGGGTATAGCTCAGTTGGTTAGAGCGCTTCACTGATAATGAAGAGGTCCCAGGTTCAAATCCCGGTACCCCCACTGCAGCTCGCGAATCGCGAGTTGATCCCTTCGGGGCCTTAGCTCAATTGGTAGAGCGCCTGCTTTGCAAGCAGGAGGTCAGGAGTTCGATTCTCCTAGGCTCCACGATCATCACAGCCGTCTCATACGAGGCGGCTTCGTGCGTTAACGGAGCGGATGTCGCGCCTTAACGAACGAAGGCCCGCCGGAGCGGGCCTTCGATCGTCACGTGAGTGTCTAGTTGGCGCCCACCGCGTCGGCTTCGAGCGACGTGGCGTCGGTCTCGTCGTCGATCCACAGGTCGTCGTCGGCGCGCAGCGTCTGCCACACGGCGTATGCGACCCCAGCGACGGCTACGACGCCGAGGCCGATGAGGATGTACTTGCCGGGACCGCTGCTCTTGGGCTGCGGCACCACGCCGACCTTGCGGCCGATCTGGGTGGCGTTCTTCGAGACGTTCTTGCCGAACTTGTCTGCCTTCTTCGACAGCTGCTCGGCGCTCTTGGAGACGCGCTTCGTGACGTCCTCGGTGCCCGACGAGACGCGACGGATGGCGTCACGCACCTGCGGGCTCTTCGCGGCGTCGAGAACGGCGAGTGCCGAGGCGATCGCCGACGAGACGGCGGGCAGCACGTCGTGCTCGATCTTGTCTTTGGCAGTCGATGCGGCGGTCTGCGTCGCGGTGATGCCGGTGGAGACCACGGGCTTCACGTTCGACTCGTACGCGCCCTTGACGCGAGGGCTGACCTCTTCGCGAGCGTAGTTGGCGGCCTGGTGGCTGGCCTCACGGACCACGCCGCCGGCGTGCTCGAGAACGTCCTTCTGGCTCTGCAGGAGATCTTCGGCCTGTTTCTTCAGCCGAGTGAACTCGCGCTGCCGTTTCCGTGACAGTCCCATTGAAAAACCTCCGTCGGTGATGTGCAGCGAACAACTCAATCTTGTCACGCCACTCTATCGAGCGAAACGGATAGGCCTGAGAGGCGCCTGTGCGGTAGCGGGCAATCGCGAGAGCGGCTATGCAAGAATTGTGACCATGTCTTTGCACACAGCTGTAGCCACGATCACCACTAACCTCGGCGTCATCAAGGTCAACCTCCTCGGTAACCACGCCCCGAAGACCGTCGACAACTTCGTCGGACTCGCGACGGGTACGAAGGAGTGGACCCACCCGAAGACGGGCAAGGTCTCCACCGACAAGCTGTACGACGGAATCATCTTCCACCGCATCATCAAGCAGTTCATGCTCCAGGGCGGCGACCCGCTCGGCCAGGGCATCGGCGGACCCGGCTACGAGTTCGACGACGAGATCCACCCCGAGCTCACCTTCAACGAGCCCTACGTGCTCGCCATGGCAAACGCCGGCACGCGCGGCGGCAAGGGAACCAACGGCTCGCAGTTCTTCATCACGACGGTGCCCACGCAGTGGCTCCAGGGCAAGCACACCATCTTCGGCTTCGTCGCCGACGACGAGTCGAAGCGCGTCGTCGACGCCATCGAGGCCGTGCCCACCAACGCCAGCGACAAGCCGCTCAGTGACGTCGTCATCGAGAGCGTCACCGTCGAACAGGTCTAGAACCCCCGCACGTGACGGATACCGAGAGCAACCCGGACGACTTCTGCTACCGGCATCCCGACCGGCAAAGCTTCATCATCTGCCAGCGGTGCGGTCGCACCGTGTGTTCGGAATGCCAGACCCAGGCGGCTGTGGGAGTGCACTGCCCGGAGTGCGTACGCGAGGCGCGTGAGAGCGCGCCTCGCACCACCCGGGGTACAACGACGCGCATCAAGCGCTCGCTGCGCTCCTCGAGCGGCGTACCCGTCGTCACGTACACGCTCATCGGCCTGAACCTCGCATTCTTCCTGATCGATTTCGTCACCGGCGGGGCGCTGTACCCGTGGTTCGCCTACCGGTCCGACTTCACCGAGACCCAGCCGTGGCGCATGCTCACGGCGGCGTTCATGCACGCCTCGATCCTGCACGTGCTGTTCAACATGTTCTCGTTGTTCATCTTCGGGCCGGCGATCGAGGCCACCGTCGGGCGGGTGCGCTTCATCGTGCTGTACCTGCTCGCCGCCTTCGGCGGTTCGGTCGCGGTGGCGGTTCTCGCTCCGAGCCAGGCCGTGGTCGGAGCATCCGGCGCTATCTTCGGGCTCCTCGGCGCGTTCTTCATCATCCAGCGTCGCCTAGGCGGCAACAACACGCAGCTGCTCGTCTTGATCGGCCTCAACGTGCTGTTCGGCTTCATCGTGCCGAACGTGTCGTGGCAGGCGCACCTCGGCGGGCTCGTGGTCGGCGCGGCCGTGGCGGCGATCTACCACTCCACGCGGCGCCGCAACCAGAGAGTGCTGCAGGTGGTTTCGGTCGCGGCCGTCGCGGTGGGGCTGGTCGCGATCACGATCGCGGCGGTAACCGTCTAAGAAAGTTATCCACAGGCTTGTACACACTGGGGATAATTACACCGGTGTAGTTAGCCCGCAATTCCTAGCTGACCGAACGGGCCACAAGGGATCTGGGGGGGATCAGCGCCAGCGTGTCGTCATCAGGAAGCCGATGAACATGATGCCGAAGCCGACGAGGATGTTGCCCGAGCCGAGCGAGGGGATGGGCAGCTGGGTGCCGCCGCTGACGTAGAAGACGATGATCCAGACGAGTCCGATCAGCATGAAGCCGAACATGATGGGCTTGAACCATACGGCGTTGGGTGCCTGCTCGCCGGAGCGGGCCTCGACGGGGCGTTCGGTCTTCGTTCGTTCACTGCGGGCCATGGCCGAAATCTTATCGTGAAACGCGGGGCACCCGGTGTGAGGCCCCCGCTGCGCCCGGCTGCCCCACACGCTACACCGCGTAGGATCGAGCCATGAGGGAGATCGATGCGACTCCGGCCGACGTGCCGATGCGGCGTCCGCGACGCCGACGCGCTTCTCCCGTAGGGGTCATCGGCGAGATCTTCGTCACGGCCGGCGTGCTCGTGCTGCTGTTCCTCGGCTGGCAAGTGTGGTTGAACGACATCATCGTGGGCGCCGAGCAGACGTCGGCCGCCAACGAGCTCGCCGAGAAGTGGGACAAGCCCGCGACATCCGCCCCTCCGTCGGCGACGCCGACCCCGACCGAGACGTCCGCGCCCGACGCGACGCCCGTCCGCGCCGATCCGGGCGAGCCGGTCGTGGCGAAGGCCCCGGCGGAGTCGGTCTCGTTCGCGAACCTGATCGTGCCGCGGCTCGGCGCCGACTACCGCCGTCCGATCGCCGAGGGCGTCGGCCTCGACGTGCTCAACAACCGCAAGACCGGCGTCGGGCACTACCCCGAGACGCAGATGCCCGGCCAGGTCGGCAACTTCGCGGTCGCCGCGCACCGCACGACCTACGGCGCGGGCTTCCACGACATCGGCACGCTGCTGGTGGGCGACAATATCTACGTGGAGACGGAAGACGGCTGGTACCAGTACGTCTACCGCGGCACCGAATACGTGCGACCGACGGGAATCGGCGTGCTCGAGCCGGTGCCGCAGTCGGCCGGCCTCGCGTCGACCGACCGGGTGATCACCATGACGAGCTGCCACCCCTACTTCTCGTCGGCCGAGCGCATCATCGCGTACGGCGTCTTCGAGACGTGGTACCCGCGCGCGGGCGGCCCGCCTCCGGAGATCGCGACCCTCGTCCAGGCTGGAGCCAACTGATGTACGCCGCCTTGTGGAGAATGCTGCCCGGACCGCTCTGGGTGAGGATCCTCACCGCCGTCGTGCTCGTGGCGGCGATCCTGTTCGCTCTCGTAGTGTGGGTGTTCCCCGTGATCAACGAACTCTTCGTACCCCAGGAAGCAACGGTAGGACCATGACCCGCATTCTCGTCGTCGACAACTACGACAGCTTCGTCTACACACTCAACGGCTACCTGCTGCAGCTCGGCGCCGAGACGACCGTCATGCGCAACGACGCCTTCGAGGCGGATGACGCGGCCGCCGTGATGGCGGACTACGACGCCGTGCTGCTCTCGCCCGGCCCCGGCACGCCGGCCGCGGCCGGAGTCTCGATCCCGGTCGTGAAGGCCGCCCTGTCGTCGGGCCAGCCGCTGTTCGGCGTCTGCCTCGGCCATCAGGCGATCGCCGAGGCGATGGGTGCCACCGTGACCCACGCCGACGAGCTCATGCACGGCAAGACCTCGCTCATCGAGCACGACGCGAGCGGCTTCTACGAGGGCGTGCCGCAGCCGTTCCGCGCCACGCGCTACCACTCGCTCGCGATCGTCGACGGCACGGTGCCGAGCTCGCTCGAGGTGACCTCGCGCACCGACGGCGGTGTGATCATGGGCGTGCGGCACACCGAGCTGCCGATCTTCGGGGTGCAGTTCCACCCGGAGTCCGTGCTCACCGAGGGCGGATACCGCATGGTGGGCAACTGGCTCGCCGTCGCGGGTCTCCCGGAGGCGGCGGAGACCGCCAAAGGCCTCACGCCGCTCGTCGCGCTCGCGTAGGCGACCGCACTGGCTGGCCGACCGCACTCGCTAGCCTGCCGGGCTCTCGCGCGGCCGACCGGCGCGGCGGGCTACGGCTTGCTGCAGTAGTTGATGGTGATGGCCGACTTCTGCGGCACGTCGCCCTTGACCGACTGGCTCGAGATCTTGCCGCCGGAGCACGAGGCGTCGCCCACGGTCTTCACGGTGAGCTGCATGGCGGTCAAGGCACTCGTGGTGGCGCCGACCTCTTGGCCCGCGTAGTCGGGAACCTGCACGAGGCCGTTCGAGACGACGAGGGCGACCGCCGAGCCTTCGCCGGCGGACTCGCCGGGGGCCGGGGTCGAGGAGATGACCACGCCAGCGGGAAGGGTCGCCGAGTAGGCCGTAGTCGCCTCGCCGGCGGTGAGCCCCGCAGCGGTGAGCGCGGCGGTCGCGGCGGCCTGGTCTTGGTTGAGGATCGACGGCACCTTGACGGCCTTGGCCCCCGTCGAGACGTAGACCTTGATCTCCTGGCCGGGCGCGACGGTGGTTCCGGCCTCGGGGTCGGTGCGGATGACCGAGTTGGCGGGCACGTCGACACTCGCCTCGTCGGTGCGCTCCGCGACGAGCTTGTCGTCGCTGATGGCCTTCGACGCGTCTTCCCAAGTCTGTCCGACGACGCTCGGCACCGGGATGGCGACGTTCTGGGTGAACGTGCTCTGGCTGAGGCTCAGCGTCCACATGACGACGGCGACGACGATCACGATCATGACCGCGACACCGCCCCAGATCCAGGCCACGGGGGGTCGGTTCTGCGTGCGGGGGAGTTTGTCGTTCTGGTCGACGTTGAGCTGGCGGAACGTGGCATCCGTACCGGCGGCGGCGTTCGGGTTGACCCCGAACAGCGTGGAATTGAAGTCGTTCGGCTTCAGCTCTTTGCGCACGGGAATGGATCCGGCGGCGGCGGTCTCGGCGTCCATGCGGAACTCGCCCGCGGTCTGGAACCGTTCGAAGCGGTCCTTCGCCATGGCCCGCAGCACGACGGCGTCGAGCGCCGGCGAGACCTTCGGGTTGGCGGCGCTCGGCGGCAGTGCCTGCTGGTTCACGTGCTGGTAGGCCACCGCGACGGGGTTGTCTCCCGTGAACGGCGCGCGACCGGTGAGCATCTCGAACAACACGATGCCGGTGGAGTACAGGTCGGTGCGGGCATCGACGGCCTCGCCGCGCGCCTGTTCCGGCGAGAAGTACTGTGCGGTGCCGACGATGGTGCTCGTCTCGGCGATGCTCGCCGAGGAGTCGGAGACGGCCCGGGCGATGCCGAAGTCCATCACCTTAACCTGTCCGGCGGCGGTGACCATGATGTTGCCCGGCTTGACATCGCGGTGCACGACGCCGGCGCGGTGGGAGTACTCGAGGGCGGTGAGCACCTGGGAGATGATGCGCACTGCCTCGACCGGATCGATCGGGGCCTCGGCGATCATGTCCTTGAGCAGGCGGCCGTCGACGAGCTCCATGATGATGAACGGAACCTGCACTTCGGCGCCGTCGATGTCGACGACGGTCTCTTCGCCGGCGTCGAAGATGCGCACGATGGTCTTGTGCGCCATCTTCGCGGCTTCCTGCGCCTCGCGGCGGAACCGCATGCGGAAAGCGGGGTCGGTGGCGAGGGCGGGGCGCAGCAGCTTGATCGCGACGCGGCGTCCGAGACGGGAGTCGGTGCCGACGTAGACATCGGCCATGCCGCCGCGACCGATGAGGTCGCCCACGTGGTACCTGCCTGCGAGCACACGTACGCTCTGGGCTACGCCTTCAGTCACGAACTATCTCCCGGTTGGCTCCGCAAATTCCTTGTAAGTGTAGTCGGTCGGTGCTGTGCGGCCCGTTATGGCGCCTTCACGGTGATCGTCGTCGGGCCGGATGCGGGTGACTGGAGGTCGCTGCACTGCACGATGTAGCTCACCGTCACGGTGGCCGGCCCCGTGGGTAGGGTCATCGACAGTGTCGTGATGTTCGCGGCCACGGGGTTGCCGGGGCTGACGTTGGTCGCGCCCCCGCTGACCGTGAAGGTGTAGCCGGTCAGCGGGTGGCCCGAGGGGCACCCGGCGTACGTCGACCAGGTCACGGACGCCTGAGCGGCCGACTCCTGCTCGCCCTGCGGGCCGGCCGGAGCCGAGGGCTGGGGCGGCGTCGGCGTGACGTACGGTCCGTAGAACGTGACCGCGATGAGCTGGTTCGCCGTGACGTTGCCGGTGGGGCTGATCGCGTACGAGCGGCCGGCCTGGCCGCTCTCGGGCGCACCGTCGCCGAGCACGGTCTCCATGCGCAGGCCGAGTCCGACGAGCTTGTCCTTCGCCTGCGCCTCGGTGAGACCGAGGAAGTCGGCTTCGTTGACGACGATGGGCTGGGCCGACGGAGTCGGGGTCTTGCTCGGAGTGGGCGACGGGGTCTTCGAGATCGTCGGCTTGGTCGACGAGGCGACCGGAGCCGGGTCGTCCGGGCTCGCGACGATCGCGATGATGACCGCGACGAGGGCGATCGCGAGAACCGACACGATCGCGATGAGCGGCCACATCCACGGGTTGCGTTTGGTCTGCTCGATCGGGGTCGTCGCGGTGGGCTCTTCTTCGGCGGTCAACAGGCGCGTGGTCGCGGCGTTCTGGCCGTAGTTGGCCCCGGCCGTGGCAGCGAGCGAGCCCGCGCCGAGGATGCCGGGAACGGCGACGGCCGCTCCCTCGACGTCTCCGCGGCGGAGCGCCTGCGCGGCGCGCGCGAGGTGCGAGGCCGAGGCCGGACGGTCGGCGGGGTTCTTGGCGATGCACGCGTAGACGAGGTTGCGCACGGGCTCGGCGACGGTCGCCGGCAGCTCGGGCGGTGTCTCGTTGATCTGCGCCATGGCGATGGCGACCTGCGACTCGCCCGTGAACGGCCGACGGCCGGCGAGGGCCTCATACGCGACGATGCCGAGCGAGTAGATGTCGGTGGTCGGCGAGGCCGAGCGGCCGCTGGCCTGCTCGGGCGACAGGTACTGCACGGTGCCCATGACCTGGCCGGTCGCGGTGAGCGGCACCTGGTCGGCGATGCGGGCGATACCGAAGTCCGTGATCTTCACGCGGCCGTCGGGGGTGATCAGCAGGTTGCCCGGCTTGATGTCGCGGTGCACCAGCCCGGCGGCGTGTGCCGCCGACAGGGCGTTCGCGGTCTGCGCGACGATGTCGAGCACGCGGTCGGTGGAGAGCACGCGTTCGCGTTCGAGGATGGCGCTGAGCGCCTCGCCGGGAACGAGTTCCATCACGAGGTAGGCACTGCCCTCCTCCTCGCCGTAGTCGAAGACGTTGGCGATGCCCTCGTGGTTGACGAGGGCGGCGTGACGGGCCTCCGCGCGGAAGCGTTCGAGGAAGCCCGGGTCGCCGAGGTACTCGTCTTTGAGGATCTTGATCGCGACGGTACGCCCGATCACGAGGTCGGTCGCTTGCCAGACCTCGCCCATGCCGCCGATGGCGACACGACTCGACAGTTGGTATCTGCCCCCGAAAGTGAGGCCGCTGGTGGGTCTCATTTGTTTAGCACCGCCTCTAGTACTTTCTTCGCGATTGGAGCCGCGACCGTGTTGCCGAACCCGCGACGGCCGAGGCCGCCCCCGTTCTCGACCACCACGGCCACGACGACCTCAGGATTTTCTGCCGGGGCAAAACCGGTGAACCAGAGCGTGTACGGATCGCCGTCGCCGTTCTCTGCCGTGCCCGTCTTACCGGCCACGTTCACTCCGCTAATTCTCGCATTACTGCCGACACCGTTGGACACCGCACTGATCATCATCTGGGTCAATGTTTCCGCCGTTTCGCTGCTCATCGGGGTGTTGTAGACGGTGGGCTGGAGTTCTTCACGGACCGTGAGGTCGGGGGCCAGGATGCTCTCCACGAGGGTCGGCTGCATGAGCGTGCCGTCGTTGGCGATCGCCGACGCCACCATCGCGATCTGCAGCGGAGTGACGCGCACGCTGGCCTGGCCGAACGACGACAGCATCTGCTGGGCGTCGCTGTCGGTCTGCGGGTAGACGCTCGGGGTCGTGCGCATCGGGATGTCGAAGCTCGAGCCGAAGCCGAGCTCCTTTGCCTTCGCGTCGATCGCGTCGTAGCCGAGTTCGGCGCCGAGCTCGGCGAACGGGATGTTGCACGAGAGCCGGAGGGCGGTGGCGATCGTGACCGTCTCTCCGCCTCCGCACGAGCCGCCTTCGGAGTTGGTGATGTCACGGGAGGTCTGCGGCAGCCGGAGCGTGGGCGGGTTCGGGAACACCGAGTCGGCGGTGTACTTGCCGCTGTCGATGGCGGCCGCGGCCACAACCAGTTTGAAAACCGATCCGGGCGGGTAGAGGTCGCCGGCGATCGCGCGGTTCGCGAGCGGCTTGGCGGGGTCGCTGTCGAGGCTCTTGTAGGCCGAGAGCACGTCGGAGGTCGAGTGCACCGCGAGCAGGTTCGGGTCGAACGACGGCGTCGACACCATGGCGAGGATCGCACCGGTCTTCGGGTTGAGTGCCACGACCGAGCCGGAGTTGGTGCCGAGGGCGTCCCACGCGGCCTGCTGCACGACGGGATCGATGGTGAGCTCGACGGCGTCGCCCTTCGGAGCCTGGCCCGTGAAGATCGAGTTGATCTGGTCGAAGAACTGCGCGTTCGAGGTGCCGCTCAGGGTGTCGTTGAGGGCGCCCTCGATGCCGGTGTTGCCCTGGTTGAGCGTGAAGTACCCGGTGATCGGCGCGTAGAGCGGACCGTTCGAGTAGACGCGCAGGTAGGAGAAGTTGTCGTCGACCGGGTTCGACTGCGCGATCGCTGCGCCGTCGACCAGGATCGGCCCGCGCTGGGCCGAGAAGCTGTCGTAGAGCGTGCGCACGTTGCGGGGGTCGGAGCCGAGGGCGTCGGCCGAGACGACCTGGATGACGCTGGTCGACGTGAAGAGCGCGACGAACATGAGCAGCACGACGATGCTCACCCGCTTGAGTTCCTTGTTCACTGCTCGATCACCGCCCGGGGCTGCTGCCGTACGGTGTCGGACAACCGCAGCAGCAGCGCCGCGATGATCCAGTTGGCCACGAGGGACGATCCACCCGCGGCGAGGAACGGTGTGGTGAGGCCGGTGAGCGGGATGACGCGGGTGACGCCGCCCACGACGATGAAGACCTGCAGGGCGATGGCGAACGACAGGCCGACGCCGAGCAGCCGGCCGAAGTCGTCCTGTCCGGCGAAGCCGATGCGGAAGCCGCGCGACACGAAGAGCAGGTAGAGCGCCAGGATGGCGAACAGCCCGATGAGGCCGAGCTCTTCGCCGAGGCTCGCCATGATGTAGTCGCTGTCGGCGAGCGGGACGATGGTCGGGCGGCCCTGGCCGAGTCCCGTGCCGATGAGACCGCCGTTGGCGAGGCCGAACAGCCCCTGCACGAGCTGGAAGCTACCGCCTGCTCGGGAGTAGATCTCGGGGTTGAAGGCGTCGAGCCAGGCGGCGAAACGGCCGTTGACGTAGCTGAGTACCTGGCTCGCGACGAGTGCTCCGCCGACGAACATCGTGAGGCCGAGGATGATCCAGCTCGCCCGGCCCGTCGCGATGTAGATCATCACCAGGAAGAGCCCGAAGTAGAGCAGCGCGGTGCCGAGGTCGCGCTGGAAGATCAGCACGCCCATCGAGGCGAGGAACACGACCACGATGGGGCCGAGGTCGCGGGCGCGCGGGAAGGTCATGCCGAGGAACCGGGTACCGACCATCGAGAGTGAGTCGCGCGCCGTCACCAGGTAGCCGGCGAAGAAGACGGCGAGGGCGATCTTGCCGAGCTCGCCCGGCTGGAAGCTCAGCGGGCCGACCTCGATCCAGATGCGCGCGCCGAACTTCTCCGAGCCGATGAACGGCACGAGCGGCAGCAGCAGCAGCGCGATCCCGGCGAACATCGACACGAACCGGTAGCGCAGCAGCACGCGGTGGTTGCGCACGACGATGATGACGGTCATCGCGAGCACGATCGCGATGGCGGTCCAGACGATCTGCCTGATTCCGGCGGCGTCCCAGCCGGTGAATTTGTTGGCGATGTCGGTGCGGTAGATCATCGCGATCCCGATGCCGTTGAGCACGCTGATCACCGGCAGGATGAACGGGTCGGCGTCGGGGGCGACCACGCGCATCACGAAGTGCATGGCGAAGACGAGCACCGCGAGCCCGAGCGCGAGCGTGAGCACGGTGGAGTCGATCTCGCCGAGGGCGCCGAGCTGCACGAGGCAGATGGCGGCCGCGTTGATGCCCGTCGCGAGCAGCAGCAGGAGCAGCTCGAGGTTGCGCATCTTCGCGGGCACGCGCAGCTTGAGCCGGATCGTGCTCGTGAAGTTGGCGCGGGAGTCCGCACCGGTCGGGGTTCCGATCGGTGCCGTCATCGCCGAGGTGCTATTTGGCGCTGTCATCCGACAATCGCTTCACGATGCGTTCCGCGTCGTCCAGGTCAGAGGCGTTGATCGTGTCCTCGACCGTGGTGCGCGAATAGGTGGGCAGGTCGTCGAGGTCGATCGAGGTCGTGCGGTACACGGTGGACAGGCTGATCGGCCCGAGTCCCTGTTGCACTCCGCGGAAGATCGCCACGTTGCCCTGGTTCGTGCCCACGAAGAACCGCGACTGGGTCCACTGGTAGGCGCCGAACGAGCCGCCGACGACGGCGACGATCACGAGCACGAGGGCGACGAGCCACATGACGCGACGGCGCTTCGCCCGGCGGCGGTCTTCGAGGATGAGCTCGTCGAGGTAGCCGTCGGACTCCGGTTCGAAGTGCGAGTCGTCGGGCTTGGTGACCTTGAGCGGGTGCAGGAGTAGCGCCGGCAGCCGCAGCGGCTTGCGGGCGGTGTCGCCGTCGAAGACCAAGGGGCTCGCCGCCGAGCCGACGGTGAGCGGGGGAACGTGCGCGGAGGTGCCCGATTCGTCGATGTCGACGAGCACCACGGTGACGTTGTCGGGCGCTCCCTGGTCGAGGGCGTCCTTGACCAGGCGCTCCGCAGCATCCTGGGCGTCCTGCACCGTGGTGAGCGTGTGCAGGATCTTGTCGTAGGCGACGTAGCTCGAGAGTCCGTCGGAGCAGAGCAGCCAGCGGTCGCCCGGCTGGGTCGTCATGATCGAGGTATCGATCT
>Ga0247809_1001188_pt1 | contig 11669 bp, 12 predicted proteins | sample UWRJL104311B1_FD_180951 | JGI IMG/M metagenome (GOLD analysis project Ga0247809, IMG submission 180951) | Plant litter microbial communities from Arlington Agricultural Research Station in Wisconsin, United States - UWRJ-L104-311B-1 | ecosystem: Environmental > Terrestrial > Plant litter >...
AACCCGACCTTTTCCGATTGCATAATATTTCAAAAAGAGTACAAGATAGGGCAACTTTTTAGAAGAGAAAGAAAAAAAGAATTAAGAAACGGCCTCTTGAATTATTGATGTTTTCACTTTTTGAGTAAATGGTGCCAGATCTTGTTGGCTTTGGGTAGAGCTACCAACGCATTCAACATGGAACGCGATCTAGTTAATCGAGCCAACCACAAAACAAGTTGCTTGTTCTCTTGTGTAATCTTTTGCAGCAGAACCTCAATGTCACTATATCTCTTCCATTGAAACTTTCTGTTTCGGAGCACGACGACACAATGGAACTCGGTGTTCGGCATTCTAAACTTATACTGAATATCTAAGATGTGCCAAGATTTAGTTTTGTTATACTTATCACATTAGCAAAGCCGTTATCATTGCTCTCTTCTTTGGTGAGCAGAAGGCTTGCGTTGTCATCTGAGAACTTCGGAAACAAGGCGTACTATCTATGATACACTTTACCATACTTTTCGGGTATTATATATTCCAGATCAAATCCTGTGCCTATTTCCTTTCAAAAGTGTCCATGGTTCAGAAGTGATGGCCCATAAAGATGGCCAAAAATATATCATCAGTGTAGCAATAATAGAAACGTTAGCTAAATCCCAAATATCCAAGTACTTTCAGTTCTATCTACTTTCAGCTCTATGCTTAAGAAATTCAAAAATCCAGTTACGCGTGACCTTGCTGCAGAGTCATGGTGAAGATAAAATGGGTCAATATGGAAACAGGTCACACGTGCGTCTGAGCTTTCAATGATCTATCTCATTGTGTCACCTAACATCTGATTTGCTAACATTTCATGCTTCCAGTTTCTACGGCCACTATAGAGAACCACTCAACAAAGATTCTTATTCATGGACGTAATGGCTTGATTCTTCCTGTCTCTGGAGTCTGGACGTTTGTTTAGATATATAGTTTACATTTGGTGCTAGCTATCATACATGAAGGAGCTAGTGTCTCGTGACAGCTACGAGGCTAATTAGACATAGTTTGGTGCCGAATGCAGGATATTTGCAAATCTGCTGAGAAACGTCTTAAATTCAGAGATAGCACCATACAGCTCTCTAGTTTATAGAGTTGGTTGAGATTCTGGGAATCGACTTGCACATTCTTGGCTAACAAGCTAGCTACTTTGATTGTCGACATCCTATGACGCGCTTGTAGAAACCCCTAATATTTTGGATAAGTCAAATAAATCTCAAGGACGATGATAGTATTTGTTGTGTATATCACTAACTTAACCTATACATTACTTTATCAAAGACTATTAAATGGAGTGATAAATACCAATATGTTATTTGCTTGAAACAGGAATAAGTAATAGATTTTGGCTGATATAGTAGCTCAAATTTTCCATAAAATCAAATGGTTCTCAGTGATTAAATAACCTCTCTAAAAACGGTTCGAAAGTTATATTTTTGGTTCACTTGTTCTAGCTGCGAAGGATACTTTTTGTAAGATTTAGAAATGCGATGCCGTGAAAAACATGTGTGAGGGAAAGAATCTTTCGGACATATACAATTTGGTAAGAGCTCTTGTATTCGGAAGAGTTCCGTGAAGTTCCAAAGCTCTATATTCACTATCGCTTCTAATTTAATACAAGACTACTCCGCAAATAAATTTCAATTTGCTGGCTGACATAACTTCTAGCTACCTCTTTACCCATCTTAGTACGGCATCCTGAGGCCGAACCATCTGGATCGTCAACTTTGGAGAACTATCTGCTACAGTTCTTGCCAATCTTTTCCTTGCATCCTCCTGAGTTTCACCGTCACGCTCTGCAACCTCGACCTTCCACTGGCTGAATATAGCCCTCATTACAGCCACAAATTCGACCTGGGCCATCTTTACCCCCGGACAAAATCGTGGACCTCCCGACCAAGGCATAAATTCACCACGAGCTGGCTCGATCAGCGTCTCGCAGTTTGGTTGTCCTCTAGCTAACCAGCGAGAGGGGCTGAAGGAGAGGGAATCATTGCCCCAGATTTTGGGAGTGGTATGAATCACTTGGAGGCTCACTTGCACAAGTGTTTCGGGGGGAAAGTGAATGTCTCCGATATTTTGGGGAACTTGGTGCGTATAGCGAGCTATGTGCGAAACGGGGGTATGGAGACGGAGGGTTTCAAACTAAGTGTGTCAAACCCCTTTACTCTGAGTACTGAGTGGGATTTACTTACCATGAGTGCAAGGCACCGTGTTAACAAGGGGAACATTGTCGCATACTCTGCCCCAGGTTGGGCTTGGGACACCGCATCAATACCCTCAATAATCCAATCTTGCCATTCGGGATGTATGGCCAGCTCCATAATAGCATACGTGAGTGTGTTCGCTGTAGTATCAAAGCCAGCAATCGTAAAATTGAATAGATTCCCAGTGATTTCCTCCTCAGTTAAGTACGTAGACATTTTCGAGGTTTTCGAGGCCTCACCACCGCTCTCGTCCGCAATCCTCACCAACGTGGCAATAAGATTATTATTGAGACCGGGAGAACGTCGTTCTTCCGCAATCTTCTCCTTTAGATGTAATGGAAACTCCAATTTTGCTGTTCCTAGCTTTTTGGCAGCTTTAGGCATAAAAGGAAGAAGCATGACCTTCGCTGGCACGAGAATTGTAACGAAGAAGTTGTTGACAATAAGGAGGATTGAGCTCATGAAGGTTGTTTTAAATCCGTTGGGGGGTTCTGTGCTAGCCGCTTCTGAAAATGACCTGGTGGTTCCAAAGCCAACGGAGCCAATCACGTTTATTGTGATTGTTTTCATGTCTTCGGGAGTGCTTGTGAAATCTGGAGACTTGCCTGCTTTACTGGAGTTCTTGATTAGAGCAAGCATGTCACATGCCTGGGTTGTGGATTCGTCCCATACGGCAGTCATGATCCGCTCGTTCAAGAGGGGTGCCACAATTCGGCGGTGACGTTTCCAATCATCATGGTCAGACTGTCATATAAAAATGAGCCCCTAAAATTTCAGACTTGGGAGAGAAGACGTATGGACATACCGATAATAAATTCGGCCCAAAAACCGCCAATATCTCTGGATAATCTCGTTAGTACAGCTTAAGAACTTAGGTGAAAAGGAACACAAAAACACACTTGTCGCAATCTCAATCCTCCCAAAGTCCTTCCTCCTCGTTAGAATCGCATCTGCCACTTCCGGGTCCGACACAAAAATCGTGTTGCATCCGGGAGAAACAAGTATAAAGACCGCTCCCCACCGTTCGTTAACTTCATGATAACAACGTGCCTCCCATCCCACGATGGTAAGTTTAATCCTGTCGAAAACAAATTTTGGAAGAAACCGTTCGAGAGTAGAGTAGCCCAAGAGGGACGCAATAACAAGCCAGAGAGGGTTGGAGGGATTAACTGGCGTGAAGTGGATGGGGAGACCGGACTTTTTAGCGAGTTTGTAGTAGTGGGGGAGCGCGGAGATGTACCAGGACAGAAATGTAAGGAAGAGGAGGAGGATGGTGATGTTGGTCTTCATACTTGGAGATGAGATTGATAGTGGTGATGCAGTTAGAATAGATTGGGTTTGTTCTGTTCTTGTGCTTGTGCTTGTGCTTGTGCTTGTGCTTGTGCTTGTGCTTGTGTTGGAAGGCTGATTATACCACACCAGGTCCAAACTTACAGACGCTGCTTCTCAATTTTGGAACGACGAGAAATAATAAAGAAGGTTGACGAGGTTAGCAGCGTAGCCATTTGGCAAAACTACGTTAGGATTGGCATTTTGTTGGTTGTTCGGTTGGCTTGCTGTGACTGGTCAAGTCTACATACCATGCCATCTTGGTGGGACGGTCGTGAGTACATTGCGGTGCATGAGGGTGATAAGCCAGAATTGCCTGTCGGATCATTGGTAGAAGCCATGGAGTTGTCAAACCAACTTGCCAAAACTTGTTCCAATCGTAATGTTCGATTACCAAGTAAGCTTATTAGATAGTTGCTGGTACTCTGGTGACGGACTTACTACTGTAGTTTGGCACGGGGGTAGTAGGATAGCGGGACGGGTACGGGTACGGGTACGGGCTACCGGTTACCGGTTATGTCCCCGTACGGCATCTACTTTACATCATGGCACTAGCCAAAAGCTTAATCGGTTCTATCGATATGTAACAGTCTAGTCTACAGCATACTGTACTCATACGACCCCACCAGCATTAAGACTGCATACTCTGTACGACATCGTTAGCTCGGGATCCCCTCACACCAAGCTTGTAGAAAGGGTTTAAAGGATGCATCACCAGCATTGTGCATTGTGCTGACACACCACCAGCGGGCAACTCGGGAATCAACGTCATTTGGTCCGAGGCTCTTGGTTGCTCGGCACATGCACTTCGATCGATCGGTCGGTCGTATATACGCTGTAGTAAGGTAATTTCGTATCATACAGTACTGTAGTACTCGAGTGTAGCACCACCTTATTATGACTTTGATATATACTGTGGGAGTGAAGGATATATGGCAAGGAGAAACAAAACTCTCCAATAGCAACACGATATTTCAGATCTGTACTACTCAATCGGAACAGCTCACATAATCAGATATTGACTTTTACCCATCAACTTCGAAGAAGCATGGCTCAGCGACTTCAGTTGAGCCAGAAATTGGCTTGGTAACCAAACTCTATACACGTAGAGAACAAGCCCACTCAGGGTATTCGTGAAGTCACCGGTAACTCTAACCTCAGGTTATGTTCGGCCATTCATATCCAGTATTAATAGAGAGATCGCAAGGCAAAAGGAAAAGATTCAATGGGTGATGCGCCAATCCAATTAAAGGCAATCGGTTGGTTTGTGGAAGCCAATACTGTGCCTAGGTAGCAACTAGGCTAGCATCCACACAATGCATGGGAATTCTGTTGTTACCTCCCTTTGAACATTCGGCAAGACCGAATTGCCGAAGGACATTTCATCAAGAGAGATAGATTGCTGTGAACCGTTGGACGGAATGATCGGGTTTACCAGATGTATGATACTAAGAGATATAGCTTGTAGGCAATGTTTATATATACCGCATCGACGCCTGAACCGAGCTGCATCACTTCCACTTTCCAAGGTTCTTGTCTACCTTTCATAATAAATCATTCTAATCACCAGTGCTTTACAAAACCATATCATGGCTCAAATCAAAATAGGAGATTATCTCTTCAAACGACTCCATGAGTTAGGAATCAAGTCTGTCTTCGGTGTACCTGGAGGTATCTCTCCCTTATCAAGATGTACGACACCGAGTCACTAATAAACCTCACAGATTACGAGCTTGCCCTTTTAGATCTCGTCACAGACAACGACCTAGATTGGAAAGGCAACCCAAACGAGCTCGTTGCGTCCTATGCTGCTGACGGGTATGCGCGTGTCAATGGTAACGCTGCCTTTATCACTACATTTGGCCCCGGTGAGCTTTCTGCGTACTGTGGCATGGCAGGTCAATACTGCGAGTTCGTCCCAGTAGTGCACATAGTAGGATATCCAACTGTTGCTGCGCAGAGAACTCAGGCTATCATGCATCATTCGCTTGGTGATGGCCGCTTCGAGTATGTCTTCCCTCAGAGTTATAAAGTACGAAGACCAAATCTAACAATAACAAAGCATGTATGAGAACATGGCGAAGCACATCACTGCTGCTACAACCGTCATCACAAATCCACCGACAGCTGCATCTGAAATTGATCGAGTTCTAAACACAATGATTCGCGAATCTAGACCTGTTTACATTGGGCTATCGGCCGACATTGCATATGAGCTAATCTCCAGCACTCCACTTGAAAGTCGATTAGTCACTACTCTACCGCCAAACGATGCCGAGCTTGAGAAAATGGTAGTCGCCAATATCATTTCCAAAATTGAGCGTGCATCAAGCCCTATTATTATTGTTGATGGAGGTACGTCATCGTTAAGTTTCTGCATTTAAGTGATCATTAGGCTGACAAGAATATCATGGCAGGTGCTATGCGCCATAATGTGATTTCTGAAGCTAACGACCTTATTGAACTCACCAATTTCCCCAGTTTCGTTACGGCGATGGGCAAGAGCGGCATAAATGAGGAACTCCCTAACTTTGGTGGTGTTTATGCCGGTGCTGGAACACATCCTGGAGTGAAAGAGGCAGTCGAAGGTTCTGATGCCGTTATGTGGATTGGTAATTTTCCGGTATGCCTTGACCGTGTATCAAAGGAAAGGCCCTCCGCTCACTTCTATATTCTAGTCTGATTTTAACACTGGGGAATTTACGTCAGCAGTAAAGCAAGACGTGATGATAGATTTCCAACGGTTTTGGGTTAAGGTATGCATGATACCAATCGACTAGTCATTGCTGAAACTAACATACTTATAGATTGGTGAGGTTAAATACAATGTGTCAATGAAATCTGTAAGCCTAATATTTCGGAATTAAGATTTTCCTCGATACCTGGCTAACAGTGAGAATAAGGTGCTTGCAAGTCTTGTCAAAAATCTAGGCAACAGATCGTTCTCTAGTTCTTCAAAAAAGATTACATGGAATCAATTCCCTACCCAAAATTTCTCCCCAGGCGATGCACTCAAACAGGACTTTCTCTGGCCCGTATGTTATTTCTCTCTCAGAACCGACAATTTCTCCAGATATGCTAATCGTTTGGTAGTCACTTGGATCTTTCATTCGCCCTGGCGACATCGTCATTGGCGAGACGGGGACCTCAGCATTCGGTCTATGCGACACTAAGCTTCCCAAGGGCGTTATGATGTTCAATCAGACCGTATTTGGAAGTATTGGCTATGCCACTGGATCAATCGTGGGAGTTGGACAGGCCATTAAAGAGAGCGGAGGCAAATGGAAGAGACCGATCCTGGTTACCGGAGAGGGAAGCATGCACCTGACTGTTCAGGCTATTGCAGATATGCTACGCTGGGATTTGAAACCGATTATGTAAGTCGAGAGATCCCACAAACTAATGTAGATTCTAACGCAATAATTCTAGCTTTGTCCTAAATAATGGAGGTTACACTGTCGAACGCCTCATTCACGGCAAAGAAGCTTTTTATAACGAAGTCGCAATTTACGATTATAGTGCATTGGCCAGAACGTTTGGCCCAGCTTTCCCAGCAAAGTATCACGGACCAGTCAAGACATGTGGCGAACTGACGAAACTGCTCAATGAACCAGAATTTGGTGATGCTGGTTGTTTTGAGGTTTGTTAGACTTTTTTATTTCAAGCGAATCCGTGCTAACTATTCCTGCAGTTTGTTGAATTGTTGTTGGACACATTAGATGCTCCTGCGACAGTAATCAAAACTGGCGCTGCTATTGACGAATTTAACAAGTTAAAAGCAGAGAAGGCAGTCCCTGGCGCCTAAGGGATAAACTTACCTGTAGGCTAGTTATCTTTTCTAAGCAGATTTCAGAGCAACAGATGTTCATTTAGATTACCGCAAGCTTTGATGTGTTGTAATATATTAATATTAGTATTGCCATTGTAATCGAGATAAATTCTGCAAAACTTCCGCATTACTTAACTCATCCTATAGATCACAGTATGGTCCTTGGTTAGCTTACTCTAGAGTCTTCAATCCTGTAATGAATCCATGCTGTTTTGATCTTGGGATTTTACTCTCCAAATGTATCACGAGTTATTCGGCGGTACAGAATGAAATACCGAGTGTTACCGAATGGCTAGCCTGAAGACGAGATATGTAACGTTGAAAGATAGTCCAACTTACGGGGAGTTTTGTAAGGGACACTTACCTTCATCCATAACTTACCAAATGTACCAATATTTCCCGTACTATATGAAACACAAGCGGCCATGATATCAGCCTTTCCTCCTGGCTACTAAAAGGCTTTTTGGTGCATATACTCTTATATTATTTGCGTATCTGCTTATACTGAATGGGACAGGCCGCAAATAGAGTCTCATAATTGAGGAACTTGCACCTTTTCTGTGATAAGATAATCCACATTCAGATATAGCTTCGCTAGCTTCATTGTGGGCTAACCTGGACCTGAGCATCATCGCTATATTTTCTGATTCTAGCCAATTTTGTGTTGATTTATATGAGCATAGAACATTAACGCTAAATATGTAAAGAAAATCAACAACAATTCGGAGCATGTATCAATCATATTTTGTGCAATACCAGACGAGACTAGGAGACCAGGCTCGAGCCCAGGGTATATATCTCCTGAGGTTTAAGCGAGGTTTCCGACATGCGCTCACCGCCTGTTCACCGCCCACCATATTCAGAGTGAAACATTTTTTTAAACAACATTTTATTTCCGTTTTGTCATATTTTACCCCACGCGTCAACGCGTCCATTCGGAAGAGGGTGCCAGCGGCCGCTTTCCCCGCTACGGCCGCATAGTCCGCCTTACTCGGTGTAACTTCAATGGTTCGATTTGAATCCAGGTAGCCAATCGAGCCAATGATCCTGCTATTGACAAGCGGACTTATAGTCTGGAGATGAGGAATGTAGTTCCTTTCCTTCGAGGTCCGTTGCGGCCTCGATTTGGCAGCGCGCAAGCCTCTTGCCGGCTATCTATATCTCGCCAGGTCAGAACAATGGCCGACCTTAAATCCAAAAAGCCGTTCTACGTCACCACACCCATCTTCTACGTTAATGCTGGTAGATATCTCTTCTTTGGCAAAATTTTGGACGTGTGTTAATTATCTGGGTAGCCCCTCACATTGGACACCTGTATTCTATGGTGCTGGCAGATGTTCTCAAGAGATGGCAGATTCTGGCAGGACGCAAAGCAATTCTCTGCACAGGTACTGATGAACATGGGATGAAGATCCAACAAGCTGCCAATTTGGCGAACACACCTCCAAAGGAATTCTGCGACCTGACAGCAAAAACCTTCCAAAACCTTGCACAACGAGCAAATATTTCGAATGACCGTTTTATAAGGACCACAGATCAAGATCATAAGGAGGCAGTCCAGTATTGCTGGCAAATGCTAGAGGAGAGAGGTTATATATACGCATCGAAGCACGAAGGGTGGTATTGTGTTAGTGACGAGACATTCTACCCTGAAGTCTCAATTGAAAAGAGGTTGGACCCTTTGACAGGCCGAACATTCATGGCATCAAAAGAAACAGAAAAAGAAGTGGAATGGACTTCGGAGAAAAACTACCACTTCAAACTTTCTGAGTTTAAGGACAAGCTTCTCCACTTCTACTCAGAAAATCCAGACTTCGTGGTACCTGCTACAAGAATGGATGAGGTTGTAAAGTGGGTTTCTGAATCATTACCAGACCTTTCAATCTCGAGACCTGTGGATAGATTGTCGTGGGGAATCAGAGTACCTGGCGACGAGAGCCAGACTATCTACGTCTGGCTAGATGCTTTGGTAAACTATATTACCATGGCTGGCTATCCATGGGCGCCTGGGAAAGAAAGAGCTATGGGCTGGCCCGCCGACGTGCAAATCGTTGGCAAAGACATTGTTCGATTTCATTGTATTTACTGGCCTGCGTTCCTCATGGCCCTCGGCATAGAGCTCCCAAAACAAATCCTCACTCATGCTCACTGGACAATGGATCACCGGAAGATGTCAAAGTCCGTTGGAAATGTGGTTAATCCATTTTTCGCCATGGATCGCTTTGGAGTCGATGTGATGCGGTTTTACTTGACTCTGGATGGCGGCATCACAAATGATTCAGACTATGGGAACCATTTGATTGTTGGCCACTATAAAAACCATCTCCAAAATGGGTTGGGTAACTTGGTTAGCAGGATAGTCAGACCAAAAATCTGGAATGTCCGGCAATCAGTCCTCAGTCTAAATGGCAGTCTTGCGGGCTCGGAGTCACTCACTGTGGGACACATCTCGTTTCTGAAAACGCTGCCTGAGGCTATGAACTCGAGTATGGATAAATTGGACCCTGGGGCAGCTTTGAAAATCCTTATGACTGCCGTTTTTGAAGTAAGTAATACCTCATCTTAGAAAGAATTTCAGCTTACCAGTTTTTAGACAAACAAATATCTTCAGCTTTCGGCTCCGTGGAATCGGAAGGATGATGCAGCCTATGTTACTGAAACGATATACCACTGCGCCGAGTCCCTCCGGATCATAGGTATTCTACTCCAACCATTCATGCCGGAAAAATCAGCCCAGTTACTTGACACCATCGGGGTAGATGAGTCAAGAAGAACGCTACAGTATGCAGTCTTCGGTACTGATGCGGATTACGGAGAACCGAAAATACCTGTGGGCAAAGACGTATGGGAGTCACTTTTCCCCCCTTTGCCCGTAGAAGATTGACCCAACTGAGAACTGTGTATGATCTTGTGACATACTCGGGGCGGTGTGCGGAACGCCCCCTCATTTTGTTTAGAATTTGTACAGTAGTGTTAGATGAATATGACTGGATTAATTTCATGGACTGCCCACCAAATCTAGCACCAGGCCCTGCAAAAAAAATTGTGCCATCATCCGTTCTCAGTCATTTGCAGAGATTTATATTCACAAATGTTGCGCGTCCCCAAATTCATTCTTCGGGGTCTTAATAATTTTCCATCCTTCTGATGCCTCGTGAGTAAAGTAGGTACCTTTTCGTGTGCCCCTATTTTAAGCGAGAGCAATTGCCCCACATGTAAAGAATGTGTCAATTAGTAGGTCAGGCCTCTTTTATAAGTCAAGCGCAGAGTGAGTCGTTCGGGTGATTTCGAACATTCAGGGGAGTACAGAATGGCTCCCATTATCATGTTCCTTTCTAGATAGCACAATCAGAATGCCAAGACCAACATATGGAGGACTCAAATCGTTAAACCTGAAATTGAAGGATGAATAATAGATGATTAATGAATCTGAAGTTGTGATGTATAAAACTATCCGCTTAATGCAGACTTTGGCGAGTGACTAGAAGGTCAGGATTGTATAAAATAAAAAGTAAGGGGCTGTGGACATATCTAGGCAAGGTATTTACAATGGGATATTTAACCTCATTTTGAGTTTATACGCCAGGCCTACCTAAAGCTATCACAATATATTCAAATTATAGTGTTAGATAAGGAAGTAGACTTTGTCTCAGCGTGACTTGCATGTTTCCAAGGAATTGATCTGTAGAAACCCTTGATACAATAATTCAATGGGACTCATCATATTACTCTTCGCCTACAGAATGATATCTGCTGCAGCAACTTTTATTCACTGACTCACTGATTTACAGGTGTATATGTGTTCATTGTGGCAAGTTTATTCATTGAACGTAAACCCTCGGTGAATTTTAAGTAAGTTACTCAAAGGTCAAAGTGAAGTAGCATCCCCGGCTCCTTCCCTTTGCAGGTTGATGCTGCATAAATACATAACCTCAACAACTCGATCCAAAACACAACAAAACTTGCTCTACATCCAACACAACAATAATGGAATTCCAACCTCCAAGTAATACTAAAGGATGGAGATGTCACCTGTGTGAGTGGCATAATAGAAGTGATAGCCACAGCTTGATGGACAAGCCGGATCTGAAGCGGCATGCTATCACACGACACCATATCGAGGAACAGCAATGGCCTGGATTTTGTGAGTAATCTTGGAAATACCCTCAAACAGAAATTCCGATTCTTTGGAATGCTAACGTGAAAAAAACGTAGTCAATGGTGCTATATTCGAGACTAGAATCTCATCTGCATATTACCGCCCGCAACCTTATAATCCCAATGGT
>Ga0247809_1001189_pt1 | contig 11667 bp, 9 predicted proteins | sample UWRJL104311B1_FD_180951 | JGI IMG/M metagenome (GOLD analysis project Ga0247809, IMG submission 180951) | Plant litter microbial communities from Arlington Agricultural Research Station in Wisconsin, United States - UWRJ-L104-311B-1 | ecosystem: Environmental > Terrestrial > Plant litter >...
TCTAAAAATTCTTTTCCCTTTCTAAAGAACCGGGGTTACCACTATGAAAACCAAGGGCGCCATCGAATGCCGGCGTCAACCCCGACATCTCGAGCTTGCGGACAAAGGCACCAATACGCTGCTGCTTATAGGCTTCCACGTCCAGCTCACGGTAATCGTAGAAACCCTGGCCATCGCGCAAGCCATTGCGGCCGTTTTGCATATTGTCGGCAATCACCTGTGGCGACTCGAAACGCGGTGCCAGCGCTCCACTGAGGTAACGCGAGGCGTAGTAGAGAATGTCGCCGCCACCCCAATCGATGAACTCGAGCAGGCCCAGCACCGAGAAGCGCAACCCAAAACCCACGCGTACCGCGGTGTCGATATCTTCAGCGCTGGCCACACCCTCTTCCACCATCCGTGCCGCTTCGTTCATTGCCAGCGCCTGGATGCGCGGCACTATATAGCCAGCCACCGGATTGCACACCACGGGCACCTTGCCGATTCGCTTGAGCAATTGCAGCAGCCGCTCGACTACCTTAGGGCAGGTCGCTGCGCTGCGGCTCACTTCCACCAGCGGCATCAGGTACGCCGGATTCAGCCAGTGCGCGTTCACGAAGCGTTGCGGTTCACTGACCATTTCGCTCAACTCGGTGACCAGAAAGGTCGAAGTAGTCGACGCGATGATGGCCGACGCCGGGACATGCTCGCTGACCCAGGCGAAGGTTTCCTGCTTGACCTCGATGACTTCTGGCACCGCTTCGAACACCAGGTCGCTCAGGCGCAATGCCTCTGCGGCCCGGGATCTGGATTGCAGCGTCAACCGGGATATCGCGATGTCCGCCTGCTCCGGCTGGAGTGCACCGATGCGCACCAGCATCTGCAGTTCGCCGCGGATGTTGTTTCGCACACGCTCGAAGTAGCCGTGCCGTTCATACTCGGCGCGATCCTTGATGTCGATCAGGGTGACCGGCAGGCCCGCATGGATGAACGCCAGGGCAATGCCCTCGCCCATCCGGCCGGCGCCGACCACGCTGACTTGAGGCAGCGCGGTATTCATTAGTGGTAGCCCCGGGTCAGTAGCTCCGTCATCTGCGCCCGGTTCAGGTTGGCCAGACCGAGGTTTTCCAGGGTGCGGCCTTCGGCGTAGAGATCACGTGCAGCGACAACCGAAGCAATGCTCAGCAGGCCCTGCGCTACAGGGGTCGGTACACCGGCCCAGCGGCCGACGGAAACCAGGAAGGACAGGCCCAGGCGGGTGTCTTCTAGCATGTAGCGATGTTTCTGCAGGTCGATGTCTTCACGCCAGTCGCCGCTGTCAGTCAGCTTGCCATGGGCACCGCGACCGTACATCCACTCATCACCTTCGGTAGTGTTGTAGTGATCGGCCAAAGGAAAGTGCGGTGCGCCATAGGTCAGTGCTTCGCGCACGGCCATGCGCTCGGCATCCAGCTGGTTGGTGACACGACGGATCGACGGTTGGGTGCCTTCGTTGTGAATGTCCCAAGCCTCGAAATGCTCCAGGGGACCGGCGTTCATCATGATCAGCGGCGGGTGAATGATAGGGCCTGCGTTCATCAACGCACCGCTCAGTGCGTCTTCAATTGGCTCGACGCTTGGGTAGGCCTCGCGCAACACCGCGAAGGCGTGTTCGGACAGGTTGCTGGGGAAGACGCCGGTCGGCATGCGGGTGGCGTAGCAACTGATCACCAAGTCGCTGGCGCCATGCTTGCGCACCAAGTACGGCAGCGTACCGGTTTCAGCAAAGGCGACCTTGCTCTGGTTGCCCGCATCGGCCATGGCCTTGGCGAACACGTAGCTGCCAAAGGTGCCCGGGGGCAGAAACACGACTTGCCCGTCCTGCAGGTGCGGCGCCACGTGTCTGGCCAAATCTTCGTGGGAGGTCGACGGCAGCGGGATGATGATCAGTTGCGCGTCGCCCAGGGCTTCGGCAAGGTTGTCGGTGAGCGACAGCTTGTCGCCCGGCTTGTCGCCTAGTTTACAGACCGACAACTGGCGAGTGCCCCGGTAGTCCTTGATCGTCAGGCTGCCGATGGCCAGTAGTTCCTTGAGCGCTGCAGAGTCACGACGCCACAGGCGGGTCGCATGCCCTTTTTCAGCCATCTCGACAGCAGCGGCGTAACAGCCGTGTCCACCACCCAGCACCGTAATATTCATGGAGTTGCTCCTCTTGTAAGAGACTCGATGCTATCGAGGTGCACTGCCCCAGACTTCCCCGATTGCGCAGCCGACTGACGGATGACGCAGAAGTCTCAATGCTGCTGTCGCCGCAGCGTGTCCGACGGCAGGCAGCCATAGCGATGCCGATAGGCGCTGGAGAAATGCCCGAAGCTGTTGATGCCGTGACGCAACAAGATATGGGTGACGGTTTCACCGGCCCTGCCCTGCTTTAGCGACTCATGGATCACCGCCAGACGACGGTCACGGATGTACTCGACCGGTGCTTGCTGGAGAAACTGCTTGAAGCCGTTCTGCAAGGTGCGAACCGAGACGCCACATTGCTCGCTCAGGGTCGCCAGGCTGATCGGTTCGTCAAGGTGCTCCTCTATATAGTTACGGGCCTTCTTCACGTGGTGCGGCAGCGGCGCGCGCGAATCGATCAAAAGATCCGCGGAGTGGTTATGCGGCAACTGTGTGAGCAACAGTTGCATCAGATATTCGGACAGGCCACTGGCGAGGCGCGAACCGTCCACGCCGCTGCCGTAAAGCCGGCAAATGTAGTCCAGCGTGTGATAAAGGCTGACGACGCCAGCGTCCAGAGGGTTGACGCTGACATCAAAGATCACCGACTGCCGCAGGCTGCGACCGAGCAGGCGTTGCAGTTGCATTTCCAGGGCATCACGGTCGACGCGCAGGATCAAGTTGCGGCATTGGCCATCGGTGACGATGCGGCTTTGCGCGAACGGCGAGGAAATGCTCAGGTAACCCGACTGCATCGCCGCGCTGCGCCGTCCGTGAGCCACCTCGCAATGCCCCTGCAAGGTAATGCGAAACAGATATTGATCGGCAATGTCGCCGATGGTGATCTCCACTGGCGCGCCATAGCGCAAGTCGAGCAGCGCCGAATCACCGAAGAATACGCCGTTGAGTCGGGTATAAATCGGCTCATCACATAGAACGTTGAAGCTGTGCGGGCACAAGTAATGGCTGACCTTGTCCTTGATCTCGCGGTAATCGGCCGAGCTGAGCAGGCGGTGCCGTTCCAGCAGGTGTACGTCATTCAACATCAGCGGTTCTCCTGACCTGGAGCGGATCGGCCCCGCTGCGTTGAAACGCAGCGAGGCCGAGGTACCGAACATGGACTATCTATAGTCATGCCTGGGTCGGGTGCTCCCGGGTATAGCTTTCGCGGAAATGACGGCAACCACGCCATAGCAGAAGCACTGTCAACGCCGACGCACCGCAGATCACCAGCGACATCGAAGAACCCACTGCCGCCGGCGAACCGAAGTAACGGTCGGTCAACAACGCCACCAACGTGGTCCCCAGGCCCAACCCCAGCAGATTGCTGATCAGCAGAAACACGGCCGAGACCTGCGCGCGTACCTGATTCGGCGCGAGGATCTGCATTGCCGCCGTGGACGCCGGCATCGGGAACGAGGCGAAGAACATCGCCGGCACCAGCAGGGTGACTGACAGCCACAGTTGATCGGCTTGGGGGAACAGCACGGCCGGCACCGCCATGCCGAGGGCACCGATGACTCCAGTGCGCATGGCAGCGTCCTGATGACCTTTCTTGGCCAGATAATCAGTCAGCCATCCACCGAACAACACCCCGGCGGTGTTGGCCAGCAACAGCACGGTGCCGAGCATGTAGCCCGCCTCCATCGGCGACAGGCCGAACTTGCGGATATACAGCGCCGGGCTCCAGCTCATCATGCAGAAAAGGACCATGGCGTAAAAAGAAAAGCCCAGGTAATGGCAGGTGAAAGTGGCACGGTGGCGGCCGAGGAAACGGAAGCCATCGCTCATCGCGACCTTCTTCGCCCGCCCCTGCGCATCGACCTGCAGGCCTTTGCGCGCCGGGTTGCGCACGGTGAGCCAGATCAACAGGCCGACCAGGATGCCGGGCAGGCCGACGATGAAGAACGCCAGTTGCCAGGCCTTCATCGCGCCTAGAAAGGCGACCTCGATGGTGTTCATGTCCTTGAGCATGGCGATCACATAGCCGCCGACCAGAAACGCCAGACCGCCACCGACGAACGAGCCGATCGAGTAGATGCCCACGGCACGGCCGAGTTTTTCCTTGGGGAACATATCGCTGAACATCGAGTAGGCCGAAGGCGACAAGGCCGCTTCGCCGACGCCGACGCCGATGCGGGCGAGGAACATCTGCAGGAAGTTCTTGCTCAGGCCACAGGCGGCAGTCGCCAGACTCCAGAACACCACACCGACGGCGATGATCTTCGGCCGGGAGAAGCGGTCGGCCAGATAGGCAATGGGCATGCCCATGAACGCGTAAAACAACGAAAAGGCCAGCCCGTGCAGCAAGCTGAACTGGGTGTCGCTGATCTGCAGGTCGGCTTTGATCGGCTCGATCATCAGCGCCAGGATCTGCCGATCCACGAATGAAAAGATGTAGGCAATCATGCACAGGCCCACCACGTACCACTCGTAAATGTACGTTTTCTTCTTCTGCAAGACCGCGTTATCGACCTGAATATTCATTAGTGATTGCTCCTCTTGGAATCCGCTCAAGCGCGCAGCGCGCCGGGTGACGGTGTGCAAGACACCGACTGGGAAGTTGCGGGGCAGATGCCCGCCATCGGCGAGCGGATTGCATGAGAGATGTAAAAAACGTTGGGTTCACGCATAGTCAGGCCTCTTATTGTTATGGGGTAAAACACCAGCGAGTCGCGCCCTGCGACAACGCTTACCAGAACTTCCAGGTGTAAGTCGTGGCGAAACGGAACTCGTTGTAGTCGGAGCCGTACTTCTGTTGCACATCGATGTTGCGCAGGTCCAGGCCAAGGCCTTGCAGCGCCCCGCTCTGCACCACGTAGTTGAGCCCCAGATAACGCTCGCTTTCCTCGTTGTCGCTCAGGTTGCCGCCGCGGTCCCAGTGGGTTCCCTTGTAGTAACGGGTGACGAACTTCAGCCCTGGCACGCCCATCCCGGCAAAGTCATAGCTGTAGCGCGCGCCCCAGGACCTTTCACCGGGACGAACAAATCCCACCGATCCCCAATGCACCAGGTAGGGTTGCGGGATATAACCGTTCATCGTCGGGAACACGCTGTCACCGAGCATGCGCTGGTAACTGAGGCCAAACATGTGTGCACTCTTGAGCAAGCTGAACAAGGCGCCGTAGGAACGGTTGTCAATCTCACCGTCCAAAGCACTGCCGGCTTCATTGTTATTGAAGTAGCGCAAGTCGGTTTTAAGTTTGTAGCCATTGCCCAGATCAGCCATGTGCATCAGGCCAAAATAATGCTGCTGATAAATATCCTGCAAGACGCCATAGAAGTAACTGACTTGTAAGTTCTTGGTAATGTCGTAAGTTGCGCCGCCAAAGTCCAGGCCGTCACTGTCGAGATTGGCGGGGGTGCCAAATTTATACAGTTTTGCGTGATCAGAAGACTCCCGTGTAACGGCAGTCCAGAAACGGCCACCGGTCAGCGTCAATCCATCGACTTCCTTGGACTCGACCACGGCCCCTTGGTAGATGGTGTCCAACTGCCGACTGGTGTCATCGAACGCCACCGGCAATTGCGGGCGAATATCACCGACCTTCAACTCGGTCTTGCTGTAGCGCGCCTTGAAGGTCGCACCGGCGCGACTGTATTCAGGGGCCGTCTGCTGCTTGCTGACGCTGTAAGGCAGCGTACCATCGTTACCCGACGAATCCAGGCGCACGGCGTATTGCGCATCCATATCCAGGCCGATTGCCAAGGAAGTATCGGTGTAACCGGAGGTGAACTGCGCATCGAAACCCTGAGACCAACTATGCACTTCAGACACGGGCGCGTTGTTATTGGTGAAGTTGCGGTGCAGGTAGAAGTTACGGGTATCCACTTTGAAGTGACTGTCATCCACAACAGCGGCATACGCTGCCAATGGCGAACAGATCATCGCCAACACGCCGGCAATACCGAGCCCACGGCGAGATTGCTTTACCTCATACATCTGACATCTCCATATCTGTATGTGCGCTTCGGCACTGTTTTTATAGGAGCAAAATCAAACCACAACGCCACGCGAGCTCAATGAAACAGTCCGCTACGACGACACGCATCTGGTCTACGCAAGGTATGTGAGTAGACGCCGCGCCGGTATCGAGACGAACAGCATCCGCAGGGGGGAAATCTTCAACCCGGCTAAAGTTTTCCCTTAGTCGGCTCAGAAGTGGAACGTGGTGAATATCGGGAGGAACTGACTTTGCAGAACATTCGCAAGCCACGCTTTATGACGTGGCGAGGGCAGACCCCAGATTCGCAAGATCGGTTCGGTCATGAATTACGTAAAAAGCGACCGCATGAGCGCTGGGTAGGCGTATTGATTGCGTTTGACTGGCAGAGAGTGATCGGGGCCCGCCTGGAGGTCGACACTGCACTTCTAAAAGTGCGCGGTATCCGGCCCTACAGCTGACAAGCTGGTCGACAGGGGTACGCTCTGCGTGACTTTGGCCATCTGGGTGATTTCCACCTGCAACTTATCCTCGCCGAGCAGGTAGTCGGCCAGCTTCTGCGAAAACGGCCAGTAGTTCAGTTCAGCAATCAACGTCAGCGGCCCGACGGCGTCGACCGGCACCAGGAAGGAGAAATTACCAATATCGTAGCCCTTGGGCAGAATGCGGTTGTCCGAGAGAATTTGCGTGGCATTCCAGACCTCGACGTCCAACGGATTGCCGTCCTTGTCGCCTATGTGCACTTTGAAATTTCGCGTGTTGTCCTCCGTCTTGCCTTCCTTGATCGAACCCAGTCGATAGAGCTCGCGACCACTGGCATCCAGCACCCGAAAATCGATCCAGATCTCCCGTCCCTCCGGAAAGCCGGTCGGCAGTTTGTGCCCGGCGCCGACATTGGCCACTTTGACTGCGACCGATGTGTATTGCCCGGGAATGATGATTGTCGGCAGTTGCTGGAACGTTATTTGCGCCGCGCGCGCGAGCATGTCGCGCCCGCGTTGAGCGCCCTCTTCCTGACCGAGATGCTTGAGCATCGTAGCGTTGGCTCCGCTGAACCAATGCGAGGCGACCTGCTCGCGGTCTGGCCCCATGATCGCGGCCTTACCTGCAAAACCCGGCATATGGCAGCTCTGGCAGGTTACATCGTTGAAGCTGTAGGCGCTCTCCTGCCATTCGTCATAGGTACGCTCGACCGCCACACTGCTGAACGGATGCGTGACGTTGTGACAGGTGGCGCAAAAATCCGAGCGTGTGTGCAGAGCGGAATACACGGTGTCGTGATAGGGCGAAACGGCATCTTTACGCGGGCCGAACTTGGTTGGTTTACCGTGCGCTCGAGGGCTCAAGACATAGGCACCGTTATCAAGACCGGTGCGAGCGCTGATGTTGTGGCAAGTCTCGCAATCGACCCCAGGCATCGGATGATTTTTCGCGCTGTCTTCAACCGAGGAGCGGTTGACTTGCGAATTGATCTGCCCGGTCGTGAGACCGATCGGGGTATGGCAGCCGGTGCAGAAGTTATCGACCTTCCCCTCGGTGGCCGAACTGGCACGCGTGAGCAAGGCCCGATAGATGGGTTCATCCCAGGCTTGGGACATCATCGACGAGCGCCACTGCTTGTAGATCTCTGTATGGCAAGCGCCACACACCTGGGCATTGTCGAAGTCTTTTACATTCAAAACCAGATTGCCAGGGGTATTGGCCCGATGCGGAAAGAACGGCATCCCGCCATTGACATGCATGAGTCTGGAACGTGCCGGCTCCAGCCACTTCTCGTTACTTTGATTGTCGTTGCCCTGAGGTTCGTCAGCCGCCACTAGAGTTACCGAAAGCAGGCAGACTAGAAACAACAAAAACCGGTGAACGAAAGGCCTGATCACCAGGCAAGTCAAACTGTGGACAAAGGCAGCCAGTGACTCACCCGCCCAGGGCGAGTGATTGCGTATCTGATAAAAGCGCAACCCTATACACACTTGGCCAAACGGTTTGAACAACGTCGCCAGGAAAATACTCAAGTCGACAATAACTAGCTTGACGCCTGCCGGTACTTTGAACAGAGCCGTGTAAGAACCGGTGCAGATTGTCCATAGAACAATCAAGGCCGATAACCCGCGCAGTACTACCTGCGCACACCTATGTTCAGGGTGGCTCATAAGAATTTCCCCTAGACGAATCACTCAAATGGAGTACTACAGTTCCACAACTTCCCTACTCAGCACGGCTCATTGAACGGGATAAGCTCACTCAGCAATTACTCTGCCAGCGGTGTGTAAAATATGTGCGATAACCTGAAGCCCCCCAAATATTGGCCACGGACGGATTGAAATAATGTGCTAATGGAAATGCGAATACTGCAGTGCCACATCTACCCATTAATGGGGAAAATCACGCCGAAAACGGGGGGGAAAGGTTGAGGCCACTCTTTCTGCCCATAACTTCACACCTCCATCCGATAGCTATGTGACATACAAACAGGCATAGGTGAACGCTTGGCGGGCGAATCACAAGCGCGCCCTTGTGCATTCACACCGACCTACAGCTCTCATGCTGATTCTCTGCGCCAAGTGCCGGGTGACGTACCGAATTGGCGTTTGAATGCGCGACTGAACGCGGCTTCGGATTCATAGCCAACGGCATAGCCGATTTGCGCCACACTGCCGCGACTTTCGCGCAGCTGTTGCGCCGCCACGTGCATACGCCAGAGCGTCAGGTATTGCATCGGTGGTTGTCCGACCAATGTCGTGAATCGCTCCGCGAATACCGACCGCGACATGCCCACTTCAAGCGCCAGGGCTTCTGCAGTCCAGCCCTCGGTGGAACGCGCATGGAGCAGCGCAAGCGCGCGCCCGATATGCGGATCGCGCAAACCCGCCAACCACCCGCGTCGCTCAACGGGGAGGCTGGCGACATACTGGCTGACGGCTTCGACGAACAGCAATTCGGACAGCTTGGCAATGACGGTTGCCGAGCCGACGCGTCCTGCCGCGATTTCACTGACAGCGAATCGGAACGAGCTTTCGATCCAGGCGCCCGAAGCCGTCGCCCGCATGTCCAGTTTCAATACCGATGGCAGCGCCGAAAGCAACGGACTGAAGGGGGTTTCAGAGCCGAGGAATCCGCACAATAACTGCGTAACCTCGCCACCCCCGCCGTACTTGATTCGTGAAATGCCACCGACATCTGGCGGCTGAACAACTTCGCTCGCCGGCATGGGCGCAAGGCTCAGGTCACTGCCAAAAGAATGAGGGTCGTTGCGAGGAAGCAGAACGAGTTCACCTGCCCCGACGTCGACAATGGCCCCCCCGTCGATGCGTAATTGCATGTGCCCGACGGCAACAAAATGCGACGCGATGATATGCCGAGGCGCGGCCAGGAACGGTTTGCAATCATCCGCCGAGATTCTTCCGTTGATGCACCAGGGCGCAGTGAATTCCGCCTCGAGGAAGACCCCTCCAGACAGCCGAATCACACGCAAGACATCAGAAAGCGCATCCAACACTTGCCCGCCCTCTTTTCCGGACGCCTGAGCAGGTAATCCGGCGCACTGGTCATTCCCCGCCTGAACGGCGAGACCTAGATTAGCACCAACGCGGACCCGGCGATCGAGACTACTCCCCCGATGCTTCACCTGTGGTCATTGGCTCCGACGTCAATAGTAATTGCTCCATTCCAACTCGACCAAGGCAACAGGAGATCCCCAATGAACAGCGTCGCTACCCTACCCGGCTCAGAATCAGGCCAAACCGACCGTTATGCTCAAATGGTCAGATCATCGAAAAAATCCGAATGGCAGATCGATCGCGATTTGCTACAGGAACGGAGTTTCGATTTCTCGCGCAAGTTCCTGCCCGATGGGCTCTCGCAGATCGACCGTCTGACCTTTCTCGACGGGGCGGAGGCGCGCCTGCTCAGTCAAATTCAAGGCCGGACTTATGCGTATCTCTTTGGTCTGGTCGAACGCTTCATCAGTGCCAAAATGCTCGATCAAGGTCGGGCCCATGTCTTTGACAATCAGCTCGCACTTGAAGCGCTGGTGCGTTTTTCCAACGACGAAATCAAGCACCAGGAGCTTTTCCGGCGTATAGAGACGATGATCGGTTCGCACTTGCCAGCGGGGTATCGTCAAGTGGCCGATCCCAATGATGTGGCGCGTGCAGTACTGGCGGCCAGCACTTGGTCGGTGCTGGCGCTCACCTGTCATATCGAGTTGTTTGTACAGGCGCACTACGTACAGAGCATCGCTCCGCGCGAGGAGTTGTGCCCGCTGTTCAAGGATGTCTTCAAATTTCACTGGAAGGATGAAAGCCGGCACGTCGTACTGGATGAACTGGAATGGAAGTCGGAGCACGAGAAGCTCTCACTAGCTGAACGCGACCACGCCGTGAACGATCTGATTGCGCTGGTAGCGGCCGTCGACGGAATCTTGCAGGCACAATCGGCGTCCGATGCCGACTACTTTATTCGCCATGTGTCACGACCGTTCAGTGTCGATGAGACCGCGCAAATCAAAGCCAGCGTGCTGAGCGCCTACCGCTGGCAATACATTATCTCGGGCGTGCAGCATCCGCACTTTGGCCGGCTGCTGACGGGCATGACAACGCCAGCACAGATGTCGAGGATTCAGGCCGAACTGGCCCCCATCATGAGCCATTGATCGACAGCCCGCGACCGACTCATCGTCGGCCGCGCGGCTGTGAGAAGACGTGCTGAAAATGATTGATTGAGGATGGCGGCCATGACCCTGCCGATGTGGATGCTGCTCGGGTTTGCGACCTGGACTCTGCTGTTGTTGATGGCCACCGTCGGCGTTTATCGCTGGGTCGCCATCCTGCTCTCGAATGTGCCGATTGCCTCGTTCCGCAGCGATCAGCTCGAAGGCGAGGATTGGTATCGGCGCGGGACACGAGCACACGCCAACTGCGTGGAAAATCTGCCGGTCTTTGGCGTGATCGTGTTCGTGATATCGGCCTTGGGTGTCAACGGCCCTGCCGTGGACTACTTGTGCACATTCGTCCTGATCGCTCGCGTGTGCCAGTCCTTGGTACACGTATCCCATGTGCAAACCGATACGTTCGTGGCGATTCGGTTTAGCTTCTTTTGCGTTCAGCTGGTCTGTTTTCTCGCGCTCATTGTGATAGCCGCTTATTACGGCTAAGCAGGCGCCCAAGCAAATCGAGCGGACAAATAAAGGTGTCCGCTCGATGTGCTTGATGCAGTCGTGCTGCCTTGACCGTTATCTGTAAACACTGCCCCTTTGGCGGATGACAGCGGGATTGACCTCAACGATCAATATTTGATGTCCCGAGCGGTGCTGCGCGTGTCCTGCTTGCTGCTGCGCTTGTCCTGGCGACAGGCTGCATTGCTCTTGTCGTTGTCCTTTCTGCAATCGTACTTGGTTTGCCGTGCGTCGGAGCGCCCTGTTTGCCTCGTATCCCGTGCTTCACGCCGTTGTTCTCCCTGCTCGGTCGCGTACGCCGGTACCGAGACCCACTGCACACCCGCGGCGACAACCAGTGTCGCCAGGGCCATCAAGAAGTGCTTG
>Ga0247809_1001191_pt1 | contig 11662 bp, 10 predicted proteins | sample UWRJL104311B1_FD_180951 | JGI IMG/M metagenome (GOLD analysis project Ga0247809, IMG submission 180951) | Plant litter microbial communities from Arlington Agricultural Research Station in Wisconsin, United States - UWRJ-L104-311B-1 | ecosystem: Environmental > Terrestrial > Plant litter >...
GTGACCAATTTCGTGACCAATTACAGCAAGAAGTTCATTATCATCCATAATATCCATTAATCCTGAATATACACGAACACTCCCGTCTGCAGTTGCAAAAGCATTTACTTCTTTTAATTTATAAACTTTATAATTTAAAGTGTATCCGTCGCCAGCAGTATATTTTCCAAAAACTCTGTTCAGTCTTAAAGTGTAGGGATCTGTTGCACTCGCAACTTCATTTTCAGTATCCATTTTATCTACTGCAGCTTTAGAAAGCGCAGCTGCATCGGCATTACTAAACGTAAAACCACTAACACCTTTTTGAAGTGCCCCAACGGCTTTATCACCGAAATTAATCTGTGCATTCATTTTAGTAAAACCAAAAGCGGCAAACAAAACGCCTAATACAATAAATTTCTTTTTCATGTTTTATATTATTACAATTTAACAACAAATGTATTACAATGATTAGGTTTTTCTATTTCAATTAAATACAATTTATAACAAATAAAGATATAAATATTAAACGAGTAAAAATCAAGCTTGTGCTACAATTATTCTTCTTATTCAAATAAACAAACAAAAAATAGCCAATTTCACCAACATCATAATTTAAAAACAATAATTTAACACTAGAGCAAAATTATCGTTAAAATGGTTTTTCAAACTATAATGAGATCAATACCAAATTAAATGGTAAACAAATCATCAAATAAACTACATTGCTTATCTTTGTACTTTGAATTTTGATATATGGAAACAGTCATTGAAAATATACCAACTGGAAAACCGAAGTGGTTAAAAGTAAAACTTCCAATTGGACAAAAATATACTGAACTTCGCGGTTTGGTAGATAAATACAGCTTAAACACGATTTGTACCTCAGGAAGTTGCCCAAATATGGGTGAATGCTGGGGTGAAGGAACAGCTACATTTATGATTTTAGGAAATGTTTGTACACGTTCTTGTGGTTTTTGCGGTGTAAAAACCGGCAGGCCTGAAACGGTAGATTGGGATGAACCTGAAAAAGTGGCTCGTTCTATAAAAATCATGAACATCAAGCACGCTGTAATTACAAGTGTTGACAGAGATGATTTGAAAGATGGTGGTTCGATTATCTGGATCGAAACCGTAAAGGCAATTCGCAGAATGAACCCTAACACCACTCTGGAAACTTTAATTCCTGATTTTCAAGGAATAGAAAGAAACTTAGACCGAATCGTAGAAGCAAATCCTGAAGTAGTATCCCACAATGTTGAAACCGTTCGACGTTTAACTCGTGAAGTACGTATTCAGGCAAAATATGATCGTAGTTTAGAGGTTTTACGTTACCTGAAAGAAAAAGGAATTAACAGAACAAAATCCGGAATTATGTTAGGTCTTGGTGAAACTGAAGAAGAAGTTTTCCAGACCATGACCGATTTACGCAATGCAAATGTGGATATTGTTACTATTGGTCAGTACCTACAGCCTAGTAAAAAACATTTACCAGTAAAAGAATTTATTACCCCGGATCAATTTGCACGATACGAAAAATTTGGTCTTGAATTAGGTTTCCGTCATGTAGAAAGCGGTCCTCTTGTTCGCTCTTCATACAAAGCACAAAAACACATTTTATAAAATAAGGTTATTTGTTTAACTGTTTAATCGTTTAATCGTTCTGACTTAAACGATTAAACAGCTGAACGATTAAACAAATAAACAAAAAACTTGAAAACAAGAATTGCTATTAATGGTTTCGGAAGAATTGGTAGAAATTTATTCCGTTTACTTCTAAACCATCCTGATATTGAAGTCGTTGCCATCAACGATATTGCTGACAACAAAACCATGGCGCATTTGATAAAATACGACAGTATTCATGGGGTTTTGCCTTTTATTGTTAGTCATGACGAAAAAGGAATAATTGTTAATGAAAAACATTATTTGTTTTTTCATGAAAAAAGCATTTCAAATTTAGACTGGAAAAGCCATAATATTGACTTTGTAATTGAGTCTACGGGAAAATATAAAACTCACGAAGAATTAAATGCACATATCGAAGCCGGCGCAAAAAAAGTAATCCTTTCTGCTCCATCAGAAGTTGATAGTATCAAAACGGTAGTATTAGGTGTTAATGAAAATATTCTGGACGGAAGCGAAAACATTATTTCGAACGCAAGTTGCACCACCAATAATGCTGCTCCGATGATAAAAATCATCGATGAATTGTGCGGAATCGAGCAAGCATACATCACAACAATACATTCTTATACTACAGACCAAAGTCTTCACGACCAGCCACATAAGGATTTACGCCGTGCGAGAGGCGCAAGTCAGTCAATTGTTCCAACAACTACAGGTGCAGCTAAGGCATTAACAAAAATTTTTCCTAAATTGCATGAAAAAATCGGAGGTTGCGGAATTCGTGTTCCCGTTCCCGACGGTTCATTGACCGATATTACATTTAATGTAAAACGCGCTGTTACTATTGAAGAAATAAATAAAGCATTTCAAGAAGCCTCAAAAACAAATTTAAAAGGAATATTAGATTACACAGAAGATCCTATTGTTTCTGTTGATGTCATTGGCAATACACATTCGTGTTTGTTCGATGCACAATTAACCTCTGTTATTGACAAAATGGTAAAAGTTGTGGGTTGGTATGATAACGAAATTGGCTATTCATCAAGATTAATTGATTTGATTTTGCGTACAAGAAAAACATAAGATTCATTGTAAAAGCATTGCATTACATGAAATACCACTTTTTTATTCTTTTTTGTTTTTTTAATTCATTTTTGTATTCTCAATCCAAAAAGAATACAGATAGTGTTTTCTATTACAACAAGTTAGTCAATAAAAATCTGGGCAATAAAAAATATAGGGAAGCGGTTTATTATACCCAAAAATCTATCAATTTTTGCGAATCAAATCACAAACACGAAGGTTTAGCCAATCAAACTTTTAAGCTTGGCAAAATTTACTACAAACAACATAAATATGATGAAGCCCTAAAAAGTTTTCATAGAAGTGTTGCTTCCTTTGACAGTGTAAAACCAACGTGTACCAAAGTGCTGGCACTGCATTATATTGGTGTAGCAAATACTGCAAAAGGTGATTATGAAATCGCTGCCATTTATTACAAAAAAGCAGAATTGCTTTTGAATCAGTTAAAAATGGTTGACCACGCCGAAGTTTTGAACTTTCAAAAAGCGATGGCATTAAAAACAAATAAGAATTTACCTCTTGCAGCAAAATCTTTTCACGAAATAATAGAAAAACCTGATAATCCTTCTATTCTAAAAACTAAGTCTGATGCCTATTATCAACTAGGGTTAATCGAAACACAACTTAAACGAAATGATTCTGCTATAATTTATCTGGAAAATGCTTTAGACTATAATACAAAAAGCAATAATCTGGCTCAAAAATCAAAAATTATTTTAGCGATAAGCCAATATTACAAACAGCATAAAAATTTTGACCTCGCCTACTCTTATCTGGATGAACATTATCAGTTAGAAAATTATATTCTTAAATTAAAAAATGCGAAAATTGATCTTAATGAGTTCGAAAAATTCAAAAAAAATCAATCTTTAAACAATACCATTAAACGTGAAAGTGAAGAAAAAATTCAGCTAAAAACATATCGTTACTCTAAATTGGTCAGCATTTTGGCCATTGCGCTTATTTCGATTTTATCCCTTTTAAGCCTGGCATTATACAAAAACAATATTATTCGAAATCAAAACAATTTACTTTTAAGAGAGAAAAACAAAGAACTTGTTTTAGCCAAAAATAAAGCTGAAAAAGCATCAAAAGCAAGATCCGAATTTCTATCAACTGTAAGTCATGAGCTCCGGACGCCATTAAATGCTATTAACGGAATTACGCATTTACTACTTGAAGATAATCCTAAAAAAACACAATTAAAATATCTAGAATCTTTAAAATTTTCAGGAAACTATCTCACGACATTCATCAATGAAATTCTCGAAATTAATAAAATCGATTCTACAAAAGTCGAAATAGAAAACATTACTTTCAACTTAAAAGAATTGCTATTCAATATTCAAAGCTCCTTAAAAGAATTAGCCACTGCCAATAAAAACTATTTCAACCTTGAAATAGACGAATCAATTCCGGATAATTTAATTGGAGATCCTACTAAAATTTCTCAAATCATTTTAAATTTAATCAATAATGCACTGAAATTTACACAAAACGGAAATGTAAATGTAATTGCAAAGTTGTACACGAAAGAAGAAGATGGCGCTACAGTTTATTTTGAAATTGTAGACACTGGAATTGGTATTCCCGAAGATAAACTGCAAACCGTTTTTGAAAGTTTTTCTCAAGGTTCAATAGAAGTCAATCGCAAATATGGAGGAACTGGCTTAGGACTAACAATCGTTAAAAAACTGATTGAACTTTTAGGAGGCGAAATAAAACTAAAAAGTGAAGTGGGTAAAGGTTCTACTTTTACCTTTAAATTGAAATTCAAGATTAACAATGAACCTTTGGAAGTAGTAGAAGAAGCAAAACCCTATAACGACAAACAATTAAAACACAAATCGATTTTATTGATTGAAGACAACAAAATCAATCAGATGATTACGCGAAAAATGCTGGAAAACAAAGCCATTACCTGCGAAATAATAGATAATGGTGAAGATGCTGTTGAGCTTTTAAAAGTAAAACGATTCGATATGATTTTAATGGATGTTCATTTACCCGGAATCAACGGCACAACGGCTACAAAACTAATCAGGGAATTTGACAAAACCACTCCTATTATTGCATTAACAGCCATTTCGCTTGATGAAAACAGGGATATGCTTTTGTCATACGGAATGAATGATGTGATCACCAAACCTTTTGTACCAGATGAGTTTTACAGCACAATTGCGAAGTTTTTCGATTAATTTTTAAAGGCACTAAGGTTCTAAGTTCCTAAGATCCCGAGTTTAATTTAACGTACTCCAGAATTGACGCGTCAAAATTTTGGTGGTTATTGATAAATGTACTTTTTATTGGTAAATAATACAATTGAGAAGCTATTTTAGAATCTTTTAAACGTACATAATCTTTTTCTGTTGTAACAATCTTTTTATTCTGAGCCTTACTCTGAATTGTTTCTAAGTCTGAATCTGAAAAATTATGATGGTCCGGAAAAGTCATACATTCGTCATTTTCATTTTTTAAATAATCAAAAAACGGCGTTGGTTTTGCAATTCCTGCAATAAGTAATTTTGGTTCTGATTTAATTTCATTTACAGCTATTTTTTTATTTTCACCATAAATAGAATCATCATAATCGATAAAAGTAAAATAGACTTGCTGCGAACAAGTCAATTTCAATTTCAAACGAATTTCTGCTTGTTCTGTATCTGATAAATCTTTAGGGCATTTCGTGACAATTACGATGTTTGCCCTATTGGCTCCGCTTCTGCTCTCGCGAAGATTTCCGGTTGGCAGCATAAAATCATCTGCATACAAATCACCGTATGAACTCAATAAAATATAGAAACCTGCTTTTACTTTTCGGTGCTGGTAAGCATCATCTAATAAAACAACCTGAGGCTTTTCATTCTGCGAAAGCAATTGTATTATCCCGTTTGTTCTGTTGGCATCAACCGCGACCTGAACATTGGGGAATTTTTGATAAAACTGAAATGGTTCATCGCCCAGAATTTCAGCATTTGAAGTCATATCGGCCAAAACAAAACCTTCAGATTTACGTTTGTAACCCCGGCTTAAAGTGGCAATTTTATATTTATCAGATAATAACCTGATTAAATATTCTATTTGAGGTGTTTTCCCAGTTCCGCCAACGCTTAAGTTTCCAACAGCTATTACAGGAATATTAAATGAAGTCGATTTAAGAATTCCTTTATCAAAAAGAAAATTTCTTATCGAAGTAATGAATCCATATAAAACGGCGAAAGGAAAAAGTATTTTTCGAAGTAATTTCATAAAGTTATTTATCAGAGTAATGTCCCATTGCAGAAACTATAATAACGGTCACAATTTCTTCTTCTACCCGATAAATCATTCGGTCTTTTTGATTAATTCTTCTAGACCAATACCCATTAAGATTATGTTTTAACTCCTCTGGTTGTCCTTCTCCCAAAAAAGGAGTTTCAGTTAATTCTAAAAGTATTTTTTCAATCTTTTTTATGGTAGCTTTATTTCCTGATTTATAGTGATTTTTCAAATCTTTACGAGCAATATCGTCAAATTCTACAAAATACTTCCCCATATATCATCTGGATTTAATCTAGTCGTTTTTCCTTGTCTAATATTCTCTTCTGCTCTTTTAACTTTTTCAATAAATTCAGAGCTATAAATACTTGGCTCTTCATTCACTTGTCCATAAGGTCGCTCAACGATCTCAATACCTTCGACACCTTTAAAAAAAGCTTCAAACATTGCCATAAATGCTTTTCCTGTCTTCGTTTGCTCGTTAATTTTTATTGTAGTCATGACATTCGGTTTAGAAATACAAATATAAGAAAATCATATATCAGTATGAATAATATAAGAAAAGTATATAATTTCAACTAATAAATATTTTATAAGAAGTACTAAATCGCTAAACATTTTTTTTCGTTAATTTGTTTCAACTTTAAAGTTTCACGGTACAATTTAAAACCTGAAACTTAAAACCTGAAACAAAAAATAATGAAAATCAAAGAAATATTAGCAGTTCTCGAAGAAATGGCACCTTTGGCTTACGCCGAAGATTTTGACAATGTTGGCCTTTTAATTGGCGATGCTGAAACTGATAGCACCGGAGTTTTAGTTTGTCATGATGCTTTAGAGAATGTCATCGATGAAGCTATTGCAAAAAACTGCAATCTTGTAGTTTGCTTTCATCCGATTTTGTTTTCCGGAATTAAAAAAATTACGGGTAAAAATTATGTAGAGCGCGCGATCCTGAAAGCGATCAAAAATGATATTGCTATTTATGCAGTTCACACAGCTTTAGATAATCATTCGGCGGGAGTTAATAAAATATTTTGCGATGCTTTAGGCTTAACAAATACCAAAGTTTTAATTCCGAAACAGGGTTTTATCAAAAAACTAGTTACTTATACGACTCCTGATAACTCTGATAAAGTTCGAAATGCTATGTTTGAAGCTGGCGCCGGAACGATTGGTAATTATGACAATTGCAGTTTTAATACTGAAGGTTTTTTTACTTTTCAGGGAAATGAAAACAGCAATCCTGTAGTTGGAGAACGAGGAAAACTACATACAGGAAGCGAAATAAAAATTGAAGTTGTTTTTGAAAAACATTTACAATCTAAAGTCCTGAAAGCACTTTTTGCCAATCATATCTACGAAGAAGTAGCTTACGAAGTGTATGATTTGCAAAACGCTCATCAAAATATTGGTTTAGGAATGATTGGTGAATTTGAAACCGAAATGGATGAAAAAGATTTTCTGCTTTTCGTAAAAGATAAAATGATTGCCGACGGAATTCGCCATTCAGTCTTTACAGGAAAAAAAATCAAGAAAGTTGCCGTTCTGGGAGGCTCAGGAAGTTTCGCTATAAAAAATGCAATTCAGGCTGGAGCCGATGCTTTTTTGACGGCAGATTTAAAATACCATCAGTTTTATGAAGCAGAAAATCGACTACTTTTAGCCGATATTGGTCATTTTGAGAGTGAACGCTATACAAAAAACTATATTGTTGATTATCTTCGAAAAAAAATCCTTAATTTTGCCATCATTTTATCAGAAGAAAATACAAATCCAGTTAAGTACTTATAGAATATGGCGAATACGAAAGAATTAAGTGTTGAGGACAAGTTAAGAGCAATATACGATTTACAGCTTATTGACTCTAGAATTGACGAAATCAGAAACGTGAGAGGAGAACTTCCTTTAGAAGTGGAAGATCTAGAAGATGAAGTTGCAGGTTTAAGCACGCGTTCAGAGAAACTGAAAAGTGAACTTGAGGTTATTGAAGATCTTATCAAAGCAAAGAAAAATGCTATTGATGAGCACAAAGAGGTTATCAAAAAATACACAAAACAACAAGAATCAGTTCGTAATAACAGAGAATTTAATTCTTTGACTAAAGAGGTTGAATTTCAGGAATTAGAAATTCAATTGGCTGAAAAGCAAATCAAAGAAATGAAAGCTTCTATCGAACATAAGAAAGAAGTTACTTCTAACTTAAAAGAAAAACTTGACGCTAAAAGTTCTCACTTAAAACATAAAAAATCTGAATTAGATGCTATTATGGCTGAAACTCAAAAAGAAGAAATCTTCTTGTCTGAGAAATCAGCTGAGTTCTCTGCTCAGATCGAAGAAAGATTATTAGCTGCTTATACTAGAATCAGAACTAGTGTTCGTAACGGATTAGCTGTTGTATCTATCGAAAGAGGAGCATCTGCAGGATCATTCTTTACAATTCCGCCTCAAACTCAGGTAGAAATCGCTTCTAGAAAGAAAATCATTACTGATGAGCACTCTGGAAGAATTTTAGTTGACAGCGCATTAGCTGAAGAAGAAAAAGAAAAAATGGAACAATTGTTCTCTAAATTCTAAATATTTAAAATCCCGATTTAATCGGGATTTTTTTTTGCCTTTATTTTGCTAAATGTTGTGGAGAATTTTACCGCAAAGAACGCAAAGATTTTCTCTAAGAATGCTTTTGAAAGCACAAAGTTCGCAAAGCTAAATCAATATAAAGCTTTGCGAACTTTGTCCTTTATAAAAGCTAAGAGTAAAAAAAACGTAGCGTTTTCTGCGATAATTTTTTTTACTCTTTCTACAGGTTTTAGAATTGATAAATTAAAAGATTAATAAAGGATTTTAAATCTGTGCTAATCTTTTAATCTGTGGCAAAACATTTTTAAGCAACTTTAAAATCATATTTTTATCTTTATAAAAAAATTAAGTTTTGGGAATTAAAAAAGGAATTCAGTTCATTACATTAAAATCGGTTGGGTCGTATATCAATTTTCTAAGTTATGTTCGTCCGCAAAAAGCTGTTGAACTGTCTTATGCCCTGTTTAGTCAGCCCAGAATTGGAAGACTGCAAAAAGAAGATTTACCCAAAATATTAAAAAATACAGAAACTGAAACGTTTCATCATAACGAACATCATTTTCAGACTTACATCTGGAAAGGTAACGAAACCAAAATTCTGCTTGTTCACGGTTGGGAAAGCAATGCCGCACGCTGGAAAAAAACCTTACCACATCTTCAAAAATCAGGAAGTACCATTATTGCAATTGATGCTCCCGCACACGGACAAAGCAGCGGAAGAGAATTTAATATTCCGCTTTATGCTGAATTTATAAATAAAGCTGTAGAAAAGTATCAACCAACTATCATTATTGGTCACTCGATTGGAGGTGCAGCTTGTGTTTACCATCAATATTTATTTCCCAATACAAGTATTAATAAAATGGTAATTCTTGGAGCGCCATCAGATTTAAAAACTTTGATCGACAATTATATTGCCATGTTGAGTTTGAATACCAAAATGTTTTCGCTTCTCGAGGGTAAATTCATAAATCGATTCAACTTTAAAATCGGAGATTTCTCTGCGCAAAAGTTCGCATCACAATTTAATGTTTCCGGCTTTATTGCGCACGATACTTCAGATAAGATCGTTGCTTTTGAAGAAGGAAAAAAAATTGCGAGTAATTGGAAGAATAGTCAGTTTATAGAAACTAAAGGTTTAGGGCACGGAATGCACGATGATGAATTGTATGAGAAAGTAATTGAGTTTTTGTTTTCTGTAGAAAAGGTTTAATGTCACTAAGTCGCTAAGGCACAAAGTTTTTTTTATTTCACCATTATACTTTGTCATCCTGAGGCACGAAGGATCGCACGAGTAATTCTGTTCCTAGAATCTCCAATCTATGTCGAGCTTCTTGTGTGATCTCTCCGTTCGGTCGAGATGACAAGATTGTGATTACTTTATATTAAAAAATTTTCCCGCAGATTTACCAGATATTGCTGATTTTTTTATTCAATTAAATCTGCTCAATCTGCCAAATCTGCGAGAGTTAGTCTGCTCATTTTTTGTCATCCCGAGGTACGAGGGATCTCCATAAGAAACTCCGCAATCAAAATCGCCAATCTTTGTAGAGCTCCTTACGGAGATCCCTCGTACCTCGGGATGACAAAATTGTTTTTAAACAATAATTTTAAAAGACTTCAACATTTCTTTTTCTCCTTTTCCTGTTATTATTATTACTCTCGAATTTGCTGTTCTTCTTATCCAATCCTGCTCCAGCATTTTATTCAACAGCAAAGTTCCTACTGAACCTGCGATATGATATCGTCTTTCGCTCCAGTCGAGGCAAGGTTTTAAGAATATTCTTTTTTGTTTTTTGGCGTCTCCGATATTAATTCCGAAATCTGAGAACCATTTTTCTCCTTCGGGACTAATTTCGAAAGTATTATTCTTTTCTATAATTATTTTTTGTTCCAATAAACTATCGGCTAAAGCCACACCAATTTTACCTGCTAAATGATCGTAACACGTTCTGCAATATTTTATAGGAGGATAATTTTCTGTCTTCTTTTTTGCAGAAATCTCCGGTTTCGGAATCAGATTCGCCATTGCTTCAACGGCGTAGGCAACTTCTTTATTCGAAAATCGGTAATATTTATGACGGCCTTGTTTTTCGACAGAAATCAAATCGGCATCAAGAAGTTTTCCTAAATGCATACTGATGTTTTGAGCTGATGTTTCGATTGCAATGGCTAATTCAGTTGCAGTAAATGCTCTTCCGTCAAGTAAATTCCACAAAATTGACGCACGCGTAGCATCACCAATTAAAGTTGCTGTTTTTATAAACTGATCTTCCATTTTATTTCATAGTTAAATACAGACTGAACTATTCCCCTGTAAAGTTAAATAACTTTGTTAAAAATAAAATACAATGACCTCAAGTTTATTCCTTCAATCAGACATCCAGAATCCTTATTCAGTTTACAAATTAATGATGGACAAAAATCCTGTTTACTGGGATAAAACCAACAAAATCTGGGCAATTTATTCTTATGCATATTGTGTCGAAATTCTAAAAAACAATAAAGTCGAAATTCCGATTGTAAATCCAGATAATAAACAAAAACTGAATGAACTTGCTTTGAAAATTCTAGACAATCTAACACGATTATCAAATGGAATTCAACACGAAATTTCAAAAGAAATTGCCAAGCTATTATTTTCAAATATAAAATCAGTTAACATCAGCAAAATTACTTCGTCATTAATCGAAAATGATTTAGCTAACAATAAAATCGACTGGGTTAATTCTATCAGCAAAAAATTGCCAATCCTTGTTCTCTTAAAAAGTTTTGGTTTTGAAGAAAATGACTGTGATTTTATTTCAGAAGTAATAGACTCTTTTCTCAAAATTATGCTTCCGCAGAAAACTGAAGAGCAAGTAAAATTAATAAATGAAATTTCAGCAAAACTTTATTTTACTGTTGAAAAACATCTTTCTTCACTACCCTTTTATGATTCTTTACTAATGAATATTTCGAATCAATATAATCTTTCAAAAGAAGAAATTAGTAAAATTGCAGTCGGTAATTTTATCGGTTTATGTATTCAGAGTATTGATGCCGGGCGCGGAATTTTGAGTAATTCTTTATTACAAATTATTCAAAACAAAACATTTTCAAACAGAATTGAAATAGAAAAATCAGTTATTGA
>Ga0247809_1001192_pt1 | contig 11662 bp, 11 predicted proteins | sample UWRJL104311B1_FD_180951 | JGI IMG/M metagenome (GOLD analysis project Ga0247809, IMG submission 180951) | Plant litter microbial communities from Arlington Agricultural Research Station in Wisconsin, United States - UWRJ-L104-311B-1 | ecosystem: Environmental > Terrestrial > Plant litter >...
ATGAAGATCTCGTCTAACCTACGCCAAGTAATCTCCAGAAAATGCAGGATTGTTGTCTAGACTTGATGATTGCCATAATATCAGCTAACGTCATACGTAGTAGTTCAAATTATGCACGAAGTGTTCGATATCTGTCACTACTACTCCGCATCACATTTTGTTGATCACCATGCCAAGGCGCCATAATGACGACCGATTCTCAACTATCATACTGACTTTGGAACAAGTGTCATTATGGATTTGACAGTGTCTTATTTACTATCGAGATTATGAGGGTGTTGTTGACAGCAAAATTATTGGTAAGCATGTCTCAAAGCACTGACATCGACGACATTTAAGGTTCATAAGGCACAGCCCGAGTACTTTGACATGTATTCATCAACAAACTCAAATGGAGAAGCGAATGAATGCATTGGCGATTCTTTGAAAATGTGCCTGAACCTCGAGTAATCAATATCAAATTCCATATAATGTCACCCTGCAAGTCCCATGTTACAAATAATGTCAGTCCTAGGTCCGAAGCAACCCTAAACTCCACCCAAAGTATCAACAGACCTTGTACGGTCCACGTTTCCGGTCCTGGCTCGACAGCACGAATCCTCCAGGTGTGCACACTGTTCAAGACCTCTGTTCCAACATGGAAGACACATGATGAATGTCAATATTCTTACACGGAAGTCGAGTATACCGCGGAATGAGCGAGCCATAGTCGAGAGCCTGCCGGTCACCATCAAGATGTGGTGGTGGTATATGTTTCACCGGTGAAAATCCGTCGATCATTGTTGCGTATAATGTTCTAGAGCGGTCAGCCATACTTAACACGAGGATCCAGAATTCGCGGAAATTGGTTAACAACAGGCTCGAGTCTAGGCATAAGCTGCTCGAAGTCAAGCACTGATGTATAGGGTAGGTTCCGCACCATGTCTTAGAATTGTTCAAGGGTTCATCCGCTGCAGTATCTTGGTGAAACCAGTCCAGACTTGCAACTGTCGGAATTACCTGATGCCATTTCATTTTGGTAACATCTTTGTGACTATCCATTTTAAAGCGATGATAGATACGATTCTAATTCTGGAACATGTGTTCCAGACGATCAGCTGGTGTGTGTGATATCGCAATCGTCATGAGGACATCGGCATGACCTGAATAGGGTGCCTGTCACTTTGGTATATATGCACCCTCCTCGCCATAACACGACATCTTCTGATCAGCGCAGAATCAGTCAAGTACATCCATAGCCACAATCGACCCATACCGCCCGCAAAAAATTACATTCCACAAAGACCCGCTACAACCAAACAACCGCCACACACGATCCTTGCCGTATACACAATGCACCTCACAAAGGTTATCTTCGCCCTCGGCCTTATGGCCGCCACCTCTGCGACTCCACTACCACTTGAAGAGAAAAGGCAGCAGGGTGCACCGCAGGCTGTCAGCTCTATCGTCAATACACTTGTTACTGGAGTGAATACGAACATAGTCACCATTAGTAGGCCGTCCTTTCTTGGTGAAATACAGAAGCTGACCATATCAGACGGGCTGGTGCAGACAATAGATAAGAATGTCGGTGTGACTGCTACTCTGGTGGCAGCCGTTAAGTAAGTGTTACTCACAAATCAACACAAAATAGTGACTTGCTAACGCTCCACAGCGCCAACCTGGATGCCATTTCAGCTGCATTCAACCAAGCCACTTTGAACCTCGTGGCTACCACAACTGGAGCAGTTGGAGGTGTAGGAGCCATCGCCCAACAATATGCCGCAAACCAAGCTGCACAACTCGATGCAGATGTACGTGCGATTGCTGCTCTTGTTCAGCAAATTAGCATTACTGCTAGTCTTGTGGCTACCAATCTCACTCCTGCCGCGCTGACTGCTGTCAACGGGGAGCTAGTCGCCGTCCAAAACGCTGTCAAGCCATTTATCACCCCACTTCAGGTTCTGGTAGAAGCTGTGCGCCTGGCGCAGGCGTCTGCAGCCGTCAATATCAACGGAGTTGGCAAGGCAGCAAGCGGCCTCATTGGTATTGTGAATAATGGAATTACCAGAACCTTTAGTAGATTTATTTGATGGAATCTTTCAGAGCGGTTGTATTTGTTCTGGGTCCTTCCACCGGGTCTGTGGTGTGGTACTGGTGCAATATCAGGAACGTTGCCATAAATGATTGTTATGTATCCGTTGATATACTCAAAATTTGCTTGTGTATTTATCTCAACTCAGTAGGGCAAGAGAAATTGATGACAATGCTGACGATGCTATACTGTAATTGTGACTATCAGACGGTAAAACTGCATTTACACCAGTCCGTTATCTCGTCAAACAATGCATGAACTTTAGGAAAGAGAGGTTGATATCCTCATATCAACGTTGAGCAAGGGCGTTCGGTGCACAAGTGGTGCGTGCTGAAACTTTTGATAGTTCTCCAATGTGCAAATACGCTTCGACTGAAGCTAGCCTTGATAATAACATGCCTGAGAGAGGTGATATATAGCGGAAGATGAACCAATAGTATTACGTGAATGTTGAATGCGCTCCATGTGGGTAGACATACTGTGGTACTCGCATAACTGATTAATACGTAGGGCGGACTATGGCGAGTTAGCACGTACACAAAGCGTGGTATCGGTGTCAATCGAGGCTCGATCCAGTGACCATCAATCAGCCATTCGTTTATTCGCGTTCGCCAGCATCAAAGAAACCTCACCAAGTGCAAAGCGCACCCACATAAGTACATAAGTCCACCGTCCCGAGTGAAGATTGGCGAAACAACGTAAGTAAGCAGAGACAACGTGCCAAGCAAACACGAACCAACAGAGCCAGAAGAAATACCTATGTACTACCCATGCGCACATGGATAGTATTTCGCAGTAGTGTTTGATTTTCCTATAGGGTTTGCTTTTTCTATAGACCAGCTGAATCCAGCTTGTAAATATTCGACGTACATGTCGCTCGCTAGGAAGGTCTGATGTCTGCTGGGTAATTTGATTACACAAGCTATCGACCAAAGCATGCATACGGCTAGGAAATTGCCATCGGTGGTTGACCAGGGTATAGACTGTTTCAAGACAATTACGTTGGCAAGCATCCCGCTGTTTCATCCAAACTTGAGATCTCTGGGCGATCCCTGGAATAAGCTCATGTCATTAATTTAAGCGCGGCAACATACATATCTTCAGATGAATTCTGTGCCTATGTCCGGCGAGGCGTCAATCCTCTTGGGGGCGCATCTTGAGAGAACTGGTTTATACGAAACGGAATTGATTAACGAAGCTCCGCTTTACACTTCTCTGGGACATGCAGCTTGATGGATTTTCGACGGATTCGCGTGGTTCCAGATTTCGATATGGATCTTGCTGAGATTGTGAGTCTATGCTTGTTTCTGGGTGAGGGATCGATACCAAAGTACAAAAGGCTTCAACGTCCTGTACTCGTCCAAATTTGCTCTCTTCATCCACCAATCTCCTCATTCTTTCTCTTCACGCTCTCTGTAATCGTTACATTCTTTTGAATTGATTTCAAATTTACATTCTTTGTACTGCACTTTTACCAACTTCGTATATTCGACTCCTTACTACGAAAACCACGACGTCTATATACATACAATTAACATGAAGTCTTTCACCGCATCAGCCATTGCCCTTTTGGCGTCTACTTCCTCCGTGCTCGGTCACGCCACTTTCCAGCAGTTGTGGGTGGATGGCGTTGATCAAGGATCTACGTGTGCTCGTCTTCCACCAAGCAACAGCCCTGTCCAAGATGTCACCTCTAAGGATATGGTCTGTAATGCAGGCACTTCTCCAGTCGCTGGTCTTTGTGCAATTAATGGTTCGTACATTGTGTGGATGTTGACGATCTGACTAACACATTGTAGCCGGATCAAAGGTGACGGTTGAAATGCACCAGCATAACAGTCGCTCGTGTAGTGAGGAAGCCATTGGCGGAGCCCATCATGGTCCTGTAATCATCTAGTATGTGTAGTTCGTTTTAAGTCACTTCGCGTGAAGGTGACGTGGGATCTGAGTGGATAGAAAGCTGATACCTCGCTTTGTATAGCATGTCAAAGGTTTCCGACGCCACCAAGGTTGATGGAACTGAAGGGACCTGGGTGAAGGTCAGCGAGGAAGGGTATGACGCTTCGACCAAAAAGTGGGCAGATGTGAGTGTTCTTAAAAACGTATGGCAACTCGCGACTAATCCTTTACCAGGATACCTTGAATGCCAACTGCGGGAAGAAAGAGTTCACCGTCCCAGCTGATCTTGCTACTGGCGATTACCTTATCCGCGCCGAAGAAATTGCCCTTCATGCCGCCCAGTCAGCCGGCGGTGCTCAGCTCTACATGACTTGCTATCAAGTCCACGTCGAGGGTACTGGAAATGCGACACCACAAGGAGTCAAGTTTCCGGGCGGATATTCCGCCACGGACCCTGGAATCCTTATCAACATCTACCAGAACGTCGATGTCTACCAGATTCCAGGCCCAGATGTCTACAAGGCGGGTGGCTCTGGTGGTTCTTCCCCAGCTCAACCATCTGCTTCTCAGCCGACAACTACTAAACCAGCGCCAGCTGCAAGCACCACTGTTGTCCCAGTCATCACATCTGCGCCATCGCCTTCTGCTGCTCCTGAGCCAGTCACAACCCAGGCTCCTGCGCCCCAGCCAGAGACACCTGCTGCTGGTGATGATTGCGAGTAAATTGTAATTGCGGCGATCCAGAACAGAGGAGGAAGAAAGGAGATTTTTCCAAAAGATTTCTTGTATATAGATATTTTTATGATGCTGCTGTGCAGTTGTAACGAACCAACCACTTAAGGAATGAAAGATTATGGAACAGCCTGACACTCATTCCAACATACGTCCAGCGAGTTCGATGTGTTCTACTTGCGTCCCACTACATCCTTGCTGCCACAACTAGTCTGCCCAACACAATTAATGTGTATCATCTAATGTATGTCGAGACTGGACAGGGTCATGAAGTCTCAAAAGATTATCGATACACTTGGCTCGTATGATAGAGTAGCCAAGACAATTTCTTTGGCTAGTCTAGGTCGTTTGCGTAAGGTGAAATTACGCCCGACTCCGCGAGTACCTGATTTCGACCTCGTTTGCAGTTCCCATCTATAACGAGTACATGAATTTTTTATAATTTGGAGTGTTCGTAGACACTAGGCACGTCGAGTAGCTATTATCACCACGGATGGAAGGCAATCAATTACCATCCCAGCATGCAAAATATCACGGAACTCGGGACTATAACACTCAAAGGTTATTCGTCGTACAATTGAGTCATACGAAAATTCTCTGCATTAATTTGGGACAACACTATGCGTTCTGTCTGTATCAAGGACCACTTGCTCAAAGCCACCACAAGCCTTATCGAATAGCAGAAACAACGCTCAAAAACAGGATTGCTTGTTGGACATGTATCGATATAGATATTTACCAAATCAAGAGAGATACAAAAGAATAGTGTGATTACATACATATCCTAGCGCCGATATCTTCTCCAATAATTACACATTCAGTGTGCGTCCGTGTAAGAGAAAGGAACAGTGTCATAAAAAGTAAGAAATATTGCATGCCATGCAGTGCTGATTCATTCGCCCGTCAATGAGTCGATGAGATGGGTAATATTGAATTTTTTTGGTGTCGGAAATGCTGTCACTCGTTTGGGATGTTGCAGAAGTTGGACTATTCGGTTCGGCGACTGACGCTATTCTTGGGTTGTTGTTGCATTGTCTTCAAGATTGGCAATGCACCTGATCCGTGCCGTCCTCGTTGTGAATGCTTGTGGAAATGGCCGACGTCGTGCTTGCCTGTGACACCGCAGGTTAGTCCATGAATTCATGTGATATTTACAAACTTACCATCACAACATGCTCGTACGTTCTCAAGTCGATCAGACTCGCGATCTTGCTTCTCGATCATTTCTCTCAAATCCTCCGCACTATCATGGACCTCACTAGCTTCATAGAAGGTATCATTGCCACCAACACTATGTCTGCTGCGACGACTCGATGTGCTACCAGCAGCACCGGGCTTCCAGTAACTGCTAAGCCGTGAGAAAGTCCCGGACATCCCAGGTCGAGACGCGGTGGAATTGTGTAACGTCGGCTGCTGGTAAGATCCAAGTCTTGAAGTTTGACCACCTGGCGATGCGTTACGCGTTGTGCGGCTGTTGTATGACGAGAGTGAAGTACGACCGCGCCCAGCATTGTTCCCATAGCCAGGATTGAATTCTGCAACATCCTCAGCAGTAAGTGCACCATTAGCAACATCCGAGGTATCATTCATAGCAGTCTCTTCTGTCCTCAAAAGAAGATAGGAAAGTGCATTAAACCAGGTTTCGTGTCGTTGTCCGGTTGTCGCGGTGAACTTGACGGTGCGCCCTGGCGTAACAATTACCAAGCTCTTTCTGTGTAATCCTGGTGGCATGGGATTGTCGTCCGTGACAACGCGCACAGCTTCAATGGGAACACTCTTTGCCTTCAGCTCTGCTCTACCGGCCGTCGAAGGGTCCCTGTCACTCCAGTACAATGTTCTGGTATATGGATGGACCCAGAAATAACGTCTATGGCGATTGTCCGACATGGCACCACGACCAGCTTTTCGGGTGTATTTCCATAGATATTCCCCAATCATTGTCTGTGTGATCGCGTTGATCATGCGAGGATCTGTGCCAGGCTCCATACCCACAGGTACTGGCATCCCTTGTCGCATGTTGAAGCGAGTTTCAATCTCGGAAGCAAAGGATGATACCGAAGATGCCCGCGATCTTCCAGTGCCATTTGGTGACTGAATACGAGCGAGTGTGCCAGTGGGCCTTGATGCTTGAGCATTCTTGACCGACAAAGCTGGACTCATTGGACCTTGAGAGCTTGGAGTATAAGGTCGGAAGGAGGGGTTAGTATGCTTGTTTGCCGCAGATGAGGGACGTGGAGGGGGGCCCATTAAGCCTGTTCCACCGGTGGAGGAGCCGGAACGTTGAGCGGCGGCGGCAATGACTTGCTTGTGGTCTGTCGGGAGCGGTGGATGATTACTTGACATCGAGTTTGTGCGTCCACTTGCAGCACTAGATGGTCGATGAATCACAACAGTGTCGTTACCAAAGTCTGGTTCAGCCATCGCTGATCTCGCACGTTTGACGCTACCTACACTTTCCTGAGATTGACGATGTCGGATGACGCTATTGACACTGCCCTCACGAGGTGCGAAAACAACAGATGACTTGGAATCTTGTCTTGTCAGAGTCGGTGCAACAGTCCTGTTTCTGTAAAGATTGTCAATCTGATCCGATGTCAAAGTAGTCTGAGAACTACCATCATTGACCTCAGATCCTTGCTTTCGAATGGCACGCTCGTTACCATTTCCTGATAGCTCACGGAATGGAACTTGTGCTGCTGAAGACTCTGCTGTTGCCAGATCATGTATAGGTTGACTTTGCTCGTCCTCCGCAATGATTGGTGGCAATTGGATTTTCTTGCCGCCAATGAGTGGAATGATAGCAGGGAATTTGAATGACTGATTGTCTTCAGTCTCTCTCTCATCTGAGTCTGGTCTGGGAAGCATGACACCATCCCTTCTCGCCTCACGTGGTGGCGGTGATGTAATAGGTTCTATGTCGACGTGTTGCAGCAGGGAGAACGACAAAGGAGCTGGCTTTGTTGTCTCCTTGACAATAGGTAGCGGTGTCGGAATAGGGATAGGGATGACTGACACATTCTTCTCCACTGGGACTTCGAGTGGCTGACTATGGGTTGACAAGATCGAAGAAATTGTCAGCTCGGGGTACACAGGCTTTAGCGCGAGTAGTTCTCTTGGCTCAACATTCTCTGAAGCAATATGAGAGAGAGACAGCGAAGCAGGTGGATGAGGCGCTACAACTGGCTCAGATTTCGGCTCCACATGCTCTGTTGCAATCGTGGATATTGTGAATGTTGCTTGCGGCCGTGTAATGAATTCTGGTGCGGACTTTGGCTCTACATGCTCGGAGCTGATCATAGACATTCCTAATGGTGGGCGTTGCAGGACAACTTCTCGCTCCGCCTTTGGCTCAATATTTTCGGATGTGAACGTCGAGAAGCTCAATGGTGCAGGCTGTGGTGGGGTATTCTCAGGCTCCGCTCTTGGTTCAATATCCGCAGTGTGAATACCAGAAATGATAAACGCATCACGCAGTGGTTTTGGGACGTTGACTGGCTCGACATTTTCAGTGACGATCCCAGAGTAAGACAGTGGCGTTGGGGAGATTATCCGGGCAGGCGATGCTTTAGATTCAACTTCTTCTGAGACAATCTTGGAGATGACCAATGGCGCGGCTGACATTGCTTGTAGAGAACCTAAGCTTGCTCCAGGAGTGTGCGTTCGTGATGTAGGTGGTGATGGGAATTTCGCCAGTTTCTCATCGATGAGTTCTGGATCGTACTGAGAACTGCTATCACTATAGGTCAAAGAAACTGGTCGGCACGATTCGAATTCCCCAATACTTAAGTGGCGATTGGCACCGTCCGGCGTCACGATACCTGTTGATTGACGTTGTGCCCCAGTTGATGGACTTGCATCTCGTCTATCAAGCAGATGGGATCCTTCAATGAGTCCAGCACCTGCAGCGGCACCAGCAAGAAGTGGCAAGACAGTCTTCGGCGTAGCAGGTTCTGGTTCCCACGCATCTGTTTGAATCCCGGAGTCTATCATTGGAAGTTTTGGAACAGGTGGAACGATGGATAGAGGTGCAGGTGTGCCTTTTGCGGTGGATGGTCTGGAAGACGGTGTGGCCGTTACCGAATCAAAGTTGGCACGACTTGGAGTGCCTTGCTGAGACTCATACTCATCACTCATATTGCCGAGCTCAGCGAACAGACTTTGTCCAGCAGGTTGGGGTGTGCCATTGTTACTACTGTGCACGATGCTAGCAGGACTATCCTGGAAAGAGGGGTCTTCACTGATTGATCGTGAATGCCTGTTGAGTCCACGCACAGCCTTGAGCTTGAGTCGAGGTTGAGACGTTGGTGTTTTGATATCCGCATAACTGTAATCATCTCCAGAAAGAGATGCAGTACTTTGGAAAGAGAGTCTGTTGCCCGGCTGATACATTGAAGGCCTCTTCAAATCGACAACACTAGCTGGTCCATCCTCTGTTTCTGTGAGGTCGTCGCTACTTAGGTCTTCAGCACCAGTCTGGAAGTCCTCAGTCTCCGTGCCACGCTCATTAGCCGTCTCGAAAGCATCACTTGCCTCGTTCGCCGTCTCAAAGTTATCACTTGACTCAGCTCCAGATGTCAAATGGGCGTCCGAGAAAGCCCCAGGCATTTGTAAGGAGGTGTTTCGAATTGGCGTTCGTTCTCCATCGTCCTCCTCCCAATTCTGATCCTCCATGAAAACTTCACTCCTACTGGTTCGAACACCACCAAGATGTAATGGTCGGAACGGTTTCTTGAACTCTCTTGAGTCCGTCTTCTTGGCTCTCTTTCCATTACCAGATCCTAGCTCGCTTCTTCGGGTCTCAAGCTCGTCTCTTGCGTCTTGCAGCATTCTCTTGAGCTCCAATTTCTCGGTCTTCTCCCTATGAATGTTGCCTTTCAGGTTCTGGATCATCCGATGTGCATGATGCAACGAGCTCTTCAGGGTTTCCGTCTCAAGCATACTATGTCTGGGAGTGCCCTTGGTTGGCGATGGAGGTGGAGAATGTTCGGGAGTATTGTTATCTGGAGCAGTGTCGAAGTCGTCTTCAGTGGACCCTCTTACTTGATCGCGATCATCTAGACGGCCTCGCTGGTGTGCCACGGCTTTAGCAAGCTCCGAATTCTGCCCTGTCAGATCGTCGATCCGTCTTTGTAAAGCCGTTCGCTCGCTATCAGCTGTTGTCGCGTTTCGTCGTAAAGAACCAAGCTCTAAATCGTGATGCTTACTCGCCGCCGTATGGTCTTCCGTAAGTTTCGCATGGCTGAGCTTGATCTCGTCCAACTCCTTCTGTGCAGTCGTCTTTTCCAACTGTAGTACATTGAGATTATGCGTCAACTTCTTCTCTCGATCTGATGCCTCCTTTGCAGCTGCCAAAAATTCATGAATTTGTGTTTCGAGATTCCAATTTTCATCTTTGTAACGATGCTCGCTCTCATCAAGACTTCGCAATCGCTGGTGAAATCCTTCCGATTCAGCTTCAAGTCTGGCCTTTTCAACCGTGATTGCCTTGATTGTGTCTTCCTTCTCGTTCAGCATACTCTGGAGATTCCGGACCTGCTGTAAAAGGGAAGTGCTGATTTCGGTAGCAAATTCAATGTCATGAACACGATTCGATGGTTGATTACGTTGTTTACGGTTCGGTACACTTAATTTAGTCGGCGAGCCACTCGCCTGACTTTCAAATTTGGTTGGACTGAGTGATCGCTGGATAAGGGTCAATAATTGCACTTTGACGAAAACAAAATAATATGATTACCTTTGTGTCACCACCAAAAGCGACTCCTGGCAACTCATTGCTAGACACTCGAGATTTCGGCAGGAAAGCCCTGGCAGTCTCCCGACCGACTTCATTGTATTCTCTCTCGATCTCGATCAGTTTTTGCCGCAATTCAGGTGTAATGTCTGCATCATTCTGGTGTTGCTCCACCTCCTTCAACCGGTCTGCCAAATCCTGCCTTTGTTGCACAAGATGATTGCCCAATCTGCCAGCCTCAGCGATCCGCCTTTCTGTCTCGGCCAAGTGGGCGGACAGAGCTCTCTTTGCCTGTGCAGGAGAAGCATCTCCATCCAGTGCAAAGGATTGACCGTCGAAATCGGAAAAGCGTGTATGTGATGAGGTGGAGGATGTGAAGGGATCGTTTGTCGAACCATTTTGTGACGCCAGTAACGGCGGATCTAATGCCAAAGTTGCCATGATTTCTTTTAGTTCTTTTGGTGTATTTGCACTCCTTTGCTGTCAAGGAGTGCTACCAGACCTGCAACACTGGTCCCCGCTCACCACCACGAATACACAAAACTTTCTTCGCACGATGAAGCGCTGATCGAACCACGATACAAGAATATTATTGACGTTGCAACGAACGTTTGAAGAAGATCGATAGTTCGAGCAAAAACAAAGAGTACCTAGTGTTTGTGTATTGTCGGCCTCGACCAAGCACTTCCCCAATACCTCACCTGAGTGTTTGTTGTTGTTGTTGTTGTGTTTGGGAAAATGACAGATGATGATGGGGTATGTAAAGTTCACTCCAAACAAAAGAGTGCCAGGCGCGTTTGTTTAGCCAAGCATTTAACAGCATAAACACGTAATTTCATTGGTACGCAAATGGTGAATAATTCATTTCGACATTACCACAAGGATATGATTCATTAGTACTGGTTTGATTACATAAAGTGCGAAACGAGTGTATTGTGTAGGTCGACAGGTAGATAGTCGTATATACAAAAGTCGGTAAGTTGTACATGCAAAGAAGAAATCCATGAGTACCTTAAATATGTAAAGTAATTTCATGGTATATTTTATTGGCCAAGAGTACCTAGACTCTGTAAATACTAGATACGGTGTAAGAATATAGGCTATTCCAGACTAGTGTGTCCCCGGAAATTAATAGAGAAGGAACGACCGATCGTCCGATGATGCAACAGAGCTAGAACTCACCAGCAACATCCCTGTCTCGTCAGGGAGAAAATACCATTAGTCAG
>Ga0247809_1001194_pt1 | contig 11651 bp, 9 predicted proteins | sample UWRJL104311B1_FD_180951 | JGI IMG/M metagenome (GOLD analysis project Ga0247809, IMG submission 180951) | Plant litter microbial communities from Arlington Agricultural Research Station in Wisconsin, United States - UWRJ-L104-311B-1 | ecosystem: Environmental > Terrestrial > Plant litter >...
AGCACCCTTGGCAACGGGTGTTAATAATCAGCCCTGCATATTTGATTTGCGGTATATCCGGAAGCCATGACCCTGAGAAGCAGGAAAGTGGGAATACGGAGATCGATTAACTACTTTCTTACGGAGAAGAATACACGGGGACCTTCTAGAAACCCGGCGGCGTTGCGTACCTTTGGGAACTTAAAAGTGAAAAGGTCCCCCGCATTGTCCGCTCTAGTCCGCTTGTCGACGTCTGTTGAGTTCTATCCATTTATGGGTGTTCTATTGAACCAACGAGACCTTCCCGTCTCTCGGGAATCCGGGTACTTTAGAGGTACTCTGCGATGCTTTGCGTAGCCGCGTGTGCCGCTTCTCCGGTGCGGAGGCCTCCATTTACAGGGCTGCACGTAGTGTTATCTACCGTACAGTAGGAGAATCTTCCCGACATTGCCATGGCATACGCCTTCAAATGAATGATACGACACTTAGCTTGGATGTCTGGTGGACGTCATGAATGGATTTCGTGCTACGGAAGTTCACGCAGAGGAGAGATATTGTAGTTCTGAACTATGTTGACGATGGGAGCGTTGACAGAAAATCTCCATGGGAAGAGCTTCAATTTTCTGCTAGCTTTCTTTTCAGTCTAGTCGGGATTTGAACTTCAAAAAGTGGCTAGTAAACTTCGCGCCCAGCTTTGATAGGAAGTGATCTCCACATTTTATAAACGGTAGCATATGGGTCAAGCTCTATTTGCGTGGGATGGAGCTTCGTCTCGTCCAACCCCCCCATCTTACGCCATCTGCAGTAGACAACCTAGCAAAAACACGCCCTTGAACCTACAATAGCATTTGAGTCACATGGCGTAGTTATGGATCAGTTGCTTAAGCGGTCAGGAGCCTCAATCCTACATTTGAGCATGCTTGTGCAGCGTCATTTTATGCAGAGCTACCGATCAATTGGTTGCATACCTCTCGGCCACTCGGACAAGATCGGTGATTCAAATCCCAGGCACGGGTATAGAATAATCTATAAGCCTTCGCAATCACCATTTCTTTCCCTCCCAAACATCTAACACTCAAAGTTACTCTACCACTCACAAGACTAATCTCTTACAAAATAAAATGCCTTCACATTCAAGTCGCAGTTGCACGGTTGATGGGGACTACGAGTCCTGGGATCACCCAAGTTCAGATTCAAAGAAGAAATCACGGTCGAAGCTGCCTGCTGAGGACAAACTAAGTGTAAGCACCCAGAAATCCCGGTGTAATCAATTCCAACTTACTAAACAAGTCACAGAAACGCCGCGACCAAAACCGGGTCTCCCAAAGAGCATTTCGGCAAAGGAAAGAGAAGCATACCAAAGAGTTGGAGGCCAAGGTCGAGGAGTTAGAACACCTCCTGGAGTCGGCAAGCCACGAGAACAGTCTGGCAGCTTCGCAAATGAGCCGTATGGAAGAGGAGCTATGTTACTATCGCCGCCTCTTATTTTCCGGCACGAACGCTCCCGTTCTGTCACCGCCGTCTAGCGAAAAGTCCACGGCAGCATATACCAGCAACTACGCGACCTCCTATGCTACAATACCCAACGCGGTGACCGCAGGCTCATACAGCACAAACTATACCAGCCCTCATAGCAGCAGCAGCTCGGCGCACTCGAGTCCAGACTTGAGCAATTTACCGGGAGATTTTGGTGGCGCAAGTGAGGGTGTTGAAAGCTTTTGGGGCTATGGGGTTCCACAAACACCGAGTTACCAGCAGTTCAGTACGCCACATACAGGTCAAGGCAGCGGGTGGCACTCCCAGGAGGATGGATGGTAGTATTCACTTCATAACAAATTGTCAAGGGGGTGATTGCTGGGGTGGTAATACTTTGGGCGGTGGCAGGGAGCCCCCCCTTGAGAGATTGATATAAAGGTTGATATCCTGATATTGAGAAGGCGTTTTGAGGGCTTACAGGAGACGAATGTCTGAATAGGAAGACCGGGAAAACTTATTGGGACGGTGCAAGGTGTACCATATGACTACAAGACTGTTATGATACATAATGACACATTTTTCTTCAACTTGAAACTCAATTCGAGGTCGAACGGCGCCGACGTGATCGCAAGTACAGTACATTCATCCCTCAGTGATTTGCGTGTTTGCTTGATTTTGCGTATTCCCTCCCTCTCGTTGGCGTCGTAGCTAGCCACAAACCGAGGCTTTTTGGATTGCTAATAATACAGCTCGAACTACTATACGATGACTCAATATATGCACACGGCTGACCGTGTCGGTGTTCCCGAGAAGTTGAATGTCGAGGGTGGATACAAATTCCTTTTTCAGAAGTGGAGCACACCTGACGCGTGGGCTGCAGCTGCTGCAAAGCTCTGCCGAATATTATTTTTAACATATGTCCAAAAACAATCCATTCATCGGCAAAAATAGAAAGCGGTGAGCTGGATTTGCTGATTTATGGGGAAAAGAGAAAGGGGAGGGAGGGCTGGCAAAATAGTTTAGTTCATAACAACAGGAGGCTAGGGCGGGTGAGCGATTGCATAGCTAGGCAGCTAGAGTCAACAAGAATTCACCATTACACACTCATCTCTTACTCTCTTTTAACTTTGATACCACTTCTGTATTACTTACAGGGAAACGGAGTTTGTTTTGCCTTAAATACACAACATCGACCAAAACGAGAACTGTTAATAATTCTTGGGTTGGCCAAAGGGATTACTCTCAGTTTGTCACATGACATTGCGCGATACACATGAAATCAATATCAAATCAAATCAGATCAGATCTAGTGAGTGCATTATCTCTCTATAGGCCTAAGAATGTTCGACTTCGTACGAAATCAGACCTGCAGTTAAAATATAACCGTATATACTCAACAATCCAATCCAAATAAAATTAATTATAACCGTCCGTATCTCTCTCCTGTCAGACCCTTGCCTCCATAGAATATGGTATTTTATGACTAGCCTTTGGAGTTTGAACAATCAGGAAATTCACAGAATAGTTATTTGAATCGTACTATTGGGTCTGGGATATAGAATGAAACTCCTCGAAGTTTGCTAGATATATATCCGCTGAATGAGACATCTAAACCGGACGTTTAAGTTCAAGTTAAGTTATACGCACCATACTCGTTTAGACATGCAAGGTAAGCCGAATCCACTCCGCACCCAAAGTCCGGGATTAAAGACGTCGGACTTCCAGTGTTTGTGTCACGCTACTCAACATCTCCCAAGACTGAACTCCGTAAACGGGTAGAGTTCAGGTCATATGGGGAAGTAGATTGCGATCGGGAATGTAAGCACCACCGCCATACCGGCCGGCTAGATAAAACAACCCCAAACTTTGGTAACGCATAGTGGCTATGCATATATCTATTACCATCCCATGCACACCTACAAATATGCCTCGCCAACTTTCTCTTAATTGAGCCCATTTCGCCGTCAGTTTCCGATCTTGGTGCGTTGAACAAAATCATGTTCTATCTACGTGGTCCTCTATTCATAGAAAAAGGTAACGATCTGCTGACCAACGCTTTCTGTTATCTCCATCCATGTCATTCTTCAAACCTACGGTTCGAATTATGATTTTCTCTGGATCTCGTTTACCTCTTCTTCAAAGAAACTGAATATTACTACATACCATGAATACTACAGTAGTGTAAAACTTACTTCCTTTGCCAAGTCCCCCCGAAGCGAATAATCGAGGCTAAACCCGCAGCCACCATCCACTTGGTTGGTGCCTTGGGGATGTTTGATATTGCATGCATCCAGAATGGGAAACTTCGCTGCCTGGTAGAAATCTCTCATTAAAAGATTTCCAAGAGCTGACGCAGGAATTGTTGGAGCCTGGGTCTTCGTGATCGACGATGCCTGGCATGGAGCGTACTGCTGCTGGACAACGGTCTGACATTTTGCGCCATATATTTTCATTGGGCAATGGCTTGGTTTTTTTGAGGTGTCAGCCGGACCTGGTCGTTATCTACAAGTTCAGAAGCAAACAAATGCCTGAAAAGCCTGGATCTTCGGAGATGTTTCTTGTCACTTGTCACTAAATCAATAAAGTCACTTAATTAGGGCGGATTATGTTCACTTCTTTGTTATTCGGTTGGTTCAACATCCAAAAGTTTGTGATTACCGATAACGCGCGTCTCAAATGTAGCTTGAATCTGACAATGCTCTATTCTACAAACTATTTGAAAATTTAAGAGGCAAAGTCTCATCCAAGATAAATGGTTTTCTCCACTTTGCTCAGCTTATTCCACGCATCATGTGTAACCTCACCGACGGTGATACGCTCTGCATAGTTTCCCACCCAGCGAATAAGCATGACATGCACAGAGTTGTCGCCAAATCCAAGCTGAATGGAACTTCCTCGTCTAGACGAGAGAAGAATTAACGCGCAAGCTCCATGGTCCTCTTGGCTCAAGCAAACATGCTGGAATGGGCTAAGATGCTCCCCTTCGCCGTAGTATCCTGACAAGTCCCATTTCTCCGTCACCGCGCCGAGACGGTCAGCAAGCGGGTAGTCTCTTCGCTCTACCTCGACGTAATGGCATTTATCACAGTTGTCGCCACGCGGACATATGTCCTCGAATTCTTCAAACCCGTAGAGACAGCCGATCTTCTCACCCTCGGCTGAAAACAGTGCCGTGCAGTGATCAGGGATAAATTTTGGTTTTCGTTTGAGAACAACAATCTGGAATTGGTGCATGCTCACGTATTGCGCTCGAAAGAGCAATAGTGGTAGGCCAGATTGTTTTATCCATGGTTCAACACCCAAGTCTATAGATCGATTGCCGGAGTTGTTTAGCTCTTCCCAAGTATTCGGAGGCATCATTGTGGTTGGCTGTCTCCAAATAGGCTGAAAAGCATCGTTATCGAATATGTGGAATTCCATTATCTCGGACTTTAAGCATGTTCGCATCGTATCAGGGAAATTGTACTCGGGAATATCAGGCTGGGTCCAGTATTTCACTGGTGCATGGCTCAACGAGTTCGGGGCCATGCTGGCGAGTCCTCCCCATGGGACTTTGATGAATTCGATTTGTCCCTCCCAACCTGCCCAGGACCATGAAGGTAACTGATTTGCCACGCGACGCCTTGTCGGAACGGTTATGGGGTACCAGAGGAGGCACAGATCAATCATTGAGGAAAGAAGTCCAAAGTGCATACTTCCTGTCTCCCCATTTCCCGATAATTGCTCCAGAACTGAGGCAACGCCTGCAAATGCATCCAGAATATCTGACGGAAAGGTTAAGGATCGCCGACTGTACTCTTTCAAGGTGTCGGTGTAAGTATAATATAATGCATGCGGTGATGGAGCATGGCCAGAAGGCATATCGTAGCGCTTCAGCTTAGCTAGCGGGTTTAAAAACATCGCCCGGTTGGCTGAGAACTTGTAGTCCTCAAAGGGCTCACTGGCGCCACTCTCTTCCCAGTACTGCCGCACGCAGTGGAAGTACACTTGGTAATCGGAGAAGTATAGGCATCTTTTCGACAACATGCGTTCTTGGAAAGTCCACCCTCGGCTCTCGTATACTCTGCCCTTCATGGCTGTACTTAGTTGCGGAGGTGTAGAGACCAAGTACCTTCCGTTCACCCAGCCAACATGTTTGATCGGGGCTCTGGTTGCCTCTCTAACGCCGTGAAGAGGGTAGTCACTATCTTGTCCCGAGAGCGCAACCACGGTCAGAAAAGCGTGGCTGTAGATGATATCCATTAGGCCTATCACAAGGGCTTTATGTTCAGGGTCATCTTGAACAATGCATAGCGCATCTACCCATAAGTATCTGCAACCCAGCGCCTTCACTAGATCCATAGCATCGAGAACCACTGTTGGCAGCTTTGCGCTCTGGTTCTGCAAAGAACCTTTCTTGATAAATTGGGGTAGTAAATCCCTCGTAAGTTTAGTGATAGAACCTTGGCCCCAGACGTAGCTAAGTGCAAAGTACTCAGATCTGGACGTCCCTTCAACGAGACAATTATCAATAGTATCGATAAAATAGAGCTCAATATCCTGTCCATGTCGTATTCCTGCAAATTGCCTATTATTGCAAGCCGACCCGTGAGTCGACTTGCAGGTCTGGATCCACGATTTGATTTGCCTAACATTGACTCTGGTACCGCCAGAGGCTCGGATAGATTCTTTCTTCTTGACAGGGCGAAGTTGTTCGGCAGTAAGCGGGTGGATATACTGAAGGAGCTGTTTATCGTTTGCATCCAGCCAAATCAGCTCATTCAACCCAAGATTTCTGTCTCCGTCTCGCTCGAGCTGAATATGTACACGGGGGGTGTTCAGAGCCTCACAATTAAGCCAAATGCGCGACGAGCCTGTCCACTGGAGAACCTTATCGTGCTGGCTCTGTATGTTAACATTAGGTGACTTCGGATCCTGAACCCGGTCTAGTAGAATGCGATAAATGGTTTGGCACAGGCCGCATTGTTTTCGGTTCCTGATGGCTTCGCTAGTTCCGACTATATCTTCCTCAAACGAATTATGGAGAATTTGAAAGACAATCAGGAAACAGCTTGCACATAATCGATGGCCCGAAGGGGCAAAAACTGGATCAGTGATTTTTGAAAATGCCGAAAGAAGGTCGAAATGCATGTTTATAAACGATACTCACAAATGTTTCGCACTCAAGGCTATAATTCTGTTATACCAAGCGTGCATTATCTTGGACAAGCGATGACATAAAGTCTTCAGCCCTGAGAAGGCTGCTGATTGGAGATCCATTCTCTTGGTTAACAACCCAGCTTTTTCTAGTAGTTAATTCGTTCAGCATGGGATATTGTTTAAGACCGACCTAAAGGATGTCTTGTGCGCTCCGCATGATTGGGCGTTCGCTTCTTGTGTCCCTCTTTGGAAGGGTGATTTTGTGACGAAGGGGTGTGTGAAGTGATGTGGACGGGCTGAGAACGCCACCCCTCCATCCATACTGAAACCAAATCATAAACAATCCCGCGTGACTATCAGTTGATCTCCAGATCGCTTCTGGCAGTAATAGCGATGAGGGAGGGTATCAAATTCCGCTACAGCCTAGGCAACCCATCACAACCTGCTAGGTTTTGTGATAATGCCGAGGCTTTTTGTAGTTTTACATCAACCATTGACTAATGACATATCTATCGGCTTCATAGGGGTCCACCTCAAAATTCTCCAAAGGTTCCAGAGACCGAATATCTGTATTTCTTTAAGCTCCTTCGGGGGATGAAATAGATGTAGGAGCTCCCTCGACGATCCATACTTCTCCGTATAACTTCCAGAACCGCTCGCCCTCAATCTCTCCAATCCACATAATGTCCATCAGGGCCTCCTCGAGGTCAACGTGAGTTGCAATGTCTAAGACCCTCAACTCCCTTTTCAAAAGCGTAACAAAAGCTGCTCTCATCTCACCCCTGCTTTCCATCGTCCCCATCACCAGAACCCACAGCCTAAAACTACTTTGTTCCTTGCCGTAGTCGGTCATAAAACCTACATTCTGAACCAGAGGCAAAAGTTGCTCTACATAAACCTCAATGGCATATGGTGAGGACCCGAATTTAGCTCGGATGTGTGTTAGGAAAATGCAGAGGGCTAAGCGACAGCACTCCTTCAAGACTGACTCCACAATGTTAATATCGAGATCTTCACGATAAGAGTAGAGTTTGTGCATCAATGGGTATAGATGGCCCCAGCCCCAAGCACCGTCCTCGTATACCTTTTTAGATCGTGTAGACAGCTGGGCATTAAGCTCCCCAGTAAGGATGGCCACATCCAAGAACATACAGAAAATTTCTTTGCCTGAAGGAAATGCCCGAATGAGCTCGTCAGTGATCAAAATTGCTTTAGTTTGCGTTGGAGACTTCTTGATAGGATCGGTCTTATTTTCTCGTGGGATGAAAGGAAAGTATGGTCTAAGATCTTGAGTTCCACTACCAATAACATCAACCCTAATATATATTAGCATGTATAAAGGCTATAAGAAGAAATATCGTATATACCAGGCGAGTGACCGGCGAAGAAGTGTATCTAGGCCTAGAAACCCAAATTCGACTGTAGTAGACTCATCCGGCTTACGCAGCTGATTTTGGAGCTTGAGAATCTCTCTTAGACCCTTGATGTGGGAGTGCCATGCGGTGAAGTCTTTCGTTAAGTGCTATTCAACAGTTAAGATGGCATACACGTCAGACTTATGTCGCTTACAGAATAGCAGATCATAGTAATGATGGTGGCGATCGTCCCGTCACTGATAGCCTCTTGTGGGTTCATCAGACGCATTCGGGTAATCCGAAGCGCTGCATTATGCCTCGTCTCAACTTCACATTTCTCATAGTCGATAGCCTTCTCGGTCTCTTGACCTGGAAGCCTGTGGAATTCAAGTTGGACTGCAATATTGGCGAGAACCTGGTGAAATGCTGCGACGTCTGTCAAGCCAAGAGGAAATATAACCTCTTTGTAAGGCTTAACAGCTTCAGACTCGACATAGAAGACTTTACTCCTAGTTAGTATCAGAGCACAGGGGTGAGGGTGGATACAGACTGTGATCTAGGAGCCTCTTTTCTCGATGTGTGAGCTCAAACGGATATATCATGAATGGATCTAAGCGTGAAGCCGCAAAGCGTGAGATGTGTGCAAGGCTAAATATAGAAACATCTTGCAAAGGAGTTTCCGTCGTAGAACTAGAGCCGGAACCCTCAGCCGAGGAAGAACCTGTTATCAGTGCTAGGAAAACCGCCTTCCTTTCCAATTCCAGGCTTTTTTTCTTCTCCACTCTCCGTTTGTTTGTAGTCGTTTTCCTAGCTTCTCTTCTACTTTCTTTCGTAGGAGCTCCACTCACATTGATAAAACTAAGACTGGCTGCATCTCCTTTGCACATGGCGGTTTTATTCCTCTGGACTTCACTGGCACCCTCATTTTTTCCAGGATTTTCGGACTCCTGAGTCCTTCGAACTTGGACGCCTTTGCAAGGTTCCCTTTGCACCACTTCAGTTACCCATCTTAGATTGTTGCGTTCAGAAGTCGCCTCACTCAAAGTGAGATTATGGAACCTATAAAGTTATCAGTTCTACCTTCCCTTTGAGGAGACAGATACCCTACACCAAGCCTTCGGACTGGGCGTTTTGTTGTGCCATCATGCGTCTCGTTTCGACTTTCTATCCTCCATTTCCTAGATATGGTAATGCCATGTGATAGATAGATGATATCAACTCCTCCAAAGCGTCAAAATGCAAAGGCTTGGAAATCACCCCTTGCTGTCTATGCTTTCTTTGACAATTGCATTGTAAGTGAAATTACGATTACTTCGTCAACAACAAGTACTGTCCGAATCCTGAAGGTTGTTGCCCACATCCTTTCACTCTTGGTGGGGTTAGGATCAACGGATGATGTTATGTACCGTTTGTCAGCAACTGCATCAAATTTAGTGGGTCGTTGTCAGCAACTGGGCATAATGGAACTGTAAACAACAATACAGAAAAGTCATTTAACAGCGAATGCTTTTAGGATCCATTAATCCGTCAGGAGTTGTTTCTCAACCAACTAACCGGCTTTCCATTTCCCCAGGAAACCAAGGGTAAGTCAAACACCACCACCCCTCCCCCCCACCAAACACATGAAGACGGCTTTCGCGGGGCAATCTTTGGAGCAAGCTTTGACGCTGTATTATCTGTTATCCCGAAGCCTGCTTTTCCCCCAATTTCACTTATTCTTTGGTAATAAGCACGTGGCAAAAACTCTTGGATCGATCCGGAATCGTCATGTGAGACGTGACCGAGCAATTCGACAATGGCGAGATTATTGTTCTCAGGAGACTGATAAACGATGTTTCAAGAAGGGCCGTGGAAGCCCGCTTAAGTCCGTATTGTCAAACGTCAAGGCGAGGCGGTATGTGCCCATAATTATCATGAAAAGGAATTCAGCAGTCGGCAGATGCTAGGCACATCCGAAACAACACTGTGATATCGTGATTGTGCCAGAGGCAATTTGAAGCGAGATTGCAATGTGAACAAGCAGACAGTTCTATGTAGAAAATAGTATGATAAAACGAAGTTACTTTCAGTATTGACTATGTACGAAGTTTTCTTCCTCACCCCTTCGAATTCATACACATTTGCATTTGATGTCTAAAAGCTGACACCAGCCCATGCGTGATTCCCGCCGCGCGCCAAAACGCTGCACAAATAGATATAATTGAAAGATCCGCAACAACCACTAAGGTATCATTAGAAACGAAGACATCCCCACATCATATACATCACACCATCTATTTGTCTATACAGGCCTAAATCCAATCCCCTTTGCTTATTTCAGAAGGTGGCTCTCGACCTGAATCTGATCTCTGACGTGATGAGGTGGGAGAGTTGATCGTCTTCTTTACTGGAGAATAGACGGCAGGGCTCAGTTGGCATTGCTCCTCGCTCTTCCTTTTTTCACTCTCAACCTTTCTCTCGGGCTCGGTGACACGTTGAGCAAGCGGAGCAAAAGTGCCCTGGAGTGGAGTCGGAGGCAGCATCTTATTCACACATGCCTGAGTGGGTGATTTGATACCAAGGTTTAGTGGTTTTGATTGCGAGGGTGAATCCTGCGAGACCTTCCCCAGAGGAGAGTTTGGTCGCATTTGGGCCGCAATATGTAAAGGCTGCAAAGTTCCTGCTGAGCCAGCATTGTATGTGGTTGATGGGAATGGCAGTGCCGCTATATCCTCTTTCGATGGTGACATGACAAAACCTGATAGTCGTAGTCCAATTTGGACAGTAGCAGACGAAATTACTGATGAATCTCGTCGATGTCTTCGTGCTTTACCCCCAAACACTTCTGGTGGGGATAGCATGTCATCAATGTCGTATACGGAGGTTTGTTCGTGTCGTGGAGTCTCGTCTGGATCATTTGGAAACAGCGAGTACGATTGCTTTCGTCCATGTCCTTGATGTGGCGAAATCATTGACCTTAATTGGAGCTCTCCATTCAAGTCTGTTGGTTTAGGCATCACTCGTAACGGAGCTACAGAATTCGATGTCAATGGATTATATCTCGTAGGTGAGGCAATCGGTGGTGGGCTCCGAATAGACTCCATGCTCATCCCTCGTTGCTTTTCATGTCCTTCCCATCCTACTAAATTTGTCTGACTCATTGATTTGCCTGGCGTCTCACCGACTGAGCGAGGTCCAGAAACTGGATCGGCGAGCAGATTGTTGAATGCGAGCTCGTTGGGTCCAAACATTCTAATTTGGTGCTTCTTAATATCCCAAGATCTAGTATTCTTTGGCCCAAAGGATGTAGTGGCCGTATTAGATCTCAAAAATAGTTGTAATAGGCCGGTCATTAAGCCTGAAAGGTTTAGTACAACCGTTGCTATCATAGCAGCTTTGATTTCTCCATTGCCAACTGTTTGAGAAACGAAATATGGTATGATGAAGGCCTTCGATGAGTTAGCGTGTTTTCAATTGCAAATATGAAGCGACTCTCACCAATGACACCAGTCCTAATACTAGGTAGTAGACCATCCTAGAAGCTGCAATTCTTTGATGTTGGTCGATCATATTCACACTTGACAGTCTGATGAATATTGTCATGGCGCTGATGAGCATGAGGCCACCGCATACCGAGAGAATAACCATCCCCTCAAATCCAAACGCCGATACATACCATATCAGTGACGCAAAGCAGCTGTTCGGCTCCGGCGTAATGTGAGA
>Ga0247809_1001195_pt1 | contig 11646 bp, 8 predicted proteins | sample UWRJL104311B1_FD_180951 | JGI IMG/M metagenome (GOLD analysis project Ga0247809, IMG submission 180951) | Plant litter microbial communities from Arlington Agricultural Research Station in Wisconsin, United States - UWRJ-L104-311B-1 | ecosystem: Environmental > Terrestrial > Plant litter >...
AAGCGCGCCGTATAAGTCATATGTGAGGATATGGTGGCGCCGAAGTTGTAATAACCAGTGTTTACCCACACAATACCATCTATTAGGTACAATAAACAAGAACGGGGCTATTGCCCTCTGCACACACGATCATCATATTGCAGCACAAGGCTCTCCTATTTGCGCGGGGCATCGATGCAAATTCACCCCGCCACTAGATGCTTTCACCGGTATTAGAAGCTAACAGGGAAACTACATCTGGGGGAACCTTGGCGGTAACCGGCTAGTAAGATGGTGTCACTCGTTACGCATGATTGTGACTGTGAACTCGCGTACTTAATCCTCGCTGTTCTTCTATCCGTCAGACTATAGGTCAATCCAAACTCCTGTATCATTTCCCACCTATTCAGCACCTATTCAGCGTTTGTCACCACCTCATAACATACATACAGTATGTCCCACGGGATCTTAAGAACGAGGGGACCGGACATTGTCGATGCCGACGGAAACGTGGTGTTGCTTCGTGGTGTAATTCCTACCGTCCAGATTTTTGCTGTTTTCGACTGACTCCTACCAGACTGCCTTGGGAGGATGGATGATGATGGAAAACTTCATGAATGGCTTCCCCGGTCGAGAGATGCAAATTCGGCAGGCATTGGATCAAGTGCTTGGAAAGGAAAAGAGTGAATTCTTTTTTGACAAGTTTCTGGAGTACTTCTTCACTGAGAAGGATGCCGAGTTCCTTGCATCCCTTGGCATAAATTCTCTCCGTTTACCATTGAATTATCACCATTTTGAGGACGACATGAATCCAATGGTCATCAAGGAAGAAGGCTTCAAGCATGTGGATCGGGTCGTCAAAATTGTATATCCCTCTTCTAGAATGAATACTCCTCTGCAATGCTAAAATTTAAATTTCTTCGCAGTGTGCCAAATATCAAATCTACACGATTTTAGATCTTCACGCTGCACCTGGTGGCCAATCTCAAGATTGGCACTGCGATAATCCAACAGGTTACGCCGCATTCTGGGATCACAAGCATTTTCAAGACCGAGTGATCAACCTCTGGCAATATATTGCAAAGCGTTATAAGTCAAATGCTTGGGTGGCGGGATACAACCTTCTTAACGAGCCTGCGGATAAGCAGTGGCTGCGTCTCTTGGATTTCTACGATCGTATCGTACCTGCGGTGAGAGCAATTGACCCAGATCACATACTATGGCTTGAAGGAAACACGTAGGTGATTCCATGTAGACTCAGCCTCTACTTAGCGGCTCATCGTCATCCTCTCTGCAAGCTGGAGAAGGAATTTGTCTTTAGCTAACATAATTCTTCTTCACAGATTCAGCATGGACTTTTCTGGCTTCTCTAAAGTCTCCCCCAACACTGTATACGCGGTGCACGACTATTGCGGCTTTGGCTTCCCGAACCGAATTGGCCGCTATAAAGGTGAGCAGGAGCAGGATGCTTATATCCGCAAAATGTACGATCGCAAAGTCGAATTTATGAAGAAGCACAACGTACCTATTTGGAATGGCGAGTTTGGACCCATTTATGAAAGGCAAGAAACAAATCCGGAGTGGGAGGAGCATAACGAGGAACGTTATAAGATGCTTGACAAGCAGATGGCTATTTATACTTCTGAAGGAATTTGTAAGTCTCGCATTATCTTTGTAGGGTGAAACTCAGGCCATCAAACCATACCGTCCAAACCTTCTTTCTGACATATTCTAGCTTGGAACATATGGTCCTACAAAGATATCAACGTCATGGGTATGACACATCTGTCACCTGTCTCCGCATGGATGCGTCTGCTCGCCCCCATAATCGAGAAAAAGCGTCTATTGGCTGTTGATTCCTGGGCTTACGACGATGCCCATCTCCAACCCGGCCTTTTTGAGCCTCTTCACCAATGGTTCGCTGACAACGTGCCCGAAAAGTACAGCAAAAAATACCCGTGGCAATGGCGCATGCACATGCACGTCTTCCGCGGCATTCGAGGCATCACAATGGCTGAGTACATGATACCAGAGTGGGCCGATTACTTCGAAGGACTGAGCTTTGAACAACTGGATGAGTTGGCAGCGAGTTGGAAGTTCGAGAACTGTATCGGACGGCAACGGCTAAACGATACACTATCTTTGTACGCAACTATGAAGCCGAACGATACGAGATTAGAGGGGAAAGTCGTTCTGAGTATGCCAGCCGAAGAGCACGAAAAGGGTGGCGGTGTGTTTGAATTAAGCCCAAGTGAGAAATCAAAATCTCAGACGAAAATCAAGGAGACTATCGTAGTTTCATAGGTAGAATCCTATAGCGTTTTTGTGTTATATTCTGTCAGTCGATTAGAAACTCAAGTAACAATAAAGTTTCTCGTGAGCAAAACTCACTCTGTCTCGTCGTGTTTCGTCGTCTTTCAATCAGAATTTGACAATTTCTCGACATAGGATGAACAAGGAACAGCAGAGACTAGAACACTTCGTCCCAGAATATTGGAATTGTGGCGATATGCTAACTGCTGAATACAGACAGCAATACGAATCCGAGAAATTATCGGAAGAACATAGATCCACGCAAAAACACAATGTTCAGATATATATCCGAGAATCCGTGTTTATGTTATAGGTTCTATGAAAATAATAATATCAATAAGCTTTCTTAAGACGGTCAGACGGAATATAATTTAACTGTTGCCGGGTTAAGGATTCTACCATTCGAGTCGGGTCATGTGCACCCACCTCGCGGTCAGAATTGTACCAACACCCAGCATGTGTTCACCATTCTTGACATGACTTTTGCAGAACGTATTTTACTCGACACCTCACTGCTAATTTATGAATAAAGATAAGACTGGAACTTACCATGTAGAAGACTTGACTTTCACATTGGAAACAAAAGTTAGACGTTCCATTTTGTGTATTACCGTATCTTGATTTCATTTGTGCTACAAAAATGCCCCCTTGATAGAAGCCACAATAGCGTGGAAGACCTGTCTACAATGAAAAGTTGCAAAAGCTATAGAAATTTGTGCGTGACAAGTAGTAATGCTTGCCACTTCTAGTATGCTTGAACCATGCTGAAGATACCACTGATAGACATACATGCTATTTAATACCCCAACTCAAATGTACGGTATACGGCGAGCTGCAAGTGTATGGGAAGCATATGTGAATGCTAGTTCGATATGTATGCTCCTTGGTGAATATGCATGTATGAGAAAGGGTATCGATTCGTAAGTGACGCTGCGTGATATTTATGGGATCAAAACTAGACTCGTATGAATGAAATGAAAGTACCGGAACAATTGAAAGACTTGATATGACATGAGCTGCATCATCTAAACCTTGCGGATGGATGGAGAGGCAGCAAGGTCTCCACGAGCAACAGCTGGAGACTCGCAGTGAATTGTTGCACCTTCATCAGCTGAGCCATCGTCAGAAGGAGTTGGAGTAGACGTTGGAGTGGAAACCGTGGCTTGTCTATCAGGAGAGTTAGTAATTCTCGCTTGCCGCGGAAAGAAGCGCCTACAGCTCCTTCTTGATGACCACAGCTGGTTCACTAAAGGTCACCTTGACGGCTGATCGATCAATGTCCTTGAAACCTGCACCGGAAGCACTTGAGCTGCGTCAGGTTAGCTTGGCAAGCAGTATGTTGAGATCGGCTTACCCATGGTCAGATTGGTCACGCTTCCATGAACCACTTGCACGAGAGCCAGTTGAAAAGTGACGACCTATCTGAGAAGCACGAGGGATAAGTGGAGACGTGGAGCTCATTGGGGGTGAAAGAGCAAGAATCTCAGCAGCAGAGCCACCATAGGCACCGACATTATACTCATTGGTACGGAATTGTCGGCGTTCAGTGGTGATACGTTTGAGATCCTTCTGGGCTTGTGTATCGGCGTAGCGTACTTGAAGAAGCAGACCTTCCTCACCGATAGGCTGGCCATGGAACTTCTTGATAATCTCCTCACAGACGTCACGGCTCTCGAAACTGCATCATGTTAAAATGGAACAAAGCTGTTAAGCCAGATAGCACTTACCGAGCGAACCCAACACCACGGCTGTTGTTTTGGCTGTCACGCAAGATTCTGCTCGAGTTGACAGTATAGTCCATAAAGATAGCACCAAGCTCCTTTGCAACGTCAGCATAGGTCGAGAAGTAGATGGGAAAGAGGTGACGAACCGATTCAGTCATGTTCTTAGGCAAATTAGACACGTAAAGATTAGTGGACTCCTCATCACCCTCAGCCTTGAGACGAGAGTTGAATGATTCCTGTAGAATGTTAGGCATCTGTTTCCGGGGAAGGTTGGTGGAGATTATTTACCCGAGCAAAGCCAACCTCGTAACCAAGCTTGTAGAAACCACGGATGCAGAGCTCAGAGTCACGAACATTGAAGTACTTGGCGAAACCAAAACTAGAAACGAGTTAGCGATTGAATCGAGAGTATTTGATCAGAACCCACCCCTTGCAAGCACCAGTTGAGGTATCAATGATAGCCTTCGAGGTTTCGACTTTGCCGAAGCGAGCAGCATAGGCAGCGAGGGTCTCATCATCGGTGTTGGGATGCAAGCCACGGATGTAAACGTTGCGATTGCCGTAGATTGGGTTTGATAAGCTCTGATCGAGGGTTCGCATACTCTCACGTGGAGTGAAGACTGCTGGAACAGCACGGGGGATAGGTGGAGTTTCAACCAGCAAAGCATCAATGTTAACATCAACTGGAATACCCAAGGTCTTGTAAGGGAGGGGCTTCGATGTGTGTCCAGCGGCGTGGGGGAGAGTGAGCGATTGTGGTGAAGGTGTAGATCCAAATGGAGAACGATCTGACGCAATTTGAGTACCCTGATCGCGGATGGAAATCGAGCCATAGTAGGGAGTACCTGGAGTAGATTCGGTGGTAGAGTAAGAGCCGCGGCGGTTCTCAAGACCAGGGACTTCTTTGTGGTGACGATCGTTCTCAGAATGATAGCCCGCACGTCCTGGGGTATATGGCATGATTGGATAGCCAGTGGGAAGATAGCCAGGGTACATGGTGGCATGAGTAAGGTATGGATTAAGACCAGCAGCGTAGTTGTAAGCAGTTTCTGGGAGTTGTGCCAGTGGGGCTGGAGCCAACGGTTGGGTAGGATCTAGAATAGTCAGCAATGCTCAAGACCCAAAGATATAGATACTTACACATTCCAGCTGGAGCCATGAAGCATTGACCATCTGCAGTCATGTAGAACTGAGAGGCAGCAGCAGTTGCACCATTAGCAGCGCTATTGGCAGCGGTTGGGAGACTCATGCTGGCGAACTGGTTTAACATGGCGTTCATTGGAAGGTTTTCGTTGCTTTGAGATTGGCCTTGTCCTGGTGTGTAAGAGGTACGAGATTGAGGAAGATTGTACATGGCAGCAGAGCGAGGGTAGGTATCATTTTCGGTAGTCTGTTGGTAAGACATGGTGAACTATAAATTACAAATTAGCTCTGATAGTACAATGCTCGTCTGTTACTGATGCAGCTACTGCTGCAATTTCTGTAACAGATGCAGTTGACAATAATTTAATAGTTTGTAGATGAAAATGGTCGAAAGTTCAACAGCAGTACTCCTGCTGCAAGAGAAGCAGATGGGACTTACATGCACAGTCTCAAGAAATTACCGGCCCAAAGGAGGCTTTGTTGTGATATTCTCCAGAAAGAAAGACTGCAGGGAGCGAGGTCAGCATTGTCTAAAGTTAATTCTAGGTTTGCGAGCGCACCAAGTATGCTGGCCACTGCAGCTGAGGATATCTCAAGGTGGAGGTACCGCAGAGATATCAAACCAAGGCTGCAGCAATGGGCGTGGAAATAACTTACTGGCAAGAGAAGGAGACAAGACTCGGTGATTGAAGAGCGAGTGTGAGTATCCTTGTAGTGGATGGGAAATGATGGAATAGCTATCAAGAAGCCAGATGGAGTTGGTGTAGAGATTGATTGATTGTGTTGAAGAAGGAATTGTGTGTTGAAGAGGAGGAAGAGGAGGAATAGGACGAGAGATTCAGTCTTTATGAGTTTTTATAGCAAGGGCCGGCCACCGAGTTGGACGAGTGAATCGGGGAGGTACGAACAGAGGACGGATTTCCTAATCGGGATGCGAATAGATGCACATGGAAGTTGTTGTCCACGGCAACGGTTGTTGAGGCTGGCAGGAGCAAGTATATTCACTTTCACTCCTTCTATCGATTCGGCTTTAACTTTAGATGGCTGCCCGTTGCCTCAGTTCAGCCTTCCCTTCGGCGAAAAGATAGCCGTGTGAAAATATACACCAGCAACAACCTTAGCAAAGCAAAGCACAAGAACAGAACGAGCCACCTGCGTATTCAAAAATACAACCCCACACAATACAACCAGCCAAGCACCCTACACGACTTCATACACTGGTACAGCACAAAGAGAAAGGGGAAGGAAAAGTCATACAGCTGGCATAAGGGTTAAGAATGAGGATAAGGGATAATGCTACATGCGGGAGCTGAAGTTCTGAGGAAATGGAGAAGATACCAAAACATCCCACCAGCCTTTCCACCATCTGGGGAGTAGAGAGTGTTTTATGACCTTCACCATCCTCTTCATTCTGTGAATATGCATGTTCCCTACTCCTGCATACATCAGCTCTGTCTGCCGCTACGCAAATCATACGAAACAGGGCTGCGCTGGGCTCGCATCTTTCAACCTGGTTCCCTGCACCAAGAACAATGATTCTGGGATACCTGCAGCTTGATGGCCATTGTCTCAATCAACCGTTGAGATATCCAGGTATAATCCATTGCTGCTTAGCAGGCGGTATGTGGTAGCTTGGTTGCACAGGTTTTTGATGAAGCGCATATCCTTCTTCCACTACCACGAATATTCACGAAACCACTAGGCCAGCAAGCTATGAACACCAAATCTTTCACCAGGCGATTGGTTTGATGTTGATGGGCCGGCCCGTTGCTTGGACAGTCTTGCACCAACCGCTGTCAAGACCCTTTTTGAGATAGAGGGCAATGTGGTATGTTCGGCGGCGTTTCAGAATAGCAGCAAGAGGAATAAGCAATGATGAAGGGCAAAACCTGATCTCGGCTCATCCAACATACCACCTTCGTTGTGAGTATACATACCGGTGAAAATGGAATGGTTGGATGGACCTACGATCGCTACAATGGACGGTTGATGAGCTCGTCAATGTCGTCGATGGGCGAACATCGATTGGGCTGCACACACCAGATAGCTGCTACGAGGCTTGCATTTGGCACTTATCCGAACTCAAGACAATACATCAACCCCTTGCCGCAAGGGAGTCCGCCCGGAAGAAGCAATTATGCCCTGCTGTTCTGGGGCACATGCCTACAAGCATCATTCACATCGACTCTACGGAGTACTCTACCCGTCGGCAACAGGAGGCAGAAGTTTGTTCGTTTCCCAGTGCTGCTAGCCGGCGTCTTGCCCAAGAATCGAGTTCCGTTGTACTTCTCTATGTGCAGGAGTTCGTCGCAGTTGACATTTTGGATAAAGTCGTGGCGTCTCTGTGAGAACCAGCCACAAATTGTTCCCCTTGCTTCTGCTAAGATATCACTTAAATATCACTTTACGACTATCCTCCCATGATTAGCTTGAACTAGTACGCAATTGTGCAAAGCAGCCTAGGATCCGCTGATGAAGTTTGCAGTGGACGATTTGTCTCTATTCACAAAAACTGATCCGGCGCCAAGCTACTATACCAGATCGAGTTTCTTCCACATTTGGATGCCATGATATCGCTGCTGTTGAAGAGCTCTCGTTGGTGAGTGCCATTTGTATGCCGAGCTTACAAGGGGAATAGCAGGTGGTACACACCAATTATCTCGGTTGCGAACAGCAGCCCTGGAACCTGTTGAGCCTCACTAGCGAACGACAGGTTACAGCATCCGAAAGCTATAAAATCGTGCACTTTTCTCTATTTCATTTCAACTAGGCCATTGGCCTATTATTGCAAACACCCATTAGCCTTTATCGTACTAACAATATTCTTCATACAGCATACTGAGTATAAAGATCTGTTCCTTACGAGGACCTCGTCAAGTCGGCATGGATCCAGATGTTGTTTGCTGCCTCGTTGCATACAGGAATTCGTTTTGAATGAAAGACCTCTACACTCTTGTGTGGACTATGGTTAACGGGATAATATCCTGGCGTTTATCACTTCCACTTTACACCTCACAATTTAAAGCAATACTCTCTTTGCTAGCAATTTGCTGCTGAAACCAGTCACACATACACTCACCTCGGCTTTTTATCGAGTCCAGACAGATAGCTGAGAGCTTACAGTCTGTCCTAAGCACATTTCAAACTTTGAACCTAGTAATAGTATTTTATCTCTTTCTCGCCCACCACTAACTACACACCGCTCTCCCTATTTCTCTCCATCCTGTCACTGGCCGAATCTTCAACCAAAGCGAACTCAAGCGTGACACGGACCCATCCAGGAAGGTGATCACTAAGTCTAATTGCTCATTTCATCTCAGAAGCTGCATAGTTGTAACCTTAGTCTTTCTCACGTGCAATTTTTTTTTTTGGAAACTCCAAAAACAGGGGTCTTGGTTTTCATGAAAGGGGGTTTTTCTTTTCGATGGGGACTAAGTTGAATTAGAAATCTATATAAATCATCTTTATTTCTTTCTCGTTTCGGGTCTTGGTAAATCGTGATTAGAATACCTCTTCTTCCTCTCCTCCTCATTCCTCCCCCTCCCCCCTACTCCAGAGATCTAGATGGGTACACGAAGAACAATAATAGCAGCAGAAGAGGTAGAGAAAGCCCTCAGCCCTCAGCCATAAAATAATAATCAAAAACTACACATATGCGTGCGCGCGAGAGAACACCAACACCCCCTCCGCTTATGATATGCAGTGATAAGAGGGACATTGCGGAAAGCTGGCAACTTTGGGAGACAAATCTGGTCAGGCGCGCAAGAGAAAGGATCGGTCTATTGAGTGATGATAGCTGATGTGTGTATTTCGAGATATTTACTATGAAGATTGTAGATGATGGGCTATGGCTATGTTCTATTGGAGGAATTGGGTTACGTAGTGTCTTTGAAGGGGGAGGCCGGGTTAGTGCGGGAGTCTGCGTGGCGTCTATGACCAGACGTCCTCCTATTAACTGTGTTAGCCTATCCTCCAGAAACAACTCAGAAGGGGGAAACCCCGCATCAAATGAAGAGGAAGAGAAAGAGGAAGAGGAAGAAAAAAGTGCCATACCTGATATTGATTCGCCGTTCTCATCGCTTTAACGATTTCATCCCCTTTCTGCTCAGTAACTCCCCTTTCCTTCGCCAGTATTTTTACCAGTACCGCTCCAACCTCCCTCGCCATGTTCGCGGCATCACCACAGACATAGAAATACGCCTTCTGTGACAGTAACTCGTTGACCTCTTTCGCATGTTCTTCCAATCGGTGCTGCACGTAAACCTTGCTGGGCCCTTCGCGGGAAAACGCGGTGATGAGAGAGAATTTGTCGCCCAAGGCTTCCTGGTATTGCTTCCATTCGTCACGGTAAAGGAAGTCTTCAGATTGCTTCCTACATCCGAAGAAGAGGAGGGTGCGGCCGACGTTCTGTCCTGCTTTGGCTTGGGCAGCGCGTTCTTGGACGAACGCGCGGAAGGGTGCAACGCCGGTACCGGGTCCGATCATGATGATGGGTTTGGAGGGGTCGGAAGGGAGCTTGAAGTTCGAGTGGCGGACGTGTACGGGGACGTGAATGCCATCGTACTTGTTGCGTGGACCGGTGATTTCGTAGGTAAGACCGTGGGGATCAGGAGAGGGATCGCCGTGTTGCTTTTGCTTGAGCGCTAACAGATAATTGGTGGTTACACCCTTCAAAGCATCCTCGCGGCCGGGGATTTGCATAGATTCAACGACGGCGGTAATGGAAATCTTGTTCTTCTGTACGAGGGAGGACGATGAGATGGAGTAGTAACGTGGCTGCACTTTGGTGATTCCTTCGATGAAGGCAGAGAAGGGGATATCAGTCCACTTTTCGGAACTGATGGCTGCGAGAGCTTGGGCAATGTTGTAGTATTTGTTGGTGATCTTCTGGTGGAAATAGTCTTTATCGCTACCCAGTTTTGCAGTTTCGGCCTTTGCGGCTTCGGTGGGTGCGAAGGGTGCGAAGGTTGCAATCATTTGACGGGATACTGGGGCACAGATCTCCATGTGGTAGCGTACCACTGCATCGTAGGTTGTAGGTGTAGGGAAGGGAACTTTGGCTGTGGGATCGAGGGCTTTGACGCTAACAACCGTATCACGTTTAGGGAGAAGACCGGTGATGTTGAGGAAGCGATCGACTTCCTTTCCAGCGTTGGTGGGCCATATAGCAATGTGATCTCCGGTTTGGTAGCTGAGGTTGGAACCACTAATGTCAATTTCCATGTGTAGACAGTTGCGATCCTTGACAGTGAAGACTTCTCGGGACTCGGCAATAGGGGCGATGTACGGGTTGTGTGCGTTGTATGGACCCTTGGATTGTCCCTCGAGGTGGTTCTTGTTTGGCTCTCCAAGATAGACTTCTGGGGAGTCTTTGGTCAGGTTATCTCGTTCGGTGATACCAAATACGGGCTCGTAGACAGCTTCTCGCTCCTCCAAGCCCATCTTTTCTGCCAACGCGGTCCACATTGGATCCTTCCATGCCAAAAAGTCTTCTTCCATGGTCCCGGCCCCGTCATCTCCCTCTCCAGCATCTCCAATTCTAGTAGCACCCATTTTCTCCAAAGCCTTTGTGACATTTCGAACCATGGAGTTGTAGTGCTCATAGGTATTATTTCCCAGACCGAAAGCCACGAACTTCAAGTTTCCTAAGGCAGGTTCAGAAGATTCCGAAAAGGTACAATCCTCACCGGTGATAAATTCGTAGAAGTCCACGGCATTATCGGTGGGCTCTCCCTCACCATAGGTGGCCAAGACAAACATGACCACCTTATCCTCGCCCAACGTATCCAGATTCTCGTAGTCATACTCCTCCAAATCCGCAACCATAGTTTCTAGCCCAAATCGACTCTTGCCCTCCTTCGCCAACCTCGAAGCGTAATCCTCTGCGGTGCCGGTCTGCGATCCATAGAAGATAACACAGTTCTTGTTGGACTCCTCCATCTTCTCCACGATGTTTCTGGTCTTGTTGGCCTTGCTACCATTGGCATTGCTGTAAGTGGTGGCATATGGATCCTTGGTTATTCCCCAGTAGGTACCTTTGGTGAAATATGCCACGGTGCCCAAGAAGAGGGCAGCGAGGACGACCACATCGAGGGTGTCGAGTTGAGCCATTGCGGATTGTCCGGGGCGGGCGACGCTGCGAGTTCGATATGATGATTCCACGGGAGCTGAACTTTTTCTGGGGGGGAGGGAGGATGGGGTCTGTTGGCAGTCCCAGATAAGGGGAATGGTTGGTGGTTGGAAATGGGTAGCACGGCGAATGTCCTGATTAATTGTTGGACAAAGATGTCGGATATAATTTCCTGAGAGCGGCTGAGTCAACAGGTACTCTGTGCGACTGCTTGAAGCCCCCGAGATTATGTGTTGTGTGTGGTGTGTGTGGATTGAAATAATGGCTCCGAAAATCAGATCAGCGTCGATTTGATACCCGAGAGGCGCGGGATCCACGGAGGATGGCAGCCTGTTGGTTGCCGAATCGGGGGGAATA
>Ga0247809_1001196_pt1 | contig 11643 bp, 7 predicted proteins | sample UWRJL104311B1_FD_180951 | JGI IMG/M metagenome (GOLD analysis project Ga0247809, IMG submission 180951) | Plant litter microbial communities from Arlington Agricultural Research Station in Wisconsin, United States - UWRJ-L104-311B-1 | ecosystem: Environmental > Terrestrial > Plant litter >...
AGAAGCTGAATCCTTCAAGGTATATAATCAGCACTACGGCTGGCTTGTCACCTCACAATAAAGATGCTATAAAGAAACTATTTGCTCCATACATAGAATCTACCGAAGATATTTTGGGAAGAGATGATCTATTGAACCTGCTGTCCCAAAGCAGCAAAGTAGAGGAGAAATATTTTAAATTATGGATCACCAGCACCACAATTCTGAACAAGGTCCTTCACAGTAAAATATATAACCAGTCTAATTTTGAGCTCGATGAGATAAAAAGACAGGCAAGGATCTATGTTCAGAATCCAAGTTTTTATAAAGCCGGGAAAATATTAGACCAGCACCGCTATATCATCATATCAGGGATTCCCGGAATCGGAAAAACAACTCTTTCGAGGATGCTTACACTTTCTCTGCTTTCTAAAGGATATGAGGAATTCATTTATTTGAGTGATAATATAGACGACGGCTATTCCTATTTCAAGGAAGAGCGCAAACAGATATTCCTTTTTGATGATTTTCTGGGGAAAAATTTTTTTGATGCCGTCACGCTTCAAAAGAATGACGATAAGATTGTCAAATTCATAAATAAGATTAAAAATTCACCAGATAAGGTTCTAATACTTGCAACGCGCGAATATATTCTGAATCAAGCTAAAGAAGTTTACGAAGCCTTTAAAATACATGACATAGAGATTGCGAAATGCACGCTTGATTTATCAAGCTATACAAAAATCAGCAAAGCAAAAATACTCTACAACCATCTGTTTCATGGAGAAATTTCGGATGAACATCTCGAAAATCTACTTCAAGGGAAGAAATATCAAAAATTGATTGACCACCCGAATTACAGTCCGAGAATTATCGAAGCATTTATCGGACAGCAAATATGGAAAAGATGTGAGCCTAAAGATTTTTTTGAAGTATTAAAAGGATTATTCGATTTTCCTGACAGCGTCTGGATGAACAGTTTTGAGACTTCACTCGATAAATTCTCGCAATATGTCCTTTTGGTTTTAGCGACTCTTGGCACGCCTGTATTGCTCAGTGATCTCGAAGTAGCTGTAAAGGAATTTTTCAAAAATAACAGCCAAAAGCTTTTGACCCATTACGACTCCATAAAATTCCTTAAGTCAATACGGGAGCTCGAAAATACATTTATAAGAACCCAAAGGGATAATAAGGGCGTTCTTGCAGTGGAGTACCAGAACCCATCAATATACGATTTTCTGGTCAAATATCTGGCGGATAAAAAATCCATAATTGAAGATCTGATTGGTTCATTCAAATTCACCGATCAGTTTCATACCATTTTTTCAGGCAGGGTATTTGTTGGACGCATCACGCTCACGGAAGATTTAGTTGAGGTGTTAGCCGAGAGACTTGAATACCTGGAGAAATCTCTCGTAACTTGCAAGCTACATAAATATACTTCAAGATATGAATTTGCCCTTGAAAAGCCTAAGGCTGCCAGTTATATGTTTCTGAATTACCTGTATTCCAATTATTCATCAGATGGAAGGGTTTCGGAATTTGTTTACAGGCAGTTTGGAAAAAGGATACTGTATGAACTGGCATCGGATCGGCTGGATTATGTTGAGCTGATGGAGGAGCTGGATCTCGAAAGGTTCACTTTTGATGAGGAAAAGGTGATCGATGCATTCTTCTGCTACAGCGAAAATTTGGATGATCTTGAAGTCTTTACCCGCTTCCAGGAAATTTTACCAGAAGCATATAATGAATATGTAATTGACGGTCATTTCATAGGTATTGCGGAGGATGCCATTTACAAGGGGCTTGAGCATCTTACTCCTGATGAAATATATGAATTTAGGAACCGACTGGATAACATTAAGGAAACTTTTCCTTATCTGGATACCGAAAGACAATATGAAGAACTGACTAGGCGGGAATCCGAATATGAAGATTACATCGATCATCAGATTGACATGGCGCAGGAAGACCGGTATTTTCATAGCCATGATGAAGACAATCGTTCAGAGGACAGTATAATAAGCGATATTTTCGGTAGTCTGAGAGACTAATTATAGGAGTTGGAGTATATGTTGTTTTTGTTAACTTTCGGTTTATTCAGAATTTTACGGCGAATTGAAAACCACGTTGAAGAGAAAACATCTTAATTTATAATATATTCGAACCTAAACTCGTCAGCACCTTATTTTGTTGACTTTCTAGCTTTCAAAAACACCGTGTGCCAAGATTTTGCCACAAATCTCTGATTGCTAAATATTATAACAGTTTTTGATTAGTAATATTATAACAGTTTTTGATGTAGTAATGTTTCGAACTTGACCTTTTAAATGGTTTTATTGCAGTGTTTTAATTTAGTGTAAATTTTAATTGCACCGATTCTGCACCCAAACTCAAATCGAAATAGATCAATTTTTAAGTTCAGTAGAATAACATTAAAAAGAGTTTTAATATACTCGAACCTGTACTAGATAGTATTATGATTGCAATTGTTTAACAGTTAATATTGACTTTTTTGGTTTCAGTCATATATAACTATTATTATTATCTAATGACAGCATGTTCTTTTTCTGTCGTTCCAATATTCTCTTGTTGATTTTTTAGGATCCAATTCTCGAAATAAATAAGATCTGCCCGCCCAATCGTTGTGTACGAAAGCCATTCATGATCGAGACTTTCAAAGTCAGCATTAATGTCCGGATTAAGATTTTGGAGATATTTCTTCAGATTGTTAAATGCGTCTTTTCTAGTAGAAAATACCATCAGTTGTAGTAATATTTCTGCAATTTGATCATCGTCCACATTTTCTGGAAGGTTATATTTTTTTTTTGTATTTCTAATAGTTTCGTAAAGCATTGTAGTCCGTAAGGTATGAGAAATAAATGCCAACCAGTTTGAGAAAATCGTGTTGTTTTCCTGCTGCTTAATATTATTTAATAGTTTAAGTAATAAAGTAGCAGCATCTCCCATTTTAATAGGTAAAAAAGTTGCAGTCACTGAAAATGCACCAGCTTGAAAAAAAGCGTCCGAAAGAAATTTCACATAACCATAATTTGGCATTGTGCTGCAAGCAGAAATAAAAACAAGTGGTGCGCTAATTTTATTTTTTATGATATCGTCGCCAGTCAATAAAATATTTTTTTTATCATCTATTACAAGATAGCTTGACAAATTATCTTGGTCGAAATCACCATGACAGTCAAAAATTAATAAGTCAGGTCGATGTGTGTTAATAGCTGCGGTTATATCTTCGATACAGTTGCAGAATACGCTCGTGTATCCAAGAGATTGCTGAAAATCATGAAACATTTTAAATATCTTATGCATATCTTGATCATCTTCTCCTGCACAGTGAATTATTAATGTCCTTTTCAGTATATCAGGTTTAATTCTAAAAGTAAGTCGTTGATTGTGAATGTAGTTATTTAAAAGACTGTTAAAGTTGAACTCAGGAATTCTGCAAACATCATGTGTAAGACATATAGGATATTCGCTGATTTTAAGCCATTCCATCGGAAGGTCTGAGATAAAAACCAATTGACCATCTCTACTTTTTAAATACTCAGCTAACTCATCTGTAACCATTTTTTTTCGCATAATCTCACCAACAGTGCTAATTTTTCGTATTGCCACTTTTTTATTTGAAAATGACCTCTCAAAATGTGATAGATCCATATTAAGTGACTGTCCAACTACTGGCAATCGGAAAATAGGTGAGTAACCAAGCCTTGCATGAAGATATCCAACATAATCTAACATCAACAGTTTTTCTGATAATATTTTTAATATTGCCGCAATCTGCTCCATTTTTAAATATGATGATGCGCCATTATCTATGCCATATGTGTAGTCAAGGGACTGTTCAGTTTGAGCAACACGAAACAACATTTTCTCTTTTTTTGATTTAAATTCCTTCTTTAGCAGTTTACTATATTTAGGAAAATGAAAAGGTGCAATAATTATTAGTGATGACAGTTCAGGCTCTATAGGAGTTACAGGAGAATTAATTCTACTTGCCTGCGAAAACCTGTCGATTGTAGTAATTTGCTGTAGCTGTATTGATGCTCTCTGTTTACTAAAAAACTTAACATCTTCTTTTTTAATCTCTTGGCGATCTTTTTGCCAATAATTGGAAACAATCTGATTTAAGATGAAATAGTTAGTATTACCGTAGAGTGTGCTATACCTAGGATTTAGCTTGTCAGCTATAGTTTTATCTTGAATTAAAAATGAATCAATCTTAAAATTGTATTTAGCGTTAATAATTTGGTCTAGAGCAGGAAGATCATTCTCAATTAGTGAAATAAGTTGCTCTACGTTACTAAAATATTTTTCCTGCTTGTAAAATCCAGCTCTTTCTTTTTCTCCAATCACAATATAATATGCAAAGTTTATCTTGTTTATCATCCCGGCAATCTGCCTATGATTTTGAATGTTTTCGTCAATAATGAAAATTTTAATCAAGTCATTGTTAAATTCATTGCTATATCCTTCGAATAAACTTTTGTTTTCATCATCAGTTCCTGAAAATATGAAATTAGGCATCATGTAAAGATTTGCCCCTTTCCTTAAACAAAGTGCTCTGGAGAGATTGTAGTAGTTAACAGAATCCTTCAGCTGAAGAAGATCAATAGGAAATGTCATTAATAACGCAAAGGATTTCAGATAAAAATCACTTACCTTATATTCTGTATTTGGAGTTATGAAAGTATATTGTAATTGGCTGGGCGAAACGATTAAGCCTTTCGGGTTGATTGTATTTTGGCTCATGTGAAATTTTAAAGATATTAGTTAATAGTTGTCTTATGAAAATGTTGTTGATTTATTTTAACATTTACTCGAGCTAGTGAATCGTTTCCAAGGAATTTTACTCTTAAATTTTTATTTGCAAAATCTATGTTTAAAATTATCCGAATTTAAGTTAAATAGTTAATCATTTAATACTTATATATACTCGTTTAATAATGTCAAAAGATAAAAGTATAGTAATATAGATCGAAAGGATGACTAAGCTGTCGCTTTATGTTTGTGGTATAAGTAATGCAATCCTTGGTTTAAGCTTTTCAATGGATCGACTATGTCATATTTGTAATTTTAAGTGTAATTTGATTAATTAAATTAAATATTTTAACTGCGCAAAAACACTGCGCACGACAGAAGTATTTTTGATCTATAGTTAATGAAAACAAATTGAAAAAAAAATTAATTTCTTCCAAAATGAAAACAAAACATTCTCTTGACGATTTAAAGCGATTCCATCATGAAGCCATGAATTTTTTTGCGACAGAACTTATACTTTTAAAAGAAATAGTAACTAAAATTGAAGATGATCGACTAGGTAAATGTTCAGTTTTATTAATAAGCTGTGGACAAACAGGAACTGCTCTTCTTCAGATGGCAAACCAAATTGACTGTTTCGCAAGTGAAGCAATAATGCTTGCTCGCGCATTTATGGAAAAAATAACAAATTTTTGCTATGCAGGAGTTTGTGATGAAGATGAGTTTAGGGCATTTGTTTTGCATCCTATTTATAAAAAATATCACAGCCTTGGTGCAGCAAAAATGGAAGACGACTTAGTTCTCATAACTGAAAATGTTATTAGCAGAAAACAGAAACAACAAAAGTTTAAAGAAAAGTCTATAGTGCAAGAAGCATTAAATATATTTTCTGAAGTAAATCCGCGGCTAAATTGGACTAAAAAAACATTAAATCAAAGGATTGAGGTTATACAAGAGTGGGGAAAATTGATGGATGTATTTTTTACAATCAATAAGCTTGAATATTATTCTGATGCCTCTGAAGTTCTGCATGGTTCGTTGTATGGCTGCACTTTCAACTTAGGTATTTTTGATGATAGTTTTGATAGGAATATGGAGGGAGAAATGGAAAAAAAAATCTATAAGGACAATACTTGTATGTTACTTCATTTAGGTATGTTAATACATGAATCACTTACTCTTATATCGTATTCGAATAATATTGATAAACAATGGGACTACTCGTATAAAAATAGAGGACAAGCATTAAATTTATTATTTCATGTACTAGAAAGAAAGATTAAATAAAATAAGCTCAATAAAGTAAGTTTAAAAGAAACATTGAATATAGTAAATACAGATAGAAAAAATGATAGACAAGATAGAACAACAGCGTGAAACTGCAAAATTAGGCCTTCAAACCTTCTTCCTCGATGTTGAGAATAATTTTCATGATAGGATTTCAGATGAAGCAATTAATATTTTTGAAAAGAAAATTATTGATGCAACAACTAAAGACCGATCTGACGAATATGAAAGAGGAGACTATTCTGGTCCAACTATGGAGATTTATTTTATAGAACAGGAGCTAAAAGCAATTTCAGAAATGAAAATTCTTTATGCTTATAAACATTTCGAAAATAAATTAAAATTTTTATTAAGTGCTGCTTACGGTGCCTCTAAATCCAAAATGTTTAAATGGGAATTTGTGTGTGAATTTTTGAGAGAGAAAAATATTGATGTTAAAAATATAAATTGCTATTCAGAGATAAATGAATTACGAAATCTAAGTAATTGTATTAAACATTCTGATAATATTAAAAATGATTCAAGAATAATGTCAATAAATGAATTTAAAGAAAAGTCAATTGTTCTATACGATGACCTTTTAGCTTTTTATAAAAGAATTGAAAATGCTCCTTCTGCTTTTATATACTCTTTATCAGACTACATATACAAAGATTTATATGTTTTTAACGAAAAAAGAATTGATCAGGAAGCAGAAAAAATTGCCCTTCGGATGACTAAAACTGAAGCGTTAATTTTAATTGAAAAACTTAAAGAGAAGTATTAATATTATATTAAAATTTATGAAATACTTTACACATCCAGATGGAATATTTGAAATAAAAATACCATTAGATTGGCACTATAAAAATGAAGTAGCTGGTTATGAAAATAAATCTCCTTTCAGCTTTGAATTGTTTAAAAATTCTCAAGGCTGTTTTCAAATTAGCTGTTATCACCAGACTGAAAAACAAATAAATCCTAACTTGCCGACAAACGAGTTTAATGTAAACAAATTAAAATTTATTCAAACAGAACTTCCTGATTCGGAATATAAAATTTTGCTGTGGGGAACAGTTGTAGAAGATTATACTTTTATGGCAAAATTTGTTTGCCAACCTACAAATCGAAATGCAAATATTATAAAAAAGCAAATCAAAAAGGTTGAAGAAAGCCTCTCTACTTTAATGTGTTTAAGCATTGAAAGAAGGGAATTTGCTGTTAATTACGATAGATTTGAAAAATTTAATGCTTCATTAGCTGCATCATTTGATTTAAAAAATAAGGCAATTAAAAACCGCTCATATATAGAGTTGATAATTATTATAGCAAATCAAATAGATGCATATTTACGTTTGTGTATAGTGCATAAGTTTCAAATAATAGAAGAGACAAGCTTGTTTAAGCTAGAATTTTTATATCAGAGTGAAAATGATCGTCCAATTATGGAAAAGAAAATCTATGATAAAGCAAAAGATATGGGAATTCTTTCAGAAGAACAGCATATTCAACTTTATCAACTTTATGATTTAAGAAATAAAGTAGTTCACAGGTACATCATTACAGATATTAAGACAATGGAGTTGTCTAGAATATGTTTTGATTACGAATTAATATGTGAAGAAATCAGATTAATTTTAGTAAGCATTGAAAACGAACAATTTGAAAAAAATATTGGTTATCATGGAACGGGAGATCCACAAAGAGAAAGAGATTTAAATCATGTCAAAGAACTTTTTTCAATGGTAAACGATAAACATTTTTCGAAAGAATTTCATAGGAAATTATAAAACCTTTCTGAAAGGATTTTAGAAAACCATTTATCTTTAAGATTTATTCAGCTTTTCCTTTGTATGAAAAATACAAGACCCAATATTAGCATTCAACAACGCAAAATCACTGCGTACTGATTAGATAACTTTGGATTGTTATTTGAAATGACTGATTTATAAATTATAAAAACACAATATTATGGGTAGAGCTATTAGTTTTATGGAAAAATTAAGCACTGGATATTCGTTTGCAGATCTTGGATATCGAGATTATATTGCGGCGCGCTTTTTACTGAATAATCATTTCATAGTGCAAGGACTGACACTTGCCAGCACAGCTGTAGAGAAATACGTGAAAGCTGTAATTGCTTTTAACCTTCAAGAAAAAGAATGGTACAATTATCATTTCGACAGATTCGAGAAGCTCAAAAATCTGCTGTCGAAAGTCAACAATGACGTAACAGAAGAGTTTGATCCCCTTTTTATTGAAATATTAGAAAAGGCATTTAAGATCAGATATTACGATAAAATTGAACAGCCTATTTTTATGGGATTTTACATTAATCAATTTATAGGCGAATTGGACTATACAATCAATTATTTGGAAAATTTCATTTTCAATACCAAAAGCTTTGGACAATCAATAACATTATATAGTAAAGCTGTTATTAAAAAAGATTCAGATCTTTTTTATAATAATTATATACTGAATCAAGAGAATAAAAAAGATTATATGGAAATGCCTGATATAGGATTTTCAATTTACATTAGTGTTGGATCTGTTGTTCATAGAGAAGAAATAGCAAAAGGAGGAAAAACACAAAATAAATATGAAGGACATATAGCAGAATTTAAGGAATTCGGAAGAGATTTTTTGTACTAATAAAAGCAAATGTAAAGCTGGTTCAAAGTATAGTTAGTATATCATTTTAGTAATTTATCAATGGAAAAAGAACACTACAGAATAAAAAAAGGAACTCTAACATCTAAAAGCTATGAAATACCATTTGACTTTGGAATAGTAACAAGTGTAAATGAAAGTTTTTTTGTTGAATTGTATATAAATGAAAACTTTGATTTAAAAATCTTTACAGATAGAAGTACAAGAAAATTAGATGATTATTTTAAAATAAAATCTCTTACAGAAGATAATAATTTGTTTGAAATGTATCAACTTTTCATTACAAGAATTCAGCCTGGAGTTTCTAAACTGAACTTAACCTGCTATGATAAGATGAAGCATACCAAGTTAAGAAGAGGGCCTGATAATCAAATTATAGAATCTGATCATGAAGACGATAAAGATGTTCTACATTATCTGATTTTAGAAGGATTAAAATTAGATTTTACTGATTTTACACACAAAGAAATAAGAAGAGCGGGAGTACTAATAAATGAATTTGATGCTTACGAACGAGATCATACGTCATTCTGCATTAATATCAATAATATACTTTACAATGTGACATTTAGTAAATCTTTGGAAAGTGATGATGTAAATGTGGAGTTCAATAATGATAATGGAAATGGAAACGCAATGTCCTATTCTCATTTTCTGGAGATTAAACATGATTTTGTTTCACTTTTATCCCTTATTAACGGAGCAGAGGTTAGGGTTAGGAAAGAATGTACAGGAGCCTACTATACTGTCGGAAGAATTGATTCAGAAATAGTATACACTTATTCATTCGACAAAATAGTGAATAAGAGATATAGCAGATTTATTCCAATCAATAATCCATTTAATCGCGGCGACAATATTTTGAATACTTTTTATATGTTTTGTTTCCAAAATTACAAGGAATGGAATGAGAAAATAAACCTGAATTCGATTGTTTTTTATTTGACAGGGTCAGAACAGTCAAAGAGTATCGAAGAAAAAGTTTTCCTTCAAATGATTGCTTTTGAACGACTGTCAACTTTGTACGCTAATAGTATCTCTGGTCCAAAAATGATTTTTTCTCCTGAAAAAGAAAAATACGAATCTATTAAAGATGAATTAGTGCAAGTTATTGAAAAACATCGTGAAGTGTTTGGCGAGTCTTACAATACAATAAAAAGTAAGATCTGTAATTTGAATCAAATAAAACGTCTGAATACTACGGAAAAAATGTATAAGATTATTAACGATGTAGGGATAGAAATTAATGCAGATATTGAAAATCTAGTGGAAAAGTGCAGAAATTCAACAATTCATGAAGGAGAAATTGGCGAAGGTGGCCAAGCGATATTAAATTTACATATTCTGGATGAATTATTAAGAGAGATAATTTTAAGATTAATAAAATACGATGGTCCTAGAGACAGCATCAACCTTTTAAGGAGTAAACATATCAATGGAAGATAAAAATAAAATTTCAGATAACCCGTCTTATGCTAAACTTAGAACAAATGTTTTAGGGTTTAGTAATCTTGGTAGACTAATTAAAATATTTTCCTTTTTTGGGCCCAAAGACGATAAATTAGAAAATGCGCTTTCAGCTTTACCTGCATTAAAAAAACAGACAGAGTATTTTCTGCAGCTTCCTGACAGATTTAATGAGCACTTTTCTAAATCAGGATGGATTGCCCACGAATCTATGAATATGCCATTAATGGAAAAAGCGATTGAATTAGCTGACCAGGATCAAAACAACAAGGCATCAAATGAATTAGCTGATTATTTTACTTCTCCGCAAATCGCTTGGCTATTGAATCGATTTAGGACTTCGCCTGAACTTGCGTTAAGATATAATTTAATTGAATTCGCATATTTGGATACGCTTGAAAAAAGATTTTACTCTGCTGTTCCACTGCTCTTAATGGTAATTGACGGAATTGTCAACGACATAAGCAAAAGTAAAGGTTTTTTTTCTGAAGGAACTGATCTTACCGCATGGGACAGCATTGCGGCTCATAGCAGTGGATTATCGTCAATCAGAGATATCTTTAACGCGCCTAGAAAAAAGACAAACGATCTAGAAATATTTTTGCCCTACAGAAATGGGATTATACATGGCCGGGACTTGAAATACGACAATGCACATGTTGTAGGAAAGTGCTGGTGTACCTTGTTTGCAATTTTTGATTGGAAACAGGCATTGCAAAAACAAAAGGATAATCCTCCTGCTACAGTAAAGCTTCCTACAGTGCGAGAGAGTTTGCATCAAATAAAGAAAACTTTAGACGATATTCAGAAATTTAAAAGTTTAAATGATAAATTAAAGAAAGAGATTGAGCAGTGGAAACCAAGAGAGATTGATCCATCCGTAATTAAAAGCAAAAGCTTTACGAAATATAGCCCGGAGGAGGAAGTTGACGCTCTAGTCAAAAACTGGATGAATAAAAATTATGGAAAAATAGCTGAACAGCAGTATCATTTTGCTTCTAAAGCTGTAAACTTGGGAAAAGAAGCAGGTAAAGTGAGGAGTGAATTACATGATAAGGTTTTAAAAGAAGCTGATATAATTTCAATCAACGATGTATCACCTGCAATTTCAGTTGTTACCATAAATATTAAGTATGAATTTAATGAGGCTCTGATGGAAAAACAAATTGCATTAAGAATGATATGTGCCACGGAAAGCGGGGAGACTGCAATAAACGGGCAGAAAAATATAAAATGGAGATTTATAAATAAATTCATGTATGATCTCTATTTCTAAGAAACAAAATTCTATTAATCTAAATTATCAAAACTCACACTATGGCTTTAAAAAGAATTTCGTTTGATTTGAATGATTATCCAAAATGGAGTGAAATAAGTTGGCTTCAATATGAGACATTAACTTCAGTAGAGGCCTTCCGGAATCTGATCTCCATGCAGAGAGAAATAATTGGCAGATCTCAGCACGATTTGCATTTAAAG
>Ga0247809_1001200_pt1 | contig 11629 bp, 8 predicted proteins | sample UWRJL104311B1_FD_180951 | JGI IMG/M metagenome (GOLD analysis project Ga0247809, IMG submission 180951) | Plant litter microbial communities from Arlington Agricultural Research Station in Wisconsin, United States - UWRJ-L104-311B-1 | ecosystem: Environmental > Terrestrial > Plant litter >...
AGGGCTTGCCAGGCCGCGCGGAATGCGGTCGCGGCGTCGGCGGCTGGGGCCGGCGCGGTAGGGACCGGGGGCGTTGCCGCTGCCGCCGCCGTCGTGGTCACCGCAGTCGGCGCCGCTCCCGGAGCCGTCGTGAAGGCCGCTGCCTGCGTCCTGTTCGGCGCTGTCGTGGCCGCGGCTGCCTGCGCGGCTCCCGCTCCCGCCGACGCCGCCCAGGCTTGCTCCGGCGGCGCCGCAACAGGCTGTTGCAGCGGCGGCGCGCTGTGCCAGCCCGACAGGCTCAACTCGGCCGGCGTCACCAGTCCGGCGCGCGACAGCAGCACGGCGCGGTGCATGACGTTTTCCAGCTCGCGGATATTGCCCGGCCACGGATACGACAACAGCGCGCGTTCGGCCTCCGGCGTCAGGCGCGCGTCGTCGACTTGCAAGCGGCGCGCGTAGGTGGCCAGGAAGTGGTGCGCCAGCGGCAGCACGTCGCCGCTGCGTTCGCGCAAGGGCATCACCGGCAAGGCGATCACTTGCAGACGGTAGTACAAATCCTCGCGGAAGCGCCCGGCCCGCACCGCCGCCGACAAGTCGATATTGGTGGCGGCGATCAGCCGAACGTCGATCGGCACCGGCTTGCGCGCGCCCAGCCGCACCACCTCGCGCTCCTGCAGCACGCGCAGCAGCTTGACCTGCATCGCCAGCGGCAGATCGCCGATCTCGTCGAGAAACAGGGTGCCGCCGTTGGCGGTCTCGAACCAGCCGGCCTTGCCTTGCAGCGCGCCGGTGTAGGCGCCGCGCTCGTAGCCGAACAATTCGCTTTCGATCAGCGTCTCGGAAAACGCGCCGCAGTTGATGGCGATGAAACCCTTGTCGCGGCGCTGGCTCAGACCGTGCACGTGACGCGCCACCAACTCCTTGCCGGTGCCGGTCTCGCCGGTGATCAACACCGTCGCCTCGCTGGGCGCGACCCTTTCGATCACGTCGTGCAGCGCGCGGCTGTGCGGGTCGGCGAAGACGAAGGCGGTGGCCCGGATCATCAGGCTCAATTGCTCGGCGTCGCGGAAGGCGATCAACGGTTTGGCGGCGTCCTGGTCGCCTTTGGCGAGGTTGGCGCTGCGTGCAAACTCGGCCGAAAAATTGTGTGCGAGAAGTTCCATGCCGATGAATATAGCCGGTAGAAGGCACGGACAGGAACGAATGATGCCACGCTTGCATATGTGTATTTGGCATAAAGACCGCGCGCTGTAGCTGTCGCAACAGCGGGTGTTGCGGAATCAACAGTGGCGGCGGCGGATGCTGGGCAGCCAGCATGGAAACGGCGCGGCAAGGCCGTTTTCGGCTGGCATGCTTAATGCGACTTGTGGTGGAGGGCCAACATCCACAGGAGAATCCGCATGAGCACTGAATTCATTTGGCAACTGCCGACCGCCGGCGACGGCCGCTACGCCGAAGCCACCCGGCTGCGCCGGGGCGAGCGTAACAACAATACACAATCCAAACAACGCGCGCCGTTCACCGACGGCGTCACCGACCCGCGCGGCGAGCGCTTCAACTACTTCGACTACCTGCACCAGGTGGCGCGCGCGGCCGACATCTCCGGCTTCGACGGCCTGCGCATCGTCCACGACTTCGACGGCGACGACAGCTGGATCGTGGCCGGCTACCTGGCGCGCGGCACCCGCCACATCCGGTTGCTGACCGAGTTCGAAGCCTCGTGGGGCTCGTCGGTGTACGCCGCCAAGAACGCGGTCAGCTTCCAGCGCGCCACCAACGGCCGCTTCGCCTGGCAACTGGTGCAAGGCGCCGACGAAGCCAGCCGCCGCCAACACGGCGACAACCTGCCGCAAGCGGAAGTGCTGGCGCGCATCGATGAATTCATCACCGTGGCGCGCGGCGTGCAGACCAAGGCGCCGTTCAGCTTCAAGGGCCGTTATTTCGAGGTGCAGGACGGCGGCTTCCGTGGCCCGCTGGCCGGCAATCCGCTGCCGCCTATTTATCTGTCGGGCGGCGACGAGGCCGCGCTGGCGCTGTCGGCGCGCCAGGCCGATGTGCATGTGTTCAACGCCGCGCCGCTGGCCGAGCTGGCGCCGGCGCTGGCTTCGCTGCAGGCCCAGGCCGCCGCGCTGGGCCGCAGCGTGGCCGCCGGCCTGCGCATCGAAGTGCTGGCGCGCGAGACGCTGGAGGAAGCCGAGCGCGACGCCGATCGCGAGCAGTCGCAGTCCGGCGCGCGCGCCGCGCTGGTCGGCAGCTACGAGCAGGTCATCGATGCGCTGGCCGCCTACGCGGAGGCCGGCGTGACCAGCTTCCTGCTGGGCGCCACGCCGCACCTCGAAGAAGCCTACCGCATCGGCGAATACGTGCTGCCGGCGCTGCGCGCGCGCCTGGCGTCCAACGAACAGCAGGCCGCCTAGGCCGCCGCCCCTCCATCTGACAGGAACACTATTATGACCATCGATATCTTCTGGCGCATTCCAACCCACGGCGAACCCAGCTCGCACCGCGCCCGCACGCCGTTCCGCGGCGACTGGTTCCCCGGCAACGACAATCTGCGCAAGGCCGGCCTCGGCGGCGGTGGCGCCGACGGCTTCAACTACCTCGACTACATCGCCGAGATCGCCCACGCGGCCGAGATCTCGGGCTTCCAGGGTGGCCTGATTCCATCCTTCCCGATGACCGACGAGCCGTGGGTTATCTCCTCGCTGCTGGCGCGCGAGACCAGCAACTTCCGCTTCATGATTCCGTTCCAGCCGGGCTTCTTGAACCCGGTGGTGGCGGCGCGCATGACGGCCAGCCTGCAGCGCGCCACCGGCGGGCGCGCGCTGTACAACGTGATCACCGGCGGCGGCGGCCCGGCCCAGCTGTGGTGGGGCGATTCGGCCGACCACGACGACCGCTACACCCGCACCACCGAATTCCTCGACGTGGTGCGCGGCGTCTGGCGCGGCGGCCCGTTCTCGTACAACGGCAAGTTCTACCAGGTGGAGAACGCCGGCCTGGCGCATCCGCTGTCGGAGGAGGAATTCCCCGAGATCTACTTCTCCGGCTCGTCGGACGCGGCGCTGTCGTCGGCCTCCAAGCACGCCGACTATTACCTGACCTGGCTGGAACCGTTCGAGCAGCTGCGCGAGAAATTCCGCCGCGTCAAGGAAAAGACCGACCTGCTGGGCCGCAAGATCAAGTGCGCGGTGCGCGTTGACGTGATCGCCCGCGCCACCGAGGAGGAGGCGTGGGAGGAAGTGCGCAGGGGCTTCGATAACGTCGACCCGGCCACGCTGCGCCAGTTCCTCGGCCAGGACGGCAGCGATTCCGTGGGCGCGGCGCGCCAGCGCGGCAACCGCCCGACCACCATCAACAGCTACAAGGATTTGATCACCGAGCCGAACATCTGGTCCGGCTTCAACCTGTTCCGTGGCGGCCAGACCCAGGGCATCGTCGGCAGCTACCAGCAAGTCGCCGAGCGGCTGGATGACCTGGTGCAACTGGGCGCCGACGCCTTCATCCTGGCCAGCACGCCGCACCTGGAGGAAGCCTACCGGGTCGGCGAGGAAGTGCTGCCGCTGGTGCGCGGCCACGGCAACTCCCAGCTGCTGCGCGCGGTCGGCTGATACGAATCTAAATTTTTTAAGGATGCATATGCGTAGTTCCAACGTCGTTCCCTTTCCCTCCCGGCCGGCCAGGCCTAAATTGACCGTGCTGCTGCGCGAGATGCATGCCGCGTTCGCGGTCGCGATGGGTGGCGGTGCGCTGCTGGCGGCCGGTTTGGCGCATGCGACTGACGTTCCGGCCACGACGGCCGCCGCCGCAGCTGGCGCCGCCGTCGTCGCCGACGCGCGCGGCGAAGACGGTGTTGATGCCGCCGACGCGACGGGCGCCGGCGCGGCCGCGTCGCTGCAAACGGTCACCGTCACCGCGCAAAAGCGCGAGGGCAAGTTGCAGGAGGTGCCGAGCGCGATCACGGTGCTGGGCGGCGCGCAGTTGCTGGAGAACGGCGTCGGCCGCTCGGCCAGCGAGATCCTGAACTACGTGCCGAACGCCTCGGCCGGCACCCAGCAGCACGGCCGTCCGCGCTGGTGGATACGCGGCGTCGGCGCCGGCCAGCAGCAGATCGACTTCCCGAATCCGGTCGGCTTCTACCTGGACGACGTCTATATCAGCAACGCCAGCGCCACCGGCTTCCCGCTGTTCGACCTGGACCGGGTGGAGGTATTGCGCGGCCCGCAGGGCACGCTGTGGGGCAAGAACACCACCGGCGGCGCGATCAACGTCATCTCGCGCAAGCCGACCGACTATCTGGACGGCTACCTGAAGGCCGACTACAGCAGCCATGAAACCCGCTTGCTGGAGGGCGCAATCGGCGGCGCGCTGAAGGAGGACGTGCTCAACGGCCGGCTGTCGTTCCACTCGGAGGACCAAGGCGAGGGGCCGTTGAACAATCTGTACACCGGCAAGAAGGACGGCGCGCTGCGCGACAACGCGGTGCGCGGCCAGTTGCAGGCCAAGTTCAACCGCGACCTGACGGCCAACCTGAACCTGCACTACCGCGACTACAAGACCACCGGCGCGATCACCACCACCGCCAGCTACGCCGCCAACGGCGTCTACCGCAACGGCTATGTGCCGAGCACCGACAACGAGGACGTCAGCACCAACGCGCCGACGCTGACCGCGATCAAGCAGGGCGGTGCCAACCTGAGCGTGCAGTACGACCTGGGCCGCTACACCTTGAGCTCGATCACCGGCTACGAGGACTTCAAGTCCGACACGCTGGGCGACAGCGACAACACGCCGCTGGAGATCAGCCGCGGCTGGTCCAAGGCCAAGAGCCACCAGTTCTCGCAGGAGCTGCGGCTGGCCTCGGCCAAGGATGAAAAGGTCAGCTGGGTCGGTGGCCTGCATTACTTCAACGAAAAGATCGATTCCAACGCCGCCACCGCGCGCCTGCCCAACGAGATCGCCGGCGCGCTGGCCGGCAGCACCCAGCCGGTCGGCTACAACGCCACCAGCTTCGAGCACAAGACGCGCAGCTTCGCGCTGTTCGGCAGCAGCACCGTCAACTTCACCGACCGCTTGCTGGCCACGGCCGGCGTGCGCTGGACCACGGAGACCAAGGACCTCGACCTGAGCCGCATCCAGGCGGCGTCCGGTACCGTGACCTTTGGCGGCGCGGCCGACTGGTGGAACAGCGTCAAGGGCGGCAACTTCGCGGCGGCTTCGGTGGCGAACAACAACTTCAAGTCGAACCCGTCGACCACGTGGCGCGCGTGGACCTACGACTTCACGCCTGAGTACAAGTTCACCGATTCCGCGCGCGGCTACTTCAAGTACGCCCACGGCATCAAGTCGGGCGGCTACAACACCGGCGCCAGCGACGTGCGCGCGCTCAACACGGTGGCGCCGGAGAAGCTGGACTCGTTCGAGCTGGGCCTGAAGTCGGAGTGGTTCGACCGGCGTTTGAACTTCAACGCCAACGTGTTCCACTACAACTACAAGAATGTTCAGGTCAACATCACCGGCGTGTACAACGGCGACCCGACCCAGAGCGTGGCCTATCTGCAAAACGTCTCCAAGGCCCACGTCAACGGCGCCGAGTTCGAGATCGAGGCGCTGCCGATCGACCAGTTGCACATCAACGCCAACATCGGCATCCTGCGCACCGAGTTCGACGAGTTTGCGATCCAGAACGGCGGCGGCAGCCGCAGCGGCAACGAGTTCGTCCGTTCGCCGCACCTGACGGCGCTGTTCGCGGCCGACTACCGGATTCCGCTGTCCAACGGCGGCAAGATCGTGCTGGCCGGCGACGTGCGTTATACGGCCAAGCAGTTTTATTATGTCGATCCGCAGAGCGACGCGCGTTCGTTGCTAAACCAGGGTGGCTACTCGCTGCTGACCGCGCGCGCGACGTACACGGCGCCGGGCGGCAACCATGTGTTCTCGCTGTATGGCAACAACCTGGGCGACAAGGTGTACAAGAACCATACGCTGACCACCTTCGTGCCGGGCACCACCAACGGCGATACCGTGTACTGGGGCCAGAGCCGCACGGTGGGCGGTTCGTACACCTACTTCTTCTAATCCGGTTTCACTTTGGGAGCCTGGCGCCGCAGCGATGCGGCGCCAGGATTTTTTACGTCAGGCCGCCGCGCGCAGCTCGTCCTGGATGCGGCGTTGCGCTTCCTCCAACGGACCGCGATCGATCCAGGCTTCAATATCGACATCGCGGTCGAGCAGGCCGTGGGTCAGCTGGAAGTTCTTTTGCCGCGCGAACAGCGCCACCCGCTCATCGGACAAGTCCGGCGCCAGGTCGAGGTGGAAACCGTCGCGATAAGCCTGCTCGACGCTGGCGGCCGAGCCGCGCGTCTCGTCCTGCAGGATGCGGCGCAGTTCGGCGAGGTTGTGCTTGGCCCATTCGGCGGCGCGCAGCGTCTGGACCAGGAAGCGCACCAGCAGCTCGCGGTGGTTTTTCAGGAAATCCTCATGCACGGTGATCGGACGCGGCGTGCCGTTGTTGACGCGGAAGCGCTTCTCCGGCAGCGCGTCGATGTCGATGCCGACCACCAGCCCGGCCGCCTGGGCCGCCTGCGCCGCCGACGCGCCCTTGACGTAGATCGCATCCACCTCGCCGCGCTGCAAGGCGCCGATGCCTTGCCACAGGCCGCCGAGGTCATTGTTGCGGGTCCAGTCGCCCAGTTCGCGCTGGCGGACTTCCTCGGTCGACAGTTCGACCAGCGTGGCGTCCTCCAGCGTCAGGCCGGCGGCGGCCAGCACGCCCTTGTAGCCGGCCAGGCTCATGCCGCGCGCGATGCTGTTGCCGCGCCGGTTGTTGGCGATGTCTTCCTCGCGGAAGCGCGGCAGCGCCAGGCGCTTGCCTTTCAAGTCGGCCGGCTTGCCGATGCCGGAGCCGGGGCGGACCAAGATCGATTGCCATTCGTCGATCCAGGTCAGGCCGATCAGGCGGGTCGGCGCGCCCTGGGCGCGGGCGGGCAGGGCCAGCAGGTTGCCGCCTTCGCGGATCAGCGTGTCGAGTTGATGGTCGTAGTGGTGGCGCGCCAGCTCGCCGCCGGCTTGCTGCAGCGTCTTGATGGCGATGCCGTCGGCGGCGAACGCCTGTTCCAGCCAGCCCAGCTTGTAGGCCAGGCCGGTGGCGGTGGGGACCGGACAACGGGTGAACCAGATGGTGTCGACGGCTGCGGTGGGTGTGCTCATGTAGTTCCTTGGTGATTGATCGGGACGGCCACGCCACGCGCGCCGTTGCGCTGTGTTGAGCAGAAAACATGCCCGCCCCCGGCGCCGCCCGCCGCGCCCGGGCTGCTGCGTGCGCAACAGTTGGCGGCGCGTGCGCTGCTGGCTGCGCAGCAGATGCTGCTGGAATGCTGCTGGCTAAACGCTGTTTTCGCCCCGATTCGCTTGGCACAGCGCTTGCACTAATGAACAAGCACCCTCAACCCAAGGAGAATCTCATGGCAGAAACCGCAACCGAACACCGTCTCAGCGAACAGGTCCTGGCCTTCGCCGAACAAACCCGCAAACAGGCGCAACTGGCGTTCGACGCGCTGCGCGACACCGGCAGCCTGACCGCCTTCGGCACCGTCGGCTTCGTCGAGCGCGTGCCCGGCGAGGAACTGGTGGTCATCGTCAACGACCCGGGTCCGTTCCGCAAGGGCGAGCCGCTGGTGGCGTCGATCCTGGGCCTGGACGGCACCGTGCACACCGGCAACGGCGGTGGCGGCGGCACCCGCTACCTGAAACTGTTCCGCACCCACGCCGACATCACCACGATCTCGCACGTGCATTCGCCGGCGCTGGGCGCCTGGGCGCAGACCCACCGCACGCTGCCGATCCGCTATGTGCCGGTGCAGCGCTTCCAGCTGATCCGCGAGATTCCGATCTACATCGACCGCCGCCAGCCGGAAGTCGACTACATCCTCGACCAGATCGAGAAAAATCCCTACAACACGGCGATCTTGGAAGCCAACGGCGGCTCGACCGTCTGGGGCAAGCAGGGCTTGCTGAAGACCGCCGAGTTCATCCTGTTGCTGGAGGAGGGCGCCAAGATCCAGATCCAGGCCGAGGCCATCGGCGGCTCGCGCGATTTCGGTCCGGGCGTGCTGCGCCAGCAATGGAAGATGAGCCCGCTGTACGAAAAGGCGCGCGAGCTGTCGCTGCTGCCGGCCACCGATCTGTAATCAGGGGATGAGCACGATGTTCGATTCGTTTGTGGTGAAGCGTCGCGGCGCGCTGGCTGTATTGGCGTTGTCGCTGTTCTCGTTGACCGGCGCCGCGTCCGTCGCTTCCGCCGCGCCGGCGGCCGGCTTGCCGGAGTCGGTGCGGATCGCCGCCGTGGCGCGCAACGCGACCGGCGGCAAGGCCTTGTTCGCCGGCTCGTCGGCGCTGGTGGCGAGCCAGGGCTGGCTGGCCGCCGAGCTCGGCAAGCTGGGCGTCAAGCTGGAGTGGTTGCCGGTCACCACCAATTCGGTGGCGGTGCAGGTCAACGAGGCGTTCGCCAACAAGTCGATCGACTTCGCGCAGTATGGCGATTTGCCGTCGATCATCGCCAACGCCTCCGGTTTGAAGACGCGGCTGGTGGTGCCCGGCGGCAGTTTGAACAACACGTATCTGGTGGTGCCGTTCAACTCGACGGCGCGCTCGATCAACGATTTGAAGGGCAAGAAGATCGCCTTGCATCGTGGTCGTCCGTGGGAGTATCCGTTTTCGCGGTTGCTGGCGGCGAATGGTTTGAAAAGCACCGACGTCAGGCTGCTCAATCTGAATCCGCAGGCGGGCGCGGCGGCGTTGGCCAGCGGCAGCGCGGATGCGTTCTTCACGTTGAGCGATGCGTTTTTGCTGGAGGATAAGAAGATCGGCCGCGTGATCTGGGCCAGCAAGACGCCGCCGCAGGATTGGAAGATGCGCGCGGAGCTGTGGGGCAGCGCCGATTTCCTGGCGAAATATCCGCAATTGGCGCAGCTGGTGGCGACCGCCTATGTGCGCGCGCACCAGATCGCCAGCGTCGACAGCGGGCGCGACGAGTATATCCAGGCCGAGGCGGCGGCCGGCCAGCCGGAAAGCGTGGTGCGTCGCGAGTTGGACGGCGATACGCGGGCATGGAAGGCGCGCTGGTCGCCGTTGCTGACGGCCGAGGTCAAGGCGCACTATGCGGCCGAGGCCTTGTACGCCAAGCAGTCCGGCCTGATCGCCAAGCCGCTCGACACCAGCACGCTGTATGTGCCGCAGTTCGTCGAGCAGGCCTTGGTCCAGCTCAAGCTGCAACAATACTGGGCGCCCTGATTCGCGATGAGTACCAATTCCGTCATAGCCACGCAACCGCGCTCGCCGCAGCCGTCGCACTCGCCGTCGTCGCAGCAATCGTTGCCGTTGCCGCCGCAGCCAATGCCGCCGCAGCCGCTGCCGCTGCCGCAGCCGCAGCCGCCGCAGCAGCAGTCGTTGCCGTTGCCTGCGCCGGCACCGTTACCGCCGTCGCCGCAACAGCAGTCGCATTTGCCGTCGCAGCAGTCGTTGCCGCTGCCTGCGCCGGCGCTGTTGCCGCCGTTGCCGCAGCAGTCGTTGCAGCAGGTGCACCCGCTGCCGCTGCCACTGCCACTGCCGCAGCATGTGGGGCAGCCGGCGACGGCTCCTGGCCGCGCTCCGTCCGCGCGCGCTGGCTTGGTGGCGCGCTGGTTGGCTTGGCGCTGGTCGGGCTGGACGTCGCCGCTGTTGCTGCTGGCGCTGTGGTCGGCCGCCACCTCGCTGGGCTGGGCACCGGAGCAAATCCTGGTGTCGCCGCTGCAAGTGCTGCACACCACCTGGGAGCTGATCGAAAGCGGCGAGCTGCGCCAGCACCTCGAAATCAGCGTGCTGCGCCTTGCCGGCGGATTCGCGATCGGCGCCGTCGCCGGCATCGGCTTCGGCCTGCTGCTTGGCCTGTCGCCCGGCTTGCGCGCCTACACCGCGCCGACCTTCAACGTGCTGCGCCAACTGCCGTCGGTGGCGCTGATACCGCTGTTTATCCTGCTGTTCGGCATCGGCGAAAGCTTTAAGATCTTCATCGTGGTCAAGGCCACCTTCTTCATCGTCGCGCTGGCCGTGCATGACGCCGTGGCCGGCCTGTCGGAACGCTACATCGAAGTGGCGCGCGTGTACGGCTTCACGCGCTGGCAGATCGTGCGTCGCGTCGTGTTGCCCGGCATCGTGCCGGCCACGCTGACCGGCGTGCGCATCGCGCTCAGCCGCTCGTGGATGGTGCTGGTAGGCGCCGAACTGCTGGCGGCCGACAGCGGCCTCGGCCAGATGATGGAAATGGCGCGCCAAATGTTCCGCCTCGATATCGTGATGGTCGGCGTCGTGCTGACCGGCGGCATCGGCTACGCGCTCGACCGCGGCTTACGCTGGCTGGAGGCGCACCTGATGCGCTGGCAGCGCGGCGACAGGGAAAATACATGAAACAGAATATCTTCAACGGAGCCAAGGGCCTGCTGCTGCCGCTGGCCGCGCTCGCGGTCTGGGAATGGGCCTCGCGCCAGGGCAGCGGCGCCGCCTATGTGTTCGTGCCGGTGGAGCAACTGGCGCAGGGCGTGGCCGAGTTGCTGCGCTCCGGCGAACTGTGGCTGCACCTGCGCGCCAGCCTGACGCGCACGCTGCAAGGCTTGCTGATCGGCGGCCTGCTGGGCATCGCGGTTGGCACGCTGATGGCGCAATCTCGCGTCGCCGACCGCCTGATCGGGCCGCTGTTCCACAGCATCCGCCAAGTGCCGCTGCTTGGCCTCGTCCCTTTGCTTGGCCTGTGGGTCGGCAGCGGCGACGCCGCCAAACTGCTGGTGATCGTCATCGCCGCGTTTTACCCGACCGTGCTCAACACCAGCGAAGGCATGCGCCGCGTCGACCAGTCCTACCGCGAAGTCGGCCTTATGCTGACGCTGACGCGCGGGCAGACCTTCCGCCGCCTGCTGCTGCCGGCCGCGTTGCCGGCCATCGTCACCGGCGTCACCCACGCGCAGGCGTTCGGCTGGCTGGCCTGCGTCGGCGGCGAGCTGTTGTTCGCGGCCGGTCCCGGTATCGGCTCGCTGCTGGTCAACGCCGAACAGGGGGGGCGCATGGACGTGGTGCTGATCTCCGTGCTGGCGATCGCGCTGCTGGCGCAAACGATGAATTTTCTGTTCCAGCGCGCCGCCGGCCTGCTGGTGCGCGGACGCAGCACACTATGAGCGCGCCGTTGATCGACATCGCCCCCGTCGCCCGCGCCACGCCGGCGGACAACGAAGTGCGCCGCTTCCTGATCGGCTTCGTCGGGCTGACGCTGTTGTCCGGCATGACCATCGGCATGAACAAGGTGCTCAGCACGCTGCTCGGCCTGCACCTCGGCGTGAGCAACCTGCAACTGGCGATCATCAGCAGCGCCGAGACTTTCGCCATGGCGCTGGGCACGATCCCGGCCGGCTACATCCTGGCGCGCGGCAATCCGAAATACCTGTACGCGGCCGTCAGCCTGACTTTGTCGGCGGCGTTCTGCGCTTTGCCGTGGTTGCCGGGCTGGGAGTGGGTGGCGCTGCTGATGTTCATGGTCGGTCTGTGCATTTCGCTGCGTATCGTCGCCATGAGCACGGTGTTCCTGGTGCGCCTGCCGGAGATCGGCCAAGCCCGCGCCGGCTGG
>Ga0247809_1001202_pt1 | contig 11625 bp, 11 predicted proteins | sample UWRJL104311B1_FD_180951 | JGI IMG/M metagenome (GOLD analysis project Ga0247809, IMG submission 180951) | Plant litter microbial communities from Arlington Agricultural Research Station in Wisconsin, United States - UWRJ-L104-311B-1 | ecosystem: Environmental > Terrestrial > Plant litter >...
CAGCGCAGCACCTTGAATTACTCGACCTGCGACGTGCACGGCGTGGTGGCAGGCACCATCCTGCTTGATGACGGCGCGCGGCTGCTGCAGGTGCTCGATCCGGCCGCGCTGGTGCGGATTGAAAACGTGCCGCAAGTGTTGGCGCTGCAAGGCGCCTACCGGCAGGCGGCGCGCCGCAGCCAGGGCGAGCGGCGCCAATGCGTCAGCTTCCGCGTCAGCGGTTCGGCGTTCGCCTTCGAGATGGGGGCGATTCAAGAAATTATTAAGGTGCCGGAACTGCAGGCGTCGGTGCTCAACAGCAAGCTGTGCCTGGGGCGCATCAACTTCCGCGGCAGCCAGGTGGCGGTGGTCGACTTCGCCACGCTGCTCAACGCCGCGCCCTGCTCGGCCATGGCCGGCCGCGTGTTCACCGCCGACCAGCGCATCGTCATCGCCCGCATCGACGAGGCCACCATCGGCTTCCTGGTCGACTCGGTCGACAACATCATCAATTTTTACAGCGAAGAGATCATGCCGATCCCCTTGCTGAGCAAGGCGCGCGCCGGCATGTTCGGCGGCTGCCTGTCGAAGCCGGAGTTCGGCGACGTGATCTTCCTCGACCACAAGCAGATCTTCTCCAGCACCGAGATCACCGAAATGCGCACCGGCCACGCCAACCTGTATCCCAAGGACGAGGCTAAGGCGGTGCACGCGCTGGACCGCAGCGCCCTGCGCAGCCAGCGCCAGGTCTACATCACTTTCGGGCTGGGCAATACCTACGCGATGGAGATCAAGCAGGTGCGCGAGATCATCGATTTTTCCGACGCCATCACGCGCCCGCCCGGCATGCCGGCGTTCATGCGCGGCATGCTGAACCTGCGGCAGCAGATGATCAGCGTGATCGACCTGCGCAGCCTGTACCAGATGCCGCCGCTGGAGGACGCCGCCCACGCCAAGATCCTGATCATCGAGCGCGGCGAGGACCGCTACGGCCTGATCGTCGACGCGGTCGAGAACATCATGACCGTCAACAACAACCGCCGCTTCTCGGCGCCGAAGATGATGCGCAACCCCGGCGCGCAAGGCGATCCGCGCAGCGAGATGGAGGAAGTGATCGACATCGACGGCGAAGGCGATCAGCACAAAACGCTGAGCGTGTTCGAATGCGAGCGGCTGCTGCAACGGCTGGCGCGCGAGATGCCGGCACTGGCGGCGTAGGTTGGCGTTTGGTAGACTGGCGGGACCACTAATAAAGAGGTCCGCCATGTCCACCCCACGCCGTTCGATCGCCCTGCTGATTCCCCTGAGCCTGCTGACAGCCAGCGCCTACGCGTTGTCGCTGGCCGACCTGAGCAACCAAGACGCGTCCGGCGGTTTGAAGGCGGCGCTGGAGCAAGGTTCGAGCCTGGCCGTGGCCAAGCTCGGCGCTGAAAACGGCTTCCTCAACAATGAAAAAGTCCGCATCCAGTTGCCGAAGATCCTGGAGCAGGCGCGGCCGCTGCTGAAGATGACCGGCAAGGGCAAGCAGCTCGACGACCTGGTGGTGCAGATGAACCACGCGGCCGAGGCGGCGGTGCCGATGGCCAAGCCGCTGTTGCTGGACGCGGTCAAATCGATGAGCATCAGCGACGCCAAGAACATCCTCACCGGCGGCGACACCTCGGTCACCGACTTCTTCCGCGAGAAGACCGCGCCCAAGCTGGCGGTGCAATTCCTGCCCATCGTCAAGAAGGTCACCGACCGATCCGACCTCTCCGCCAAATACAACAGCACGATGGCGCTGGCGCCGAAGATGGGCATGAAGCTGCAGGAACAGGCGACGGTGGAAGGCTACGTCACGCAACGCGCGCTGGACGGTCTCTACACGATGATCGGCGAAGAAGAAAAAGCCATCCGCGCCGACCCGATCGGCACCGGCAGCAAGCTCATCGGCAAAGTCTTCGGCGCCCTCAAATAAAAGGCGGTGGGGTCAAGTCTGACATTCGTACACGAGCTCAACCGTAGCGGGCGCTACGGTTGAGCTCGTGTACGAATGTCAGACTTGACCCCACCTATTTCAACGGCCAGCGGCCTAGCACTTTGTACGGCTGGCCTTGGCCGATCTGGCTGTGCAGCAGCACCAGCTCGCGCACCGTCCATTCGATTGGCGCGACAGGCTGCGGCGCCAGCGTGACGTCGTCGTATAGCGGCGTGATGTGCGGCGTGTAACTTGCCGGATTCGCCGGCAGGCCCGCTTTCAGCATCGCCTTCGCCAGCGTCTGATATAGCGCGTCGACGTCGATCACGCCGTCGCCTCCGACCAGCACCAACGGCCGGTTGCGGGCGCCGTTGATGAAAGTCTGCGCGGTGTCGAAGCTGGCCGTGAACGGCGCCGTGATATCGGCCAAGGCCGCCGCCACTTCCTTCGCGCGCGCCACCTTGGCGTGCGGCATGCCGGGATGGTCGCCCAGGTTGTACAAGGTGGCGTGCAGTTTGGCGTCGGCGATCGGCCGGCCGCGCATGCCGTGTTGCGCTTTCAATTCGGCCGTCAGCGCGCCAATCGCGGCGATGGCGCGCGCGTCGGGCGCGACGGCGAAGAAGATGCGGTCGGTGAGCGCCGGCGGCGCGGGCAAATCGTCGAACAAGCTCTGCTGACTCATCATTTCACCCGCTGCTTTTCCAGTTTGCGCGCCAAGGTGCGGCGATGCATGCCCAGCCGCCGCGCCGCTTCCGATATGTTGAAGTCGGTCTCCGCCAGCACCGTGTGGATGTGCTCCCACTCCAGCGTCTTGATCGACGTGGCGCGATTGGTCACATCCACCTCGGACGCGCCGGCGACATGCTCGAACGCGGCTTCGATATCATCGGTGTTGGATGGCTTGGCCAGGTATTGGCAGGCGCCCAGCTTGATCGCCTCCACCGCCGTGTTGATGCTGGCGAAACCGGTCAGCACCACGATCAACATGGCCGGGTCGTGCTGGTGTAGCATCTGCACGCAGGCCAGCCCGGACGAGTTGCCCTTCAATTTCAAGTCCACGACCGCGTAGCCGGGCGCGTGGTCGACCAGCACCGCGCTGGCCTCGTCGACGTTTTCCGCCAGCAGCACCTTGTAGCCGCGCCGCTCGAAGGAGCGCCCCAGCGTGCGGGCGAACGCCGCGTCATCCTCAACCAGCAGCAATACCCGTTCGTGTTCTATCGTCATGTCGCTTGTGGTTCCGGTTTGATTTCAATGGCGGACAGCGGCAGCGTCAGGCGCACCATCGCCCCGCCCTGCGCCAGATTGCTGGCGGTGACCGCGCCGCCCAAGGTGCGCGCCACGTTCACCACCAGGAACAGTCCGAGCCCGCCACCCGGCCTTCCCTTGCTGGAGTTGTACGGCTTGCCGAACTGCGCCAGCATGGCCGGCGCGAAGCCGGCGCCCGCGTCGCTGACCTGCAACACCAGCTCGCCACCCTCGACGCTGGCCTCCATCCGCGACCATTGCGGCGACGCCTCCAGCGCATTATCCAGCACATTGCAGATCATTTGCTTGAGCGTCGAATCCGACACCACCGGCAGGTCCGGCGCGATGCGGTTGTCGAACTCGAACCGCACCACCGGCCGGCCGATGCGCCATTCCGCCACCACTTCCGTGAGGAAGGTGTTGATGGTGGTGGCCGCCGATGATTCGCCGCGGGTTTCGCCGGCCGACAGCAAAATGCCGCTGACGATCGATTTGCAGCGCTGCAGTTGCGTCTGCATCTCCGCGATTTCCTCCAGCAGCACCGGATTGCCTTTGAATTCAGGCATGTGCTTCCAGTCGCCGAGAATCACCGCCAGCGTCGCCAGCGGCGTGCCCAATTCGTGCGCCGCGCCCGAGGCCAGAAGGCCCATGCGGACGATGTGTTCCTCCTCGGCGGCGCGCTGGCGCAGCGTGGCGATCTTGGCGGCGCTGTCGCGCACGTTGTCGGTGATGCGGCTGACGAAGATCACCAGCAGCGCCGCGTCCAGCACGAAGCACAGCAGCATGCCCTGCACGTACAGGCTGAACACGCCCAGCTCGTGGTCCAGCGGCAGCGTCAACGGTTCCGAGAACAACGCCAGCCCGGCGATGCAGGCGCCGGTGACGATGACGATGGTCCACGTCGACCAGCGCTCCAGCAGCACCGCGCCGAGGATCACGTGCAGAAGGTACAGGAACACGAAGGGATTGGTGGCGCCGCCGCTGAGGTAGAGCTGCGCCGTCAGGCTGGCGACGTCCACGGTCAACGCCAGCAACAGCTCGCTGTTGGAGACGACCTGGTTTTCCTGCCAGCGCAAGGTGCTGGCGATGTTGAAGGCGATCAGGCAGGCCAGCACGTTGAGCATGGCCGGCATCGGCAGCTGCACCCCCAGCGCCACCGAGGCGCCGGCGATGGTGGTGATCTGCCCGATCACGGCGATCCAGCGCAGCTGGATCAGCTGCTGCATGTTCTTGTGGCCGGCGGCGTGGGTGATGGTGTTGGCGGACGCGTTCACCGCCGCCAACGGTTCGACCACCGTCAGGCCGGGCCGGCCACGGTCATAGGGGTTCTCGTTTTTCCTCGCCATTTATACTTTCGAAATCAGTGCGGCCGGCCTTTGCGCGCATCCCGGATTACCCAGGCCAACGCGCCGGCCACCATCAGCGCCAGGGCGTACCAGGTGAGAGCATAAACCAAATGGTTGTTGACGAAGGAAACCACCGTCAACCCGCCAAGCGGCTGCCCGTCCGCGACCGGGCCGGAGGCCTTGGCCGAGGCGGCGTCCGCGTCGATGACGCATGGCGCCACCGGCGGCAAGCCGCGCGCCTTGGCGATCGCTTGCACGTCGCGCGTATACCAGTAGTTGCGCTGCGGTTCGTTGGCGCGCAGGCGTCCCGTCACCTCGGTCAGGCGCAGCAGGCCGACGACGTCGACCTCGGCCGTACCCGAGCCACGCATGGCGGCGCAGGCGTCGGCCGATGCTGCCGCCGGTGCCGCTTGCGGCGACCAGCCTCCAAGACCGGCCGGAATGAAGCCGCGATTGACCAGCACGATGCCGTCGGCGGTGCACAACGGCGTCACCACCCAGTAGCCGATGCCCCGCTCCAGCGACGCGAGCACCTGCGTGGTCGACGCCGGCAGATACACGCCGCGCAAGCGCACCGGCCGGTAGTCGTCGGACTCGGCGCTCAGTTGCGGCCATAACGACGCCGCCGGCGCCGGCACCGGCGCGCCGTGCACCCGCTGGTCGACGCGCTCGATCAGGTCGAGCTTCCATTGCAAACGATAGACTTGCCAGGTTCCCAAAGCAAAAAACCCTGCGAACATCACGCCGGCCAGGATGGCCAGAATGACGCGCAGGGCGCGGGAACGGTGGCGCGGTGAGGCGCCTGCGTTCATCGCATGTCTTGCATGTTGTGCACGTCGGTGCCCATGGCCGGCATCATGTTGACGTTCATGTGGTACATGACCCAGATCGATCCGGCCAGTACGATGATCAGCAACACCAGCGTGAACATCGTCGCCAGCAGCGACCAGCCGCCTTCGGCCTTGCCGTTCATGTGCAGGAAATAGACCATGTGCACGACCACCTGCACCGCCGCGAAGGCCAGGATGACGGCCGCCGTGGTGCTGGATTTATCGAACACCTTGGCCATGACCAGCCAGAATGGAATCGCGGTCAGGATCACCGACAGCACGAAGCCGATCGCGTAGTCCTTCAGGCTGCCGTGGCCGCCTTCATCGTCGTGGCCGTGGCCGTGATCGCCGTGGTGGTCGTCGTGCCCGGCGTGGTTGTGTGGTGCGCTCATGGCAGGACTCCCATCAGGTAAACAAAGGTAAACACGCCGATCCAGATCACGTCCAGGAAGTGCCAGAACATCGACAGGCACATCAGGCGGCGCTTGTTCTCACCGGTCAGGCCGTGCTTGCCGACCTGGAACATCAACGTCACCAGCCAGATCGTGCCGAAGGTGACGTGCAGGCCGTGGGTGCCGACCAGCGCGAAGAACGAGGTCAGGAACGCGCTGCGTTGCGGACCGGCGCCTTCGTGGATCAGGTGCATGAATTCCTGGATCTCCAGCGTCAGGAACGCCAGGCCGAACAGGCCGGTGATGCCGAGCCAAATCAGCGTGGCCTTCACGTTCTTGCGCTGCGACGCGATCATCGCGAAGCCGTAGGTGATCGACGACAACAGCAGGAACGCGGTGTTCAGCAGGATCGTCGGCAGCTCGAACAGCTCGGCGCCGGACGGGCCGCCCGCGTAGTTGCGGCCGAGCACGGCGTACGCCGCGAACAGGCCGGCGAACAACAGGCAGTCGCTCATCAGGTAGAGCCAGAAGCCCAGCAGCGTGCCGTTCTCCGGGTGGTGGTCGCGCACGTAGTAGCGTGCGCTTGGGTCGGCGCTCACGGCGCCGTTAGCGATAGTTTCAGACATGGCGTTCCAGCAAACGAGTATGGGCTTCTTCGGTACGGACAACTTCTTCCGCGGGGATGTAGAAGTCGCGCTTGTAGTTAAAGGTATGCGCGATGATGGCGGCCATCATGGCGATGAACGCGAGCGCTGCGGGCAACCACATCTGCCAGACCATGGCGAAGCCCAGCGCGGCGGCCAGCGCCGAGATGATGAAGCCGGCGGCCGTGTTCTTCGGCATGTGGATCGCGACGAAACCGCTGGTCGGACGCTTGTAGTTGTTGGCCTTCATGTCGGCCCAACTGTCGCTCTCGTGCACCACCGGGCTGAACGCGAAGTTGTAGTCCGGCGGTGGCGACGAGGTCGCCCACTCCAGCGTGCGGCCGCCCCAAGGGTCGCCGGTCACGTCGCGCAGCGTCTCGCGGTTTTTCCAGCTGATGTAGAACTGGAACAGCGTGGCGCCGATACCGGCAGCGACGATCAGCGCGCCGATGGCGGCGATGATGAAGTACTTCTGCAGCGACGGATCGTCGAAGTGGTTCATGCGGCGGGTGATGCCCATGAAGCCCATGATGTACAGCGGCGTGAACGCGACCCAGAAGCCGACCAGCCAGCACCAGAACGAGACCTTGCCCCAGAATTCATCCAGCTTGAAGCCGAAGGCTTTCGGGAACCAGTAGTTCAGGCCGGCGAACACGCCGAACACCACGCCACCGATGATCACGTTGTGGAAGTGGGCGATCAGGAACAGCGAGTTGTGCAGCACGAAGTCGGCCGGTGGAACGGCCAGCATCACGCCGGTCATGCCGCCGATGACGAAGGTCAGCATGAAGCCCACGGTCCACAGCATCGGCACGTCGAAGCGGATGCGGCCCTTGTACATGGTGAACAGCCAGTTGAAGATCTTGGCGCCGGTCGGGATCGAGATGATCATCGTGGTGATGCCGAAGAACGAGTTGACGCTGGCGCCGGAACCCATGGTGAAGAAGTGGTGCAGCCATACCAGGTAGGACAGCACGGTGATCACGACGGTGGCGTACACCATCGAGGTGTAGCCGAACAGCTTCTTGGCGCTGAAGGTCGAGACGATCTCCGAGAACACGCCGAACACCGGCAGCACCAGGATGTAGACCTCAGGGTGGCCCCAGATCCAGATCAGGTTGACGTACAACATCGGGTTGCCGCCGAGGTCGTTGGTGAAGAAGTTGGTGCCGACCATGCGGTCCAGCGACAGCATCGCCAAGGTCACGGTCAGGATCGGGAAGGTGGCGACGATCAGCGCGTTGGTGCACAGCGCGGTCCAGGTGAAGACCGGCATTTTCATCAGGTCCATGCCTGGAGCGCGCATCTTGACGATGGTCGCGATCAGGTTGACGCCGGATAGCGTGGTCCCCACCCCGGCCACCTGCAGCGACCAGATATAGTAGTCGACGCCGACGTCCGGCGATGCCGCGATGCCCGACAGCGGCGGGAACGCCAGCCAGCCGGTCTTGGCGAATTCACCGATGAACAGCGAAGCCATCGTCAGCATCGCGCCGAAGGTGGTCATCCAGAACGACAGATTGTTCAGGAACGGGAACGAGACGTCGCGCGCGCCGATCTGCAGCGGCACCACGTAGTTCATCAGGCCGGTCACGAAAGGCATGGCCACGAAGAAAATCATGATCGTGCCGTGGGCGGTGAACACTTGGTCGTAGTGGTGCGGCGGCAGGAAGCCGGCGCTGTCGCCGAAAGCCATGGCCTGCTGGGCGCGCATCATCAGCGCGTCGGCGAAGCCGCGCAGCAGCATGATCAGACCGAGGATCATGTACATGATACCGATCTTCTTGTGGTCGATGGAGGTGATCCAGTCGCGCCACAGCGGGGTCCACAGGCGGAATTTGAACATCACGGCCAGGAACGCCAGGCCGCCGATCGCCACCATGGCGAAGGTGGCCACCAGGATCGGCTCGTGATACGGAATTGCTTCCAGCGATAGCCGTCCAAAGATGAGTTTGGTCAGGTTGAGATCGGACATGGTCATTCTTTACGGGTAGGTTGTGCGGTGGCGGCGACGTCGGTGGTGCAGACGTCGTCTTTCGGCAGGGCTTTGGCCGCTGCGGCCGCTTCATTGCGCTTGGCGTCCTGGTGCATCGTGTGATTCATGCAGGCGGTGCCTTCGACCACGCAGCGATTCAGCACCAGGTCGTACAGGCCTTTGTCGACGCTGCCGAAGTGCATGATCGGATGCTTGATGGTCGGCTTGTCCAGCGCCACGAACTCGGCGCGGGTCAAGGCGCCGCTGGTGCGGGTCTTGGCCACCCAGCTGTCGAAGTCCGCTTGCGAAACGCCGTGGTACTTGAACTTCATGTCCGAGAAACCGGCGCCGCTGTAGTTGGACGAGAAGCCGTCGTACACGCCGACCTTGTTCATCACCGCGTTCAGCTGCGTCTGCATGCCGGGCATCGTGTAGACCATGCCGGCCAGCGACGGGATGTAGAGCGCGTTCATCACGGTCGACGAGGTCATCTTGAAGACGATCGGCACGTCGATCGGGGTCACCAGCTCGTTGATGGTGGCGATGCCCTGCTCCGGATAAATGAACATCCACTTCCAGTCCATCGACACCACTTGCACTTCCAGCGGCTTGACGCCGGCGGCGATCGGACGGTGTTCGTCGATGCGGCTCAGCGGACGGTACGGGTCCAGCAAGTGGGTGTAGATCCAGGTGATCAGGCCCAGCACGATGATGATCAGCAGCGGAGCGCCCCAGATCAGCAGTTCGAGCTTGGTGGAATGATCCCAGTCCGGCGTGTATTCGGCGGAAGTATTTGCCTTCCTATAGCGCCAAGCGAACAGACAGATCAAAAACATAACGGGTACGATAATCAACAGCATCAGCAAGGTTGACACAACAACAAGGTGTGCCTGCTGGGCTGCGATATCTCCGGACGGGTTCAACACGACCAAGTCGCAGCCGGTAAGCCACAACAACGGTGCGAGGAAGAGTCCACGACGAGCGATAGGAGGAATCATGCGGTAATGTACGTTACAGGATGTGGATAACATGCTACTGTACCTATTACGAACTGTTCTTGCCATTGGACACTTTGTCCTACCCGGCGGGATGGTATCGTGATAAAAAGATTAATCAACACGAGACAGAGACTATGGCTAATACGACTACACTGACGGGCGTCCAGGCTGGCGTCCATGAACATCCCCAAACCAGCCAGGGCGCACGCAATATCAACGCCCGGGACGGCCACATCTCTCCTGGAGAGATCGCCATCGGCGTCGTCATCGGACGCGCCTCGGAATACTTCGACTTCTTCGTCTACGCCATCGCCTCGGCGCTGGTGTTCCCGTCGGTCTTCTTCCCCTACGAGAGCCGGCTGGACGGGACACTATACGCCTTTGCGATCTTCTCGCTCGCGTTTATCGCTCGACCGATCGGGACTGTTGCGTTTATGGCGGTGCAGCACCACTTCACCAGGGAAGCCAAGCTGACGCTGGCCTTGTTGATTATGGGCGTATCCACCGCCGGCATCGCCTTCCTTCCGGACTATGCCACTTTGGGGACCACCTCGATCGTCATCCTGTCGCTGTTGCGGATCGGTCAAGGCATCGCGCAGGGCGGCTCGTGGGACGGCCTGCCGTCGCTGCTGGCGCTGAACGCGCCCGAGAACAAGCGCGGCTGGTACGCGATGCTGGGCCAGTTGGGCGCGCCGATCGGCTTCATGATCGCCGCCGGCCTGTTCGCCTACCTGCTGACCAACCTGACCTCGCTGGACTTCCTGGAATTCGGCTGGCGCTACCCGTTCTATGTGGCCTTCGCCATCAACGTGGTCGCGCTGTTCGCCCGGCTGCGCCTGGTGACCACCACCGAATACTCGCATTTGCTGGACGAACGCCAGCTGGAGCCGGTCAGCGTGATCGAACTGACGCGCAACCAGGGCCGCAACGTGCTGATCGGCGCGCTGGCCGCCCTGGCCAGCTACGCGCTGTTCCACTTGGTGACGGTATTCCCGCTGTCGTGGATCAGCCTGTTCTCGCCGCGCTCGATCGCCGGCTTCCTGCAGGTGCAGATGGTGGGCGTGACGCTGATGGCGATTTGCGTCATCATTTCCGGCCTGGTCGCCGACAAGATCGGCCGCCGCCGCACGCTGGGTTCGCTGGCCATCCTGATCGCCGTCTTCAGCGCCTTCGTGCCGATGCTGATGGGCGGCGGAGAAACCGGCCAGGACGCGTTCATCCTGCTGGGCTTCGCGCTGCTGGGCCTGTCGTACGGCCAAGCCGCCGGCGCGGTGACGTCGCAGTTCGAGCAACGTTTCCGCTACACCGGCGCGGCGTTGACCTCGGATCTGGCGTGGCTGGTCGGCGCCGGCTTCGCGCCGCTGGTCGCGCTGGGCGTCTCGGCGCACTTCGGCCTCGCCTACGCCGGCCTGTATTTGCTGTCCGGCGCGCTGTGCTCGCTGGCGGCGCTGAGCCTGAACCGTCGCCTGGAAATCCGCGACTAACTACTATATAGTTACTGCTTCAAACGCCCGGCCGCTCCGCCGGCCGGGCGTCACCACCCTCTCAAGAGTAAATCCATGAAGGTATCCATCATCGGCGCCGGCGCCATCGGCGGGCGCGCTGGTGCGCGCCGGCGGCTTCGACGTCACCGTCTCGGCCAACGTGCGCTACGACATCTGGTACAAGCTATGGGGGAATATGACTTTGAATCCGGTGTCGGCCATCACCGGCGCCAGCGCCGACCGGATTCTCGACGACCAACTGGTGGCCGAGTTCTGCCGCGCCGCGATGCGGGAGGCGGCCGTCATCGGCGAGCGCATCGACTGCCGCATCAGCGAAACGCCGGAGCAGCGCCACCTGGTCACGCGCAAGCTGGGCGCTTTCAAGAGCTCGATGCTGCAGGACGCCGAGGCGGGCCGCCCGCTGGAGCTCGACGCGCTGGTCGGCGCCGTGCGCGAACTGGGCCAGCGCCTGCACATCGTCACACCCAACATCGACGCCCTGCTCGGCCTGACCAGGCTATTCGGCCGCGTGCACGGCCTGTATCCGCAAGCTTAGAATTGTTCCCACTCCGTATCCGCGCCGACCGTCGCCTTGCCGCGCTTCGCGGCGCGCGGAACGGCGGCCAGGCGGGTCACCGAGGCTCCGGATGAAATCGCCTTGAGCGGCGCGCGCGACTTGCCGGGCGCCGCACCGCCACCCTGGCCGGGCGCCAGCTTGAACGCGTCCACCACCTGCGCCAGATTGACGGCCTGTTCCTGCATCGATTCGGCGGCG
>Ga0247809_1001203_pt1 | contig 11619 bp, 7 predicted proteins | sample UWRJL104311B1_FD_180951 | JGI IMG/M metagenome (GOLD analysis project Ga0247809, IMG submission 180951) | Plant litter microbial communities from Arlington Agricultural Research Station in Wisconsin, United States - UWRJ-L104-311B-1 | ecosystem: Environmental > Terrestrial > Plant litter >...
TACAGAGTTGGTAGAGATGCGCCATTGGTTTTGGGCTTGGGGGAGCGGTGGTAGAATGTGTATAGGGCGCAACTTCGCCATGCATTGTAAGGTCTATTCTCCAGATTCGACATTATCTTCGCAGAAACTAACGTATCGTGTCAGCGATGAAATACGTTATTGCAAGTATTTACACGAATTACACAACTTCGACAGTAGACATGGATGGTATTGAGCTGGCAGAAGGTTACACAGCAGGACCTAAAGGAAATAAAGTACTGCTGAAGTATCAGCATGTGTAACCTGATGGGATAGGCCGTGTGAGAAAGGGTTGGTCTGGTTGATTGAAAAGTCAAAGTTCATCCTGTACAAACAATGACCGCATCTCTACCAACACATGATTCAACAGAAGAGACACAACAATAATAATAATAAATACGCACGTCATCATTCTCACATGCAAGCAGAAATGTCAAGAACGGAGTGCTCCATGCATGCGACAAACTGCGCGTCATTTAGACTTTTGACTAGAATTTACAGTTTGACTAACGTTGCAACAGTGATCTCACCATTACCATACAAGCCACTCTGAGCCACACGATATTAGGATCTCAGAGATAACTTGGTTGCTAGCCCTTTCTATAATTCCAAACCGAACTCTGCTCCACAAACACCCAGCAGATCCCAACGTCATGCACGGAGACACACGATAAAGAATGATATATAGATGCTACATGCTCTGCTACCTGTTGCACTCTATATAATCTATACTCGAAAATATTCCTTTACACCACTATCAAATAATCTCCCACACTAAATTCAAAATGGACAACGCCGTCAACGCCATCGGGAAGATCTTTGCCAAAGCTCCAGCAGCAGAGCAATTGAAAGATGATATAGTCACTAAAGATTCTCAACAATCAGATGTGCCAACAACTGCGGATGATGCGAAGAACACTACAGTAGACGTATCTGTTCACGAGCCAGTCGAGCATGCTCACATCAAGAAACAACACGAAACTCGTGAGCAGAAGGTTGTCGACAAGGACATTCATCAAGATCACTATCACACTACCATTCAACCACTGAAGGACACGGAAGTCTTGCCTGAGAAGCATGATTATATCCAGCAAGAGAAGGAGCGCAACATTGACAAGGACACTGGTGCGGCAAAAGCAAAAGCAGAAGCAGACCTAGAACAATTCAAGAATACAACCGACAAGGAAGAGTTCCACGCAAAGAGCAAAGAGCCGACGCAAGTCAATGAGCACGTACATCATCATGTGCATGAGACTGTTATACCTGTTGTGGAAAAAGGTGAGTCATATAACGTTTTCAAGATACACGGGGGGACTAATCGTTTTACTTGATAGATATTATTGATCCTTCAGTGACACATAAGAGAATTGACGTCAAGGAGCACATTCAGGAAGAGGCAAAGTATCATGGCGTTACCAAGAACAAGATTGTGCCTGTAGAGGATTTCGAGAAAAACGTTCTTGCGGGAGGAAAAAAATAATTATGTAGTATTTAGGAGCCAGAAAAGAACAACTTGACGTGCACTACCTCCTAAACGTCCCTTTCATACTGCTGTTATTGAGTCATGTTGTTCTTTTCGCACAGGATGGTGTTGGAGCCTTCAGTTGTGAACCTGCTTGTGTCGAGTTTTGAAGTTGCTCGATGGCGAAGGAACAATGTATGCAAAGGGATAACTTCCATGTCTTGTAAACGATTTTTGAGATCTTTTGCATATACTGGCTGATAAGGTTAGTTCGCGGTAATGTTTACACTTGGTTAAATTGCAAGACTCTGCCACCGAACAAGTGAAATGTGTGAACTAGGTAATTCGTTTTTCTGTTCATATCATGATATAATACTCCCAATTGAGCAGAAATTCGGATATGGCACTGGCACATGATTCGTTTCTGAGGAGGCCCCATAAACTCGTCTCTGTGTACCATTAGAATTTGGTAATATCCTCGTGATATTTCTCAATAATATGACAACCTCTTATTTATATCCATGAACAAATTGAACATTGCATAGATATGTATCCTTCAACGAGGATGAGGCTACCAGTCATGCCACGCCTGAAATGCCTGTTGGTTATTTGGCTCCGGGTTGCGTAATTCCACTGGTCAACTTTCTGCTGGGCCTGGCCCTGCATCAACATCATCTCCGCCTCGGCATAGCGAGTTTCTTCTTGTGCGATTCACGCTTCCTGTTGAAACCGGAACGCTTCTCGAGCTTCATGCCCAGCTCGTATTTCGGCATGGTAGTTGTACGCTTGCTGATCGAACCCTCCCTGTTGATATTGACGAGCGTACATGTAGCAGCCTAGATTTGGATCGTAGAGTCCTTGATGATAACAACAGAATGACATCTTGTGCAGAATGAAGGGAGGATAATATCTTGGCCATGTATCATGAGCCTCGAAATTGTCTTTAGACCATCAAATGCAACCCCTCTGTAAATCCAACGCTGTGAGTATGAAAGGCATAGCAGTTCTATCATTCTTGTCGTTATAATTTGAACTCCAAACGCAATGTCGTTGCTGATCCAGAGCAGCAGCTAGATTCTGCGCAATCCGTAAATGAACTTGCAGAAACGCCACTTAGGCTGGTCGGCCATTTCCCCTGTTATGTTATCCAAATGTATACTGAAACCAATGAAGAACATTTTATATTTGAACACGATGGAGTGTACAACCCTGAGGAATGGAGGAACTGATACGACGCTGACAAAAGACTGATCTCTACTGTTTTGATGGAGGGCAGGCAACGCGACAGTAGAGACATAATCAACAGAGACTGAGGGCCAACAGAGTGCCACGCGATGTGACTATGGTCCTCTATGTTTTTGAGGCACGAAAGTATTTCTGGAAGGGCATGAAATGCTTCGTCAATCCGGTAACCTTCATCTGACGTTCGACCTGTTTCTAGATGTTAGCTTATGTATATGCTGCTAAACAATAAGAGTGCTCTAACTTTCCCCTACACTCATCTGTGGGAGGCAGCCAGAAGGAATGCTATCAAACATATGCCTTGCATGATGGAATCCATCTTTTCTTGTGCTCTGGGTTCACCACTTGACCAACCATCGTGACTTCTTGGGCTTGTTGTCTTATACTCTGACAGGTATCATTGAGAGAACTCTCGTCTATCAGTATGAGACGACCTCAAGAAAAAAGCCAGACGTTGATGGGGACCTGTAGAATTCAACAGGAAGGATACCGCCTTTCCGTTCAGACTTTACCATGTTCTTACCTGCTCACTCTAGGATCAAGTCAACTCGGACCAGTGGAGAACATGTTCCCAGTCAGTGATGATGAGAAGGGCCTTCGAGCATGATCCTACCACTATATCAGTAGCGCGGAGATCTCAAAGTGCTGATATGTTGAACAGAAGTATCGAAACCAAAGATGGAAACGCTCGTATATTAGAACATATCATTACATCCCAACACTGTCCTACTCTTTTAATTCGAACTTGAACTAAAGTAGTAGTTGTCCCACAAGTACAAATAATCATCCAACACACCCGATATCAATCCTGGCAACCTATCACTTGTTCTGTGCAAGAACCCCTTTGTGACGTTCTCATAGAAAGCACCTCTCATCGCCCACCACCCCATTGCCCATCCTCTCTTTCCCCATTGCTCTCTCTCTAACGCTGTTGTCCTCAGACCGTCTTTGCGTAGTCTTCTTGCTGCAAGCTCGACACTCAGTCCCAAAAGCCACGGTTGCCAATTCTTTGCGGACTTTGATCGCGACATTGCGAGAGCATAGAGTACTGGTTGTAAGATATGCAGCCATTCTGCGAATTGTGCTGTTCCATTGACTTTGTTGAGCAGAGCACTTGGCGTCTTGATATCGTCTGCGGTGAGGACTTTCGACAGGAGATAATTCGAAATGTCGCCTGCATTCGGGAGGACAGGTAAATTCCTTCCTGTCCTCTTCATCTTGAACTCCTTGACCTCTTTGACTTTCTCTTCATGGAATCCTTCATCCTCGAACTCCGCCTCTTCTTCAACAGCAACTTCTTCAGGAATGATATCTCGCTCTGGCAGAGCAGGAGTGACAAGCGGCCGCGAGTTTGTGATTCTGAGTAGCAAGAACCTACAGATCGCTTTCACCAGCTCCAGTAACACGACAACTCTCCACCTAACCCTCACCCCTTTCCTCTTCGCAGCCATTTCCCATAGCAACTCGGTATATTGCACGATACTCAAGACTTGTGCAACCCTCCGGTACGCTGTACTCTTACCGATCCAAAACTTTGTATATCGATTATGCGGACTCTGATATTTCGGCGCATATGGGAGTTTGGATAGTGAGCGTGTGAGGAGGGTATCATGGTACATGGAGAGGAGCTGAACTGAGGAGTGTAGGGATTCTGAAGCGAGTTCCGCATCGCGAAAGCGACCAGGTATGATGTATGTGAGGGAGCGCAAGGCAGATTCTATCGATGTGACGGACGACTGGTGAGTTGTTATAAAGGATGAGTAGGTTGATAGCCAGAGTGAAGGGGTAGTAAGCAAGGCTTTAGTTGTTTGAGGTTGCGACGAGGACACCATTGTGTCGGCGCCTCCTTGAAGGGCACAATCAAGTATTGCTATGGGTAGCGCGATGAAGCTATGGGGGATTGAACACTGTTGCGAGATGCCGTAAAGTTGTTGTAGGTTGTTATCGCGTCAGAGTCGTTGTCGCAAGTGGAAATGGAGTGGCTGACTGGACCGAGGTGCATCATGGTTACGTGCCAAGCAATACGATATGATATAAGAGCAATATCAAAACATATCGCAATGGAGCGCTCCAACAATAGCACTTTGTGATCCATCGCAACATGGTGAAAAGAAGACGTTCTGATGAACGAAATTCGATACCAAAGAGACTTCGCGTCAACTCGACGCAGCACATAGACCGCATCACTTCCCTATCTGACGAAATCCTGATTCGCGTCCTCCACAACCTACCACTCCCCACACTCCTCCTCATTCAAACACTTTCCAAACAATTCCAGCGTCTTGCATTAGACTCGGAGCTATGGAAGTCTCTATACTACGATCGTTTTGTTCTTCCCCGCGCCTTGCGTATACCGGGAATGCGGACGACATTGCCGCCACAATTCTCTTCCAGCAAAAGTAAATGGTTAGATGATGTGGATTTAGTGAGGAAGGGGAAAGAGACGAACTGGAAGAGGCAGTATAGGTTGAGACATAATTGGGCGCGAGGAACCTGTGCAGTGCAGGAGATAGATGTGGAGGGAGAGGTCAATATTCCTGGGATGTTGGTGAAGCTCGCCGAGGGACTTGTGTTCACGGTCGATTACGATCAAGGACTACGCATTTGGAGCCTGAGAGAAAAGAAATGCATTGTCGGATGTCAAGTCGATGGCATGCCAACGTGTTTAGCACTAGACGAGACGACAGCAGGCCGGATTGCAGCCACGATCGGATTTCAGGACGGCTCGTGGGGAGTGTGGCAGATGGATATTCAGGAACGTAGTTTGAACATCGTGTATCGCCATCCAGCTTCAAGTACAGGGAAGTTGGCGGCCATAGCGTACTCGAGTCCCTACGTGCTTACTATCACGAACTCGCAATTGCTGTCACTGTACACATTTACACCAGCTCAGGAACAGGCTGGTGTAGAGAAACGAATAGACACAAACCTTTCCCGAAAAACATGTGCTCCTTGTCTGCTTGCGTCGCTAAAGTCACACACATCATGGCCGCCACTCTCACTGTCGATTCGAACAACCTCCAGCACTCTCATTGCTAGTATTGCATACTCGCTTCCTACATACTTGTCAGGTTATACAGTGGGATTGCAAGAATTACATCTTGACTTATCATCAGCTGAAATCACCTTTTCACGACTTACCTCAGCTCTTCAGCAAGGCTTTCACTCTTTACTATCACCAACACCCTCCTCTCCATCATCAGGAACATCCACGCCTACAACATTCCCACCACATCAAGCTTTGAGCAGGCCTACAAGTTTGTCGTACTCCCATCCATACATACTGGCAACCCATTCCGATAACACCCTTACTCTGTATCTCTGTACATCGACAGCCTCGAGTCTTAGTATAACGCCGGGGACGAAGCTATGGGGTCATACATCGTCGGTATCCTCAGCACAGATCACGCCAAGGGGGAAAGCAGTTAGTGTCAGCACTCGCGGCAACGAGCTTCGTGTTTGGGAATTGGAAGGTGGATTTTCTACTCCTTCACGGAAACGTGCACTTGATGCAGGAGTGACGGGTTCCAGTGTGCGGATTCGTCCTGATGATGGTGAAAGTGATGCAGTGACAGTAGTGGAGAGATGGCGAGAGGATTCAGAGGCGAACAAGAGATGGGTAGGGTTTGACGATGAGACGGTCATCGTGCTGAAAGAGGGAGGGAATGGAGGTCAGGCGTTGATGGTTTATGATTTTACATGATGCTATGATGATGTGATACCCAATGTATAGAGCTGGATGTAGATGATATACGTAGAATCTTAGAATTTACTGTGAATCGTGGGCACGAGAAAAAGGGCGCAACCTCCAACCAACCTCCAACAGAGTCCGTCTGATATAAGACAAGTGTCACGAACTCTGTAGCAGCATGAATACCTCACCTTGTGTCGGTTCAGCTTCACGGTCACCGGTTTACAAGTCAGACGACAAAGTCATTGCTTTAAACAATCAACAGATGACCAGAAGCGCCCTCAACAAGTCATACACGTCCATACTGTTACGATGTACCTGCACGAATTTCAACACAGTCAATCGTACAGTGTGAAAGAGCTAGATGCCAGATAGCGCACGCGTGTGCCCCTCCACATACATGTCTTTCGAATAAGGTTATCGTTATCGATAAGTCAATGAATCCTCTTCCTTGCAGCAGTGGGTGAGTGGTGGGAGGAAATCAATGTGCATGATCCACATCATCCACACTCTTTCTCTCACCGTCCGCCTCGGCGGCGGCGTCGTCGTGATGCTTTTTTTTGATGGCATTTCTTCCTCCTTCTTCAATTGAGGGCTATGGGCAAGTATATGATATCATGTGATTGTCGACACTAATCCATTGCTATATGGAGGCGTTGGAGTATGATCTGACATCAATTGGGGGAAACCACTTGACAAAGGATTAGATTCAATCAATGCCGCAGCTGCAGAGTGACGACTTTTGAAAAGGGGGTCTGCTGAGCGGATCCCCCCAAATTACTGAATGCCATGTCAAAGGGTGGTGTGGAGATTCAAGACGACATCATTATTGACATGTGAACGAGTATCAAGATTGCTTCCTTCTTCTGATATCCATTGAGGATGCTATGAAAGGCAGCTGACCTGGGAGCTAAATGAGTGGTTCAAGAGATGTTCGGTCTAATAAGGTATCGATGAACTCCATGTGACCTTCTCAACAACTTTAGTGTTGCCATCAGAGAGGGTGGGTGTAAGCGTGAGACATTACGAATGTGATACAGTAGAAGTAATGAGAACTACTGGAAGATACGAAACGGTAGACTCTACAGGGGAGACTGGTCATCTTGCGATGCTGTTGCCATTTAGCAAGCGCAATCCGGGACCTTTGCAAAGGTGGTATCAGATATGTATCTTGCCCAGGCAGAGTCTATTGTAGAAGGTAAGTTCCTTCGCTCACTACTTCTTGACGCACTCACCGATACTGCATGCAGACATAGAACACATGTAGCCTCACTCTTCATTACAGTGCCGCTTGTTGATCACCTCCAACCCCTCATTCCAAGTCAGCATTGATGAAATGAAACGAAGGCTCGGTCAAGGCATTGACATCCATCTGGCTCTTCCATCTTTGTTTGATGGAGGGGTTAATTTAGATAAAGGTGGTGCGGAATTGACCAATGATTGATCAGCCATGTCTTTGACGAAGTGTTTGAAGACATTGGCCAAATTCCGGCGGTTATAAATCCATCGCCTGGAGTGTTGTGTCAAAGTCGTTTGCGCCGAACAGTTGTCGATTCACCGCTTGCAATGTTTGACTCGTGCTCGGCTTCTGATCTCAGAGTTAATTCTATTCCCAACAACCTTAACACATAATCACCCGCATCGAAGCATCATAGAAGATTGTCTAGTCGTACAGGACAGATTCTAGCCTCTACGGAGTCGGTGTAAGTCGTCAGCGGGGCGAAAGTAAACAAAACTTGCGGCCTGATGGATGCCTGAGATGGACACGTGCTAACCGTAAAGGGTATAACTTACATGAGCACTACAAGCCTCTGAGTCACATTTTCTCTCTTTCGCCATCTCTCAGCTTTTGTAACCAGAAAGACGACTATTGCAGCCATCCATTCCATCCAATGGTGCACCCCAATCAATATTCTGTGGTTCCTTTGCAGAGTCTTACATCTTGCGCATAATCCATTGTTCACCCTCTGGCCACGGTCTTCTACTGAGCCATTGGCCAATGTTATCCCTCCAAATCCCACCGACTACAATCTAGTGCAATCATCAGTTCGCCCCCCCTTTTGTCCATCACATCAACAAAGAACCAGTCCGGGAAGGAGAAACCACGCGTTTAGAGGCACATCAATATGGAGTCTTTAGGGGGCAAGCACTGGCTATTCGCGGCCTGCCACATCTTTAGGTGCCCGATACAAGTGATCTATCAATACATCGCACATGCAAACAAACACAATGGGGAAGGGGGGGAAGCAATGTCCTCCCTCCATAGCACAGCCTCACCCATGGACTCCGAAGAGGCCGTAACACTCGTTGTGTTCTGGAGATCGACTGTTTGCGCAATCCCCTTTCTACTGTCAATTGATGTTCCAGGAAGCATCTGGACAAATTGCAAGTACATCCTTTCTTTGTTGTTTCAGTCGGTTTCCTGTTTCTGGGTTATGTCTAGAATCAGTCCATGTTGGTACTTGCTGGTTCCAACATAATGCACTACGCCTTGACGCATATAGAATCCAAGCCACGCGAGACATTGCCTGGAGAATACGCTTGCATGATCCTTGCAATCCATCCTTTGATGGAGTAGTAGTATCGCATTCACCGTTTGAGTGAGTCAACTTTGAAGTAGGCAGCCCTACATCCACGTACTCTCTCACCTATACGATCAAGGCTACAAGACTTTCTCTGCTTCTCCCACTTTAGCGCCGCTGTTCCCAAGTGGACTTCGAACACAAGGCCACATATGTTGTGTGTATTTCCTTCCCAAAAGGTGGGTTGCATGACTGAAATATCCCATCACTGGCTAGTTGGTCATACGGCGACGGCGGATTATATCACGAGTCACACATTGGTTTCCAGCACACACTTTCTGCTTTATTGCCTCTTTTGGCGAGGGACAAAGTAAAATGCCCAAGTGTAATAGACCACCTTTATTTTCTTCGCCCGAAGCCTGTCCACTGCTTGGGTGGTGGAGGTGAATAATAATGACTGGACTTCTGACTGCCAACACCACCAATCTACTTCAACGCCTACCAGTCATTGTCAGCCTACTTTGTTTCATGCCTTGCTTCTTCTCCTACCACCACGACCACCACTTCTCTTATTCTCTTCCTTCTTCTTATTTATTACTTCCTTCTCTCGCAACCTCTCCTTCTCTCTCGGTTTCGCACTTCCAGAAACTATTCGACCGACTTCTTTCATATCAACTACACAACCACCCCTCCATCGTACAACGTGCATGACTGGAACTTTCGGATTCTACAAAGGAGTGTCTGACACACCATTTCAGCTGACCGATAACTCCTCAATACATTCCTCATTACATCCTTTGCATCATTCATTGGAGCCTGGAAAGGAAGTTTCGCATTTACGTGTGTGAATAACGCGGACTTACGACAACTCAAATTCCGTATTCGCCACAACCTTCCATCTCGACAAGCGCGCAAATCATGGATGACAAAACAACTTCCACGACATTCGATGACTCTGATTCTTTGAAAGTCTCACCAACTATTTCATACTCCGCAACCTCAATCAACTCGTTCCTTAACAACAAATCTTCTAGGAACATCATGAATTCTCACGACAAGATGGATATCAAACATTCTCTCATGTCCCCACCAGAATCGACACCAATGGACACCTTCAATCGACAACCGACAAAGCCAACTGGACGTTTCCCTCTCTCGCCACCAGTATCACCAGCAGTCAAGTCAGCAGTCACGGTAGAAGAGGCGGGTGGAGTACGAGATCCAATTCTGTTTGAACAAACAACACCAACATCACAACCACCACTTTTCGACGAGTCCGTTCACAGCAGATTGGTAGCATCACATATTGCAGCACGAAAGACAGAATCGTTTCGAGAATCATCTCCACCACGAACGAGCGAATACGAATTGGTCTTGGAGTTCAAGTCACAAGTGGCAAAACAATACAATGTGGACAGGCAGATGTGGCGGAAGAGGGAACTGGCACAATTGAGACAAGACGATGCCTTGCGATCAATTCGAAGATATCCTGCCATTGCACCTGCAAATCGAGCAATTCGTCCACCCAAGCCTGCCGCCATCGTCAAGCGAGTCAAGGTTGCAAAGCCGGTCATCAGATCAGACACACCAGATAGAAGAGTGGCGAGGGAAGATAAAGAGTTTGGGTTGTTGCCTGATCAGTGTCCGCCACTTTCTAGTCTTCCATCGAAGCCCAACTCCTTGAAAGTCGACTGGAAGGGCGCGCCAATCGATCTTCGATCCGACCCTCACGCACACCTTCTTCATCCCGACGAGTTACTGCTGGCAGGAAACCTCCGTCTCGATTGTGCTACATATCTCACGAGCAAGCGACGCATATTCATCAAGAGGAAGGAGTGCTTGCAGATTGGCAAGGAGTTCAGAAAGACGGATGCTCAGCAGGCTTGCAAGATTGATGTGAATAAGGCGAGCAAGTTGTGGGCTGTGTTTGAAAAGGTCGGATGGTTGGAGGAGAAGTGGGTGAAGTGAAAGGGGTTTGGGATTGCGCATTGCACATTGCATCATACACGAAGGCATGGTCAACACATTTGGCTTTTCTTGACGACTGTTTGTTTTTGATACCCGGAGTTTGAACAGCTCCACTCCTGTTTTTATGTTTTCCTTTGTTTTAACGATCATGTTTATGTGGGCTTTCGGGTGTTTCATCACATCACATCTCGGCTCTTGGAATTTCCAGTTTATTTGCGAGCGTTACAGCATGGTGGTTGTTGGAGTTGATCGTCGATTTATTGCCTGGATAGGCTGATAGGAAAACTATGCACGGTTGCAAGTTATTTGGCAATGACATGATGTACTGGAGTGGTCGCGTCTTAAGGAGATGATTTTCCAGTTCGTAGTTCGTAGATAGACTCAGTTACCTGCAAATTGCATAAACGGATTGTACCTACTCCATCTTTCGGCCTCGATTTCTGGTGACTTTATGAGTTTGTATACCGTATGCCGCATGACGAAGTACCGAACCCTCTGAACTCAATAGATGGCTTGAAGGTCCCTGCATCTCGGGATTGACGATCATGATGTATCGTGTGCTTGCCTGTCCACTTCTTCGATGCTGCTACCACAGAACAATACGGATAGATCCTGTAGAAAGTGAAACAGACTTAACCACTTAGCTTGGTCTGATGGTTATTACCTTATGGCTGAATTCTTCCTTACAAACAATTTTGCGGTGCATGTTCAACATC
>Ga0247809_1001204_pt1 | contig 11618 bp, 7 predicted proteins | sample UWRJL104311B1_FD_180951 | JGI IMG/M metagenome (GOLD analysis project Ga0247809, IMG submission 180951) | Plant litter microbial communities from Arlington Agricultural Research Station in Wisconsin, United States - UWRJ-L104-311B-1 | ecosystem: Environmental > Terrestrial > Plant litter >...
GGATCCGGCGTCGTCCCCGTACGAGCCCTTCACGCTGGTCGACCAGGCCGTCGAGGCCGCCAAGCGGAATCCGACGACCCGCGCGCAAGCGAGCTTCATCAACGCGTGCCTCCGGCGTTTCCTGCGCGAGCGCGACGAGCTGGTGGCCGCGACCGAGCACGAGCCCGTCGCGCAGTGGAACCACCCGCGCTGGTGGATCGAGCGGCTGCGGCGCGACCATCCGCGCGAATGGCAACGCGTGCTCGCAGCCGACAACCAGCAGGCGCCGATGACCTTGCGCGTGAACCGGCGCAAGACCTCTGTCGCTTCCTACCTGCTGGCCTTGAAGCAGGCTGGCCAGGAAGGGCGGCCTGTTGGCGCCGACGGCGTCCAGCTGATGCAGGCGCGTCCCGTGTTGCAGCTGCCGGGCTTCGCCGCCGGCGAAGTGTCGGTGCAGGATGCCGCAGCCCAACTGGCAGCGTCGCTGCTGATCGACGGACTTACTGGGCGTGGACAAGGCACCCCGCCGTTGCGCGTGCTCGATGCCTGCGCGGCCCCCGGTGGCAAGACGGCGCACCTGCTCGAGCGCGCCGGCGACATGCCCATCGAGGTCACCGCCCTGGAGGTCGATGCCGTGCGCAGCCGCCGCATCGACGACACGTTGGCGCGCCTCGACCTGAGAGCGCTGGTGGTAGTGGCCGATGCAGGACGCCCCGGCACGTGGTGGGACGGCCGGCCCTACGATGCCATCCTGCTCGACGCACCGTGCACCGCCTCGGGCATCGTGCGCCGCCATCCGGACGTGCGCTGGCTGCGGCGCGAGAGCGACACCGCCCAGCTGGCGCTGCAACAGGCGATGCTGCTGGCATCGCTCTGGCCGCTGGTCCGACCTGGCGGACGGTTGCTCTATTGCACATGCTCGGTCTTCCGCGAGGAGGGGTCGCACCAGATCGATGCGTTCCTTGCACACAACACCGACGCCCGATTGCTGCCCTCGCCGGGCCATTTGCTGCCCCAAAGCGCGGGCAATGCACGTGCCGTCCCGGACAATCCCTTGGGTGATCACGACGGTTTCTTCTACGCCCTGCTTGAAAAGTCCGCCCGCTGAAGCGCGCGGCAGTGCCGCTGCGGGCGGGGGGCGCATGAAGCCGACTGCATGGCTCTGCCTCTGCCTGGCGGGTCTGCTTTTTCTGTGCGGCTTGTGGCCGACCCCGGCCGCCGCCCAAGGGCACACGGCATCGGTCACCCAATTGCGATTGGAGCACGGCGACGACGGCATCTATCTCCACGCCGCGGTGCAATTCGAGTTGCCTGCGCTGGTTCAGGACGTGCTCGACAAGGGCATCGCCGTGCACTTCGTGGCCGAGGCGGAAATCTACCGTGAGCGCTGGTACTGGACCGATCGCAAGGTGGTGCAGGTCGCTCGTTACATGCGGCTGGCGTATCAGCCGCTCACGCGGCGCTGGCGGCTCAATGTCGCGCCGGTGCCGATCACCGGCAACGCGGGCTTCGGTATTTCGCTCAACCAGAATTTCGAGAGCCTCGATGAGGCGCTCGACGCCGTCAAGCGCATCGGCCGCATGCGTCTGGGTGACGTGGCCGACATCGGCGATGACGCAACGCATCCGGTGGTGTTCCGGTTCCGGCTCGACACGTCGCAACTGCCGAGGCCGTTTCAGATCGGGGTGGTCGGCCAGTCGGAGTGGGACATCGCCACCGAGCGCAGTGCCCGCCTGCCGGTGGAGAAGGCGCGATGAGTCCGGACGTGAGCGGCGGCGTGGTGGCTTCCAAGGCCGCACGCCGCGCGCGCGCCGTGCGATGGGCGGTCGGCGTGATCGCAGCGCTCGTGACGGCGATGGGTCTGGTGCTGATGTTCCTGCTGGCGCTGGCCACCAACAACCGCGTGCTCTACGAAGAGAACTACGCGCGTCTCTTCGGCATCAACGTGGTGGTCGCGACATTGCTGATGCTGGTGATCGGCTGGGTCGCCTTCCGGCTGGTGCGGCGGTTGCGTCAGGGCAAGTTCGGCAGTCGGCTGCTCATCAAGCTGGCCGCCATCTTCGCGCTGGTGGGGGTGGTGCCTGGCGTGCTGGTGTATTTCGTTTCGTACCAGTTCGTCTCGCGCTCGATCGAGAGCTGGTTCGATGTCAAGGTCGAAGGCGCGCTCGATGCCGGCCTGAACCTCGGTCGTGCGACCCTCGATTCGCTTTCCGCCGACCTGTCGGCCAAGACCCGGACCGCCAGCAGCCAGTTGGCCGATGTGCCCGACACCAGCGCGGGCCTGATGCTCGAGCGGCTGCGCGACCAGCTCGGCGCGAGCGACGTCGTGCTCTGGACCGGTGCCGGCCAGGTGGTCGCGAGCGCTGGCGCTTCGCGCTTCCAGATCAACCCCGAGCGGCCGACACCACAGCAGTTTCGCCAGGTGCGCGCGGACCGCTCGATCGCCCATATCGACGGGCTCGATGAAACGCCCGTGGCCGGGCAACCAGCTCCGGTGGCCACCGTCCGCGCACTGGCGCTTGTTCAGCGGCCTGGCTTCGAGTTCAACACCGAACCACGTTTCCTGCAGGTGACGCAGCCGCTGCCGCCCGCGGTGGTGGCGAACGCGCTGGCCGTGCAGGAGGCCAACCGCGAGTACCAGGAACGCTCGCTGGCGCGCGACGGCCTGCGCCGCATGTACATCGGCACGCTCACGCTGTGCCTGTTCCTGGCAGTGTTCGGCGCCGTCTTGCTGGCCGTGCTGTTCGGCAACGGACTGGCGCGGCCGCTGCTGGTGCTGGCCGACGGCGTGCGCCAGGTGGCCGGCGGAGACCTGCGGCCCACCGTGGTACTCCAGGGGAAGGACGAACTCGGCGGACTCACGCGTTCCTTCGCCGTGATGACGCAGCAGCTGGCCGATGCGCGCGCCGCGGTCGAGCAGACCGTGGGCGAGCTCGACGCCGCCCGCGGCAACCTGCAGACGATTCTCGACAACCTGACTTCCGGCGTGATCGTGCTCGACGCCGCGGGCACCGTGCTCTCGACCAACCCCGGCGCCACGCGCGTGCTTCGTGCGCCGCTCGCTGCGTTCGAAGGGCAGCCGCTGCGCGAAGTGCCGGGGCTGGCCGACTTCGCGCAGAACGTGCAGCAGCAGTTCGACGACTTCGAAGTCGAGCGTGCGCAGCACGGCCTCGACCACTGGCAACACGCCTTCGAACTGCACGCCAACAACTTCGGCATGGCGCAGGACGCGATCAACATCGTCGCGCGCGGCGCCGAGTTGCCTGGTGCCGAGCGGTTGCTGGTCTTCGACGACATCTCCGAAATCGTCTCGGCGCAGCGGGCGCAAGCCTGGGGCGAGGTCGCAAGGCGGCTGGCGCACGAGATCAAGAATCCCCTGACGCCGATCCAGCTGTCGGCCGAGCGGCTGGAGATGAAGCTCTCCGGCAAGGTCGCGCCGCCCGAGCAGGCGATCCTCACGAAATCGGTGAAGACCATCGTCGATCAGGTCGACGCGATGAAGCGGCTGGTCAACGAGTTCCGCGACTACGCGCGGCTGCCTGCGGCCGACCTGAAGCCGGTGGATTTGAACGCCCTGGTGAGCGATGTGCTGCAGTTGTATGGCGCCGAGAACACCCCGATCGTCTTGCGCTGCGAACTCGACGAGCGCTGCCCGCCGATCCGGGGCGATGCACAGCAGATTCGCCAGGTGATCCACAACCTGCTGCAGAACGCGCAGGATGCGGCCGAAGCCGCCGCGGCCGGTACCGGCCGGACCGGTGAGGTGATCATCCGCACCCGGCTGGGCGACTCTGGCCAGCGAGTGCGACTCACGGTGCAGGACAGCGGCCCGGGCTTCGCCGAGAACATCCTCAAGAAAGCGTTCGAGCCGTATGTCACGACCAAGGTGCGAGGGACCGGCCTGGGCCTTGCGGTCGTCAAGAAGATCGCCGACGAGCACGGCGCGCGCATCGAGCTTTCGAACCGTACCGTCGACGGCGCTGTGGCGGGGGCACAAGTCTCGTTATCATTCGCGCTGGCCGGCGAGCCGCAGGTAGCGGTCGCTCACACCGAAGCGTCGAAACCCCCCGTTGCCTGAGCGTCTGCGCCGCGTGCGGAGGGTTCGGCCGACGGGTCCGTCTCACAAGCGACAACGCAGCAGCAACAAAGACTCATGGCAAACATCCTCGTGGTCGACGACGAGCTGGGCATCCGTGACCTGCTCTTCGAAATTCTCAACGACGAAGGGCACCACGTGGAGCTCGCCGAGAACGCCGCCGAAGCGCGCGCCGCTCGGCAGCGCGCGCGGCCCGATCTCGTGCTGCTCGACATCTGGATGCCCGACACCGACGGCGTCACCTTGCTCAAGGAGTGGTCGGCCGCCGGCCTGCTGAGCATGCCGGTGGTGATGATGAGCGGCCACGCCACCATCGACACCGCCGTCGATGCCACCCGCATCGGCGCCTTTGCCTTCCTCGAAAAGCCGATCACCATGCAGAAGCTGCTCAAGGCGGTGGAGCAGGGCCTGGCGCGCGAGAGCGCACGCCGTGCCGCCGCCAGCGTGGTGCCGGTCGCGAGCGGTTTCGCTGCCGTCGTCACCACCGCTGGCGAGAGTGCGCTGGTTCCGACGAGCAGCGCGTTGGTGACCGCGGTGGTCGACCCTGGTCCACAGTCGCGCCAGAGCTTCGATCTCGACCGTCCGCTGCGTGATGCGCGCGACGGGTTCGAGAAGGCTTACTTCGAGTTCCACCTTGCGATGGAGAACGGCTCGATGACCCGCGTCGCCGAGAAAACCGGATTGGAGCGCACCCATCTCTACCGAAAGCTCAAGCAATTGGGCGTCGACTTGTCGAGAGGCCGTCGCAGCGCTGTATAATCGCGGGCTGCACAAATGGCTCGACGGCCGGCAGGGTCTACAAGGCCTTCCGATTCGTTGCTCCAGATGTACATGGCCCGGTAGCTCAGTTGGTAGAGCAGCGGATTGAAAATCCGCGTGTCGTTGGTTCGATTCCGACCCAGGCCACCAAAACGCAAAGCCCCTGATCCGCAAGGATCAGGGGCTTTTTCGTGGTGTGCGCGAAATCGGTTGCGACGGTTTCGGCGCGAGGCGCGGTTTCAGCGCCTCGCCCCTCGCGCCGCCCTCAGAAGTCGACCAGGCTCAAGCCGATGCTCAACACCGTGCGCTTGCGGTTGTAGTCGATGAGCGTGTCGCCATAGCCGTAGAACAGCTGCGTGTGGAAGCGCAGGTTGCTCGTGACCGGATCGCCGATCGCCTTGAACCATTCGAGGCGCACCGAGCCTTTGCCACTGTCGCGCAGGTTGTTGCGCACGGTCACGCCGAAGGTGTTGTCGCGGTTGTAGTTCCAGCGGCCCGTGACTTCGGCGCGGCCGATGTGGTCGGCGATGTCGGGGTTGTCGTCGTCTTCGGCACTTTCCTTCCAGCGTTTCCAGATGCGTCCCGAGATCTGGAAGCGGTCGTCGAGCTCGACGCCGGCCATCAGATAGGTGCGGTTCCAGCTGCGCGACAGCGGCAGCGTCTGGCCGTTGGACTGGTGCACGACGCCCAGGCCGAGGTAGCGCCAGCGCCATCCTCCCGGGAGACGGAAATCCGTCGGATAGACGTACATCATTTCCGGCTCGTGGTCCGTGGTGCGGAACGGGCGCGACAGGTCGCCGTTGAAAAGCTGCCACGTCGATTGCTGCGTGTAGCCGAACCACAGCGAGTCCTTCTTCTGCGGATCGTTCGCCGTGAGGATGCCCTGCGCCAGCTTCGTGCGCACCGACAGGCCGATGCGCATTTCGTTGGCCTGGTAGCCCAAGGCTTCGCCGTTGTGGTCAGGCGCTGGCGAGGTCGGCGTCTCGGGCGCGCGGGTGGCTGCCGAGACCGATACGTTCAGCGGGCGGTAGCCGCGAAAGCCGAAGGTCCCGCAGTCGCTGCCGTTCTCCAGCTCCCAGAAGCGCGAGAAGGCCGAGTACTGGCGATCTCGGCAGCCTTCTTCGGTGGCCACAGCCACCACGCGCGTGGCAGGCACGCTCGCATCCACGGGGGCTGGCGGGGTGTTGGCGAGCACGGGCGGTGCGCTCGGCACGATGGCGGCAGGCAGCGTCTGCTGCTGCGCCCAACGGTCGAAGCAGGCCAGGCGTGCACCGTCTGCCAGCCGCTGGCATTGCTGCCAGGTCAGTTCGGCAGCGGCCAGCGGGCTCGCGGGCTTGTCGGCGGGCTGCGCCAGCGCGCCCACTGTGCCCAGGCCGGCGAGCAGCGCGGCGGTGGCCGTGCGAAGCAGCGTCATGGGTTGCCGGTCTTTCGCAGCATGAAGGGCTGGATGCTGTCGTCGCTTGAATTTCGCCATGTTCCTTTGAACTCCTTGCCGCATGAACCGGGTTGCATCTCGCCGGACCACACGGCGCTGATGCTGCGGCCGTCTTGTGATTCGTCGAGGATAAGAAAACCTTCGTTGTCGATGTCGCCCGACAGCTGGGCCTCGAGGCCGCCGCGGCCGATGGTGCCACGCACGCTGCCTGCGTAGTCGGGATGGGGCGTCAATCGCACCTTTGCGACGTCTCCGCTGCCGCCGAACCGCGCGTCCCATTGGCCATAGAGGGCTTCGACCGGAATCTCCGACGCGCTCGCCGGGCAGGCTGAGGCTTCATCGGCGGCCGCGGGCGACGCGCTGAATGCGCCGATCGTGGCGAGCAGCAGCCCGAGCGCACCGATGCACCGCCTCATGGCTGTGCCGCCGCCGCAGCAGCAGCGGCGGCCGCGCCGTCCTGCACCTTGCGCGCGAACTCTGCGCGCAGCGCCTTCAGCTTTTCGCGCGGGTCTTCCTTGGCCGTCGCCTTGTCGAGCGCCATCTCGGCGATGAAGCGGCTGGGTTGCGACGCGATCATCTCGCGGCCCTTCTTGCGGCGCTTGGTCCAGCTGACGGCCAGGCTGCGTTGCGCGCGCGTGATGCCGACGTACATGAGGCGGCGCTCTTCCTGCAGGCGCGTGAGCGTGTCGTCGCTCACCTTCTGCTGGCGGCCGTCGTCGTCGTCGAGCTTGAAGGGCAGCAGGCCTTCGTTCACGCCGATCAGCATGACGTGCGGCCATTCGAGGCCCTTGGAGGCGTGCAGCGTGGAGAGCGTGACCACGTTCTGGTCCTGCTCGCGCTCGCTGATGGTCGACAGCAGCGAGATGGTCTGCGCGACTTCGAGCAGGTTCTTGCGCTCGCTCTCGACGTTGGCGCCCGAGGCGTCGTCGATCTCGCCGCCGCAGCGCGCGGCCATCCAGTCGCAGAACTCCAGCACGTGGGTCCAGCGGCTGGCCGCGGCCTGCTCGCTGTCTTCGCCGTCGTAAAGGTGGCGCTCGTAATCGATTTCCTTGAGCCACTCCGCCAGAAAGGCGCGTGCGGCCTCGGCGCCGACCGTCTGCTTCGCACGGTACTGCAGGTCGTTGATGTAGCGGCCGAATTCGTGCAGGCCTTCGAGCGTGCGCTTGGGCATGACAGCGGGCAGCGACGCACTGAAGAGCGCCTCGAACAGACTCAGCTTGTACTGGCTCGCAAAGGTGCCGAGCGCGGCGAGCGTGGTGTGGCCGATGCCGCGCTTGGGCGTGGTCACGGCACGCAGGAAGGCCGGGTCGTCGTCGTTGTTGGTCCACAGGCGGAACCAACCGCACAGATCCTTGATTTCGGCACGGTCGAAGAAGCTCTGGCCGCCCGAGACCTTGTACGGAATCTGCGCCTTGCGCAGCGCCTGCTCGAACACGCGCGCCATGTGGTTGGCGCGGTAGAGGATCGCGAAGTCGCGGAACTCCTTGTGCTGCTCGCCCTGCGTCACGGCGGTGCCACTGCGCAGGCTCTGGATGCGCGCCACCGCGCGCTCGGCCTCGTGCGCCTCGTTGTCGGCGTCGACGATGCGCACCGGCTCGCCTTCACCGAGCTCGCTGAACAGCGTCTTCGGAAACAGCTTCGGGTTGGGGCCGATCACGTTGTTGGCCGCGCGCAGGATGGCGCTGGTGGAGCGGTAGTTCTGCTCCAACTTGACCACCTTGAGGGTCGGGTAGTCGATCGGCAGCTTCTTCAGGTTGTCGAGCGTCGCGCCGCGCCAACCGTAGATCGACTGGTCGTCGTCGCCCACCGCGGTGAAGCGGCCGTTGTCGCCGACCAGCGCCTTGAGCACCTCGTACTGCGTGGCGTTGGTGTCCTGGTATTCGTCCACCAGCACATGGCCGAGCGCGGCCTGCCACTTGGCGCGCACCTCGTCGTGCTCGCGCAGCAGCTTGAGCGGCAGGCCGATGAGGTCGTCGAAGTCGACGCTCTGGTAGGCGGTCAGCCGCTCTTCGTAGCGCCCCATGATCTGCGCCGTGATGCGCTCGTTGTCGTCGGTGGCCGCAGCCTCGGCCTGGGCGGCGTTCAGGCCCATGTTCTTCCACTTGCTGATGGTCCACTGCCAGATGCGCGCCGTGGCCGCGTCGGTGGTGCCGCCCGCATCCTTCAGGATCTTCGTGACGTCGTCGCTGTCGAGGATGCTGAAGGCCGGCTTCAGGCCCAGCACCGCGCCGTCTTCGCGCATCATGCGCACGCCCAGCGCATGGAAGGTGCAGATCACCACGTGCTTCGCGTCGCGCCCGATCAGCCCCTTGGCGCGCTCGCGCATTTCCGCGGCGGCCTTGTTGGTGAAGGTGATGGCCGCGATGCGCTTGGGCGCCATGCCGGCCTGGATCAGCCGCGCGATCTTGTGGGTGATCACGCGCGTCTTGCCCGAACCCGCGCCCGCGAGCACGAGGCAGGGGCCGTGCAGGTAGTTCACGGCTTCCTGCTGGGCGAGATTGAGACCGGAAGACATTCGGGAGGAAGCGGAGGGGGCGAATTGCGCGCGCAGCGCGGGGGCGCGGGAAGGGCGCAATGATACTGGCCGCACCACCGCCGAGGCCGATCTGCCGCGGCTTGGCGACAATCGCCGCCGTGCTTCAGATTTTCGCCATCACCCTGCCTTTCTTCGCGCTGGTCGCCGCGGGCTACCTCGCCGCACGCCGGCGCGTATTGCCGCTGGAGGCGATTCCCGGCCTGAACGTGTTCGTCTTGTATTTCGCGCTGCCCTGCATGCTGTACCGATTCGGTGCGCGCACGCCGATCGCGCAACTGCTCGACGGCAGCGTGGCCCTGGTCTGGGGGCTGGGCGCCTTGCTGGTCGTGATGGCGACGGTGATGCTCACGCGGCGCGGTCGCATCGGCTGGAACGACGCTGCTTTCGGCGCGCTGGTCGCGGCCTTTCCGAACACCGGCTTCATGGGTGTGCCGCTGCTGGCAGCGTTGCTGGGCAGCCACGCGGCGGGCCCGGCGATCATCAGCATCATGTTCGACATGGTGGTCACCTCGTCGCTGTGCATCGCGCTGTCGCGGCTCGACACCGCCGGCGAAGCCGGGGCCCGCCACGCCCTCGCGAAAGCGTTCCGGGGCGTGGTGATCAACCCGCTGCCTTGGTCGATCCTGCTCGGCGCCCTGGCCTCGGCGCTGCAGTTCCGGTTGCCCGCGCCGGTCGATGCGACGGTCTCCATGCTGGCCGATGCCGCGGCACCCGCGGCGCTCTTCACGATCGGTGCGGTGCTGGCGCGCTCGGCGCTGCTCGCGCGCGGATCGGGCGGCACCGGCACCCCGGCAGGTGACGTGCCGCTGGTGGTGCTCGCCAAGCTGCTGGTGCATCCGCTGCTGGTCTACGCCATGGGCCGCGCTGCCATGGCGCTCGGCCTGCCGCTGGATCCACGGGCCCTGACGGTCATCGTGCTGGTCGCAGCGTTGCCGAGCGCGAGCAATGTGTCGATGCTGGCCGAACGCTTCGGCGCCGACAACGGGCGCATCGCACGCATCATCCTGTGGACCACGGTGGCCGCCTTCTTCACCTTCCCGCTGGCGGTGCGCTGGATGACCTAAGGCGCAGCGGGCGGCGCGTCGCTCGGCCGCTGGCGCCGTCAGATCTGCTGCGGGTCGACGTCGACCAGCCAGCGGATCACGCCCTTGCCCTCGGGCGTGCGGCGCAGGCCGTGCAGCACCGGCTGCCATTGCGCGAGCAGGCGCTGCAGCGCGGCGCGCGAGGCGCTTTCCACCAGCATCTGCGCGCGCTCGACGTTCGCCACCCGCTGGATCGCCAGCGGCACGGCCGGATAGCGGGCCACCTGCTGCGCGCCCTCCAGCGCATCGGCGGCAGCACTGGCGGCGTTGAGAAAGGCCTGCGCCGCCTCCTGCGTGCGTGCATCGGCGCGCAGCAGCGCCTGGAAGGCGAAGGGCGGCATGCCGGCAGCGCGTCGCTGTGCCAGTTCGCTCTCGGCGAAGGCCGGGTAGTCGTGGCGGCGCAGCGCGATGAACAGCGGATGGTCGGTGTGCTGCGTCTGGATCCACATCTCGGCGGTCGCGCCCTGCGCCGCCAGGTAGGCCGCGTCGCGCCCGGCGCGGCCGGCCGACTGCATCAGCAGGCTGAAAAGCCGCTCGGGCGCGCGAAAGTCGCTGGAGAACAGTGCGCCGTCGGGATTGACCGCCGCCACCAGCGTGATGCGCCGGAAGTCATGCCCCTTGGCAATCATTTGGGTGCCGACCAGCACGTCGACCTCGCCCGCATGGACGGCGGCCAGCTGCGACTCGAGCGCGCCCTGCTTGCGCGTGCTGTCGGCGTCGATGCGGGCAATGCGCACCGGGCTGCCGTCGGGGCGCTGCACGCTCGCGAACAGCTCGCCCAGGTGCTCTTCCAGCCGTTCGGTGCCGCGCCCGACCGGCGCGATGTCGGGGTTGCCGCAGGCCGGGCAGGCGCGGGGCACGCGCTCGGTGAAGCCGCAGTGGTGGCAGCGCAGCGTGCGGTCGATCTTGTGGAACACGCGGAAGGCGCTGCAATGCGGGCATTCGCTCTTCCAGCCGCAGTCGCCGCAGGCCAACACCGGCGCGTAGCCGCGGCGGTTGAGGAACACCATGCTCTGCTCGCCACGCGCGATGCGCTGTCCGATCGCGTCGAGGAGCACGCCCGACAGCACGGTCTTGGACGGCTGCAGGCGCATGTCGACCAGGCGCACAGCGGGCAGCGCGCCCGCGCCGATGCGGGACGGCATCGCCAGTCGCAGGTAGCGACCGCCGGGATCGTCGCCTTCGGGCGGCCGGCTCTGGTGCCAGCTTTCCAGCGAGGGCGTGGCCGACCCGAGGATCACCTTGGCGCCCTCGCGCCGGCCGCGCCACACCGCCAGGTCGCGCGCCGAATAGCGCGCGCCTTCCTGCTGCTTGTAGCTCGGGTCGTGCTCCTCGTCGACCACGATCAGCGCCAGCGCCGGCATCGACGCGAACACCGCCATGCGCGTGCCGAGCACGATGCGCGCCGTGCCCGCATGCGCCGCCAGCCAGCTCGCCAGGCGCTGCGGGTTGGTCATGCCGCTGTGCAGCGAGACCACCGCGCCGGCGCCGAAGCGGCCCTCGAAACGTGCCCGGAAGCGTGCCTCCAGCTGCGGCGTGAGGTTGATCTCCGGCACCATCACCAGTGCTTGGGCGGCCGGTGACCGCGCCAGCAGTGCCGCCACGGCCTGCAGGTAGACCTCGGTCTTTCCGCTGCCGGTGCTGCCGAACAGCAAAAAGGGGCCCGGCTCGGCGTCGATGCGGCGCAGTGCGTCGGCCTGCTCGTCGCTCGTGGTGGCCGCCGCGGCCGAC
>Ga0247809_1001207_pt1 | contig 11612 bp, 13 predicted proteins | sample UWRJL104311B1_FD_180951 | JGI IMG/M metagenome (GOLD analysis project Ga0247809, IMG submission 180951) | Plant litter microbial communities from Arlington Agricultural Research Station in Wisconsin, United States - UWRJ-L104-311B-1 | ecosystem: Environmental > Terrestrial > Plant litter >...
CAGTAGGGAATGGCATTGCTTGGAGCAGCGATTGGGTATGGCAGGGTGCACAAGATAATGTCAAGAGTTACGCGTATGCGGGTCGCCAGCTAAATAAAGGAATCACCGTGGAGAGAGCTAGAAGCATGCCCACGAGCATCCAGTGGACTTACAACACAACTGATATCCGAGCCAACGTTGCTTATGATGTTTTCACTGCGGCCGATCCAAATCATGTCAATAGCAGTGGTGACTACGAACTTATGGTTTGGTAAGAGATTAAACCAAGCCATATTACCCTATGACAAGGTTAATCATATATTTAGGCTTGCCAGGATAGGAGGTGTCTGGCCGATCTCTCAATCTGGTGCGCCTATTGCCTCGGTCACAATCGGTAGTTACAAATTCGATCTCTACTATGGTTTTAATGGAGCCATGAAGGTCTACAGTTTCCTGCCACCTCAGGGAACAACTTACAATACTTTTAATGCCGATATCAAGAATTTCTATAAGTATCTAGTCCAAAATCAGAGTTTCCCTCAAAGTACTCAGAACTTGATTGGTACAACGACCCCTTACGATTATAGCCTTCTTTTTGCCAGTATACTAATGTTGTCAACTACCTAGTTTTCCAAGTCGGCACAGAAGCATTTACCGGTGGACCTGCAAGGTTCCGTGTCTCTAATTTCGACGCTAGCGTCAGCATCTAAGGAGGTAAGCTTCGAAGGAATTTGAGGTTGCTTATCTGCAGGGTGTTTAAATATCAAGAACATAAGCAGACGATGGCTTAGGGTTAGGGGTTCGAATTATTAGATTAATGACGCTGCTGACTTATGCTTACCTATATATTAAAGGTTGCCAGGGTGGCATTTTAATAGCCGCTACTTTTTAAATCTATGGAAATAATGCTCCCCTTATACCATTACTCTATCTTCTATTAAATAGTTCCTAGGTTCTTTTCCCAGCCGCCTTTGTTCTATACTAGAAGGCCAAAGTTAGGCTTAGGATTAGGCTCTTAGACCACTCGGGGCCTGTGCTTTAATTATTCTGACTCACTTCGATTATTTTAACTTACTTTGATCATTTATTTAATCTACTTCAAATTTTTCTTGTTATATTTTTAATTATATATACTATATTAAAGCTTATAAATAAATATAGCATATTTATTACCTAAATAGAACTTTGTAAACTTAAGTCTAATTACTATATAATAATATAGCTTTAGATTATATAGAGAGTTTGATTAATAAAAAGATATTAGCTTAGTGTAGCTGTCAGGTAGTAGTTACGTGATCATAAAGTGAACGTAGGTTCATGACACCTTCATTCTCGTAAGTGTTTCTTCCTAAAGCCGTGCGTTTACTCCTGTCACTTACCATATTTGTAAGAAATCGTAGGCGCAATAGACGCCTACATCGACAATGTCAATTTGGATGCGAGCGCCTCGCTCGAGCTAGAAGCAAGGGATGTTCCCAATACAGGGTTCGTACGGCATCGAGAATACTTTGGCTACTTGTTTTCATTGTTATCCGCAATCTTGCCAGAGTTCTTGCCAGTAGAAATTGGGTGGGAGTCCAGCGACCTACCCTTCGTAGGATTACTCCCGGCCCTGTTCTTCATCGAGGTGCTGCTCGTCGTTTGGATGCATATCGCTCCGCTCTCCACATCCGTGGTCGATTCCTGGGGCACTACTGGCACTCTTGCTGAGAAGCTGTGGCTCGGTCCGTTCGGCTTCATTGTGGTCATAACTACGGGCTTCTGTTTGGCAACTTGGGCAGGATATATCAGTCCGGAATGGTGGGACCATGAGTCACCCGTACAGACCAGCTTATACCTAAGCCATCTCATTATATCAATTGCGCGATCGTTCATCTGCCTCCTGTTCGTCATCATGCTGGCAATCCGAGGTCGTCTTCTCCTCTTTTGGTCGCAATATTTGCTGTCGTTCTATTGGGCAATTGGAATGTTCCTGATATCCCTCATCCACCTTGGAATCGCCGGTGGCCGCACCTATAGCTGGGCGAACGACGATCGTCCGATCTTGCGACGCTTGCAACGTGCTCCGGGTCCGTAGTATGATGCTACTACAGGCTTAGCGATGAAGCTAGACCCGCCAGAGCAGCGCAAGGCTCGGCAGATGGAGGCCAAAGTTATTGTCTCCCACAAAACCAACATAACTCCAAGTAACGTAGCCTGGCATCACCCTAAAAATGCTATTGATACCGAAGATGATCGCTTCCACAACAGGATTGGTCCTTTATGGTGGTTCAGGCTGTCCCTCCTATTCACTCGTCTATTCCGAAACACGACGGTCGTAGTCACACAATATCATGACTATAATTCACTATTTTCTAGATGCTATTGCTGTCTGGATCGGCTTCCGAAAGCCCATAATCTCGACCCACCCTCTCGACCGAATTTCCAATATCGTGAATGGACAGCTCTTCGTCGGAAGTTCCTCAACCTACCCTTACAGACCCATTTACTCGACGAGTCGGAAACCCCAGATCCTACTCCATTATCGACGAATGGTCATTATGCAAACGATATGCTCCCTTTGAACGGGCTGTGCGTGAAATGCGATGCGTTGTGTGGCTGTTCCACTCTATTAGTTTTGATGGGTGGGACTTCACTTCGAAAATTGGGCAGATTTTTCCGACACGATCTTAGCCCTTTCCCGCTGACCGATGAGCTGTTCGAACACTGGTCTACATTTCCGCAACTACTCGACGAGTCAAGTAAAGGGTGTCATCTATGCAGCCTTATCTTGGATACGCTCAGTGAAGAGCAACAAGATGATCTATGTAGACGTGATACTCGCCTTGAGCCAGAGTTGATCGAGCTCGAGGACAACACCGAATCTCGTAGACGAGCGATCAAAGTTGGTAGGACAGTCTACATCAAGATACTTACGCCAATAGTGTCAACGCTTGGGTGGAGGCATGATGAAAACCGCAAGTATACTGCATCATCACTTCTGCTTATGCCCCACTTCGGTTACTCTCGAGTACCACGACGATGGATTCGTCAAAGGAATGTTGAGCGCTCACATTCGCTCAACAAGGATCCTGGGATGAATTGGCACTTGGAGCAGGTTGACCCCATTGAGATTTGGAAGACTAGTGAGTGAATCTGAAGTAACTGTTATTGAATCTATACACTGAGCTGACGTCGCCTAGAGCTGAGGAGCAAAGGGACGATTTGCCTCACAGCAGATCGTTCAACTGGATCTCAGGCAAGCCTTGACAACTTTGTTCGTCCGTGGTTGAGGAAGCATCGATAAGAGGATCATCGAGTTCGCAGCGTTGCGAATGCCGATGAGCGGCAATCGCTTAGAATATTACCAGGTCGTCTGATCATTCTAGATTCCTGGGATGACTCGGATGAGAGCGTGTAGATGGTACCGCACACCCATTTTGAGAATGATGAGATACAATTTGCCGCACTGAGTTACTGTTGGCGCCAAGATGAGACAAATAAGTTGACAGAGCAATCTGGTGACAAGGTAAAGATACGAGTTTCACAGCTGGCGCCGACGATTCGAGACGCAATTTCGGTCACAGAGCGTCTGGGACTTCGCTATCTCTGGGTTGATGCGTTATGTATAATGCAAAACTCTAAGAAGGACATGGACGTGGAGCTCCGTAAGATGAGTGACATCTACTCAAACGCCGACTTCGTCATATGCGCTGTTGCGGCTGCAGACAGCTCCGAGAGCTTCATTGTTGATCGCAATCCTCTCGCTGTCAGCCCTTGTCTCATCGGCGTTCAGGACAATGCCAATACGCCTTGGAACAAGTTAAGCTGTTTCGGCGGGATCTTCGCCCTGCCCTCACAAAAGTATGCTTCAAGGGCTTGGGACGACATCCGATACTCGAGGCTCGCTTCGAGAGGTTGGGTCTTTCAAGAAGAATATCTTGCTCGTCGAATGCTGGTTTTCACTGAGCATCAAATCATATTGCTGTGCAATGTGAGCAATACGAAAGCGAAGCAATTGAATTGGGAAAGTATGGTGCCCTGGAGCCAAGACATTCACTACGATCTAATCACACCCGATCTTGCGTTTGCGTGCTACACTTTCCTTTGGATTCTGTGGCGCAATTGTGCCGACACTGGGGCTCAGTTGGGCTTTTAGCGACCCGCCGAACCTGAAGTGTCTTATCAGAACATTGAGGAAATCTCTGACATAGGTTTCACGAGATTGCTCGACAGTCCCTCTGACAGACTGCAAACGGAGGTTTGGTTCAGACTAGTGGAATCGTATACCCTACGGTTCCTGTCGAAAGATTCAGACAGGCTCCCAGCAATCCAAGGGTTGGCAACACGATTGGAGCGAAAGCTGTGGAGTAGGCATGAAAGCAACAATCAATATAGATATTGTCATGGGCTCTTTGATTCTCATAGCATTGCTCTCTCTCTCCTGCGGTATTTGTCGGACGCACGAACGGCAAGGCCCTCATGTCGGGCACCGTCCTGGTCATGGGCTTCTGTGGACGGAAGTATCAAGAACAACTCAACGCTCGCAAGCTGGCTCCCAAGTAAATGCGGGCTTGAACTTATCAATGGACCTTCCAGGACTGGAGGTACCGTCCATGTCCGTGGGAAGTTGAGGCTTGGAACATGGCGAAAGGCAGATCCCGATAAGCCCCAAGACTACTACTTAGGCCATCATCACAAGCTAAACTTAAAAGATCCGCATTATCACCAGCAATTTGTCCCCGTCAGCACGGATCGTACCTCCGGTCCTGAGGTTTACGCTCTTTACGACTTTGATCAACAAGTTGGTTATTTCCTGCCAGATACAGATGAGGACCTTCCCACTGCCGCGACCGATGGCGACCCAAATGTTGATCTCAACAGCCTGGTCTCGACTAGCCAGATATTCTGCCTTCAGATCATCGTCCGACCACAGGACCATGATGCAGAACTGGATTTTTCGGTCCCATGGGCGACAAGATGTCTCGCGTTGATTCGCACTGGTCCTCATAGCGACTTTTACCGCCGCGTCGGATATAATGAGCTGAGTCGAGACCATCCAGGGATGGAGTTCTTCAATTCGTCGCCTGATAAGGGTCGGAATCGGCGTAAGCGACCTTATCCGGTGGTGGACCCGCATAATTTTTTCCAGAGTTGCGCGGCTACAACTATTGAGATCATTTGATCTGTAAGGAAGAAGAGGAGTACGTGGAAAGGATCTAAAGCATGAGATGTCCAATAATGTTAAGATCACTAGGACTACGTCCAGATGGGACAGGGTAGGATGCTGCATCGAGAGGGAGGTTAATGACGCTCGGCTGGCCCGCCGGGGGCCATTGTCGTGGGGGCGTTCAGGCTATATTATGGGAGCAAAAGTAAGTTACGGACGCGTAATTGTTGAATTTGATCTGTGGAAAAAGCTAGCTGTGACCCGTAAAACACTATTTAATCTTCCATTCCGAGATCGTACTCAAAAGCCTTATCTTCAGTAAAAAGAACCTTCTTTGGAGTCTTCTGAGGAGAAGCCTTCTTGGTAGGAGTTTCAAGCTTGCGCTTTTTAGATGACTTGGAAGGAGTAGTAATAAAAGAGGCCTTTCTCTTTTCGGCCGTAACTCTACCTGTGATAACAGCTCCTGGTCGAATCTCAGCCTCTTATAATAATAAGCTTAAAACATTAGACAAAGCTTTAAAAAATAAAGAAATATTAGTAAAATCTTTAAAATATTAATAATATGAAAACAAAGAAGTCACGTGTTAGATATTAAACTCCAGTTTTATACCAAACCCCAACATATAAATTGTTAGGAAGGAGTTGGTTCTGGTATTGCGTAACGGCTGGACCATTCTGGCGGTAGCCAATGGAACCCGTTTGAATATGCATGAGACCAATAGCTTATGCAGTACCAACACCAAGAACCAACGCCAAGTGTTTTTTTTGAGCTTCTTCGGCCGCGTAGCAAGTACCGTCGATTGTGCTTACCAAAGTCCACAATCAAATCGAGCTTTTCGGCCGAGAGGAGCCCCAACCTCGTCCTTCAAGTTCTGAATAGTGAAGCAAGACACTATTTCCCTCCCTACAAACTCGCACTGCACCGATACGGTCACTGCTATCACTAGCGCAACGCTCCACTCAAGAAGTAACAGTATCTTGTCGTTAAGACCACTGGATTCTAGGTTGCAACGACAGCTACGCGTTCCCGATTTAAGCACATATGTCTGCACTATTCTCAACGCCGCACCAGGAACTGCAGCTCCGGACTACATTTGGTAGCCTCCCTGGGGCGATTGTTCGGGGATGGCCTAGCTCTGGAGGATTCTATGTGTACAACGCAAACTCAGTAGTAGAGCTCGACTTCCTCAACGTTGACTACTTTAACAGCATCCCTCGTGCAAACGATCAAGCAGACGAAAACGCCCACTGCACTAAGATGCGTCAGCTTGGGGCAAAGTGGTACGCTACGGAGGAAGACTGGCTCAAATTCCGAGTAACTGGGCCGAGTCCAGATGATCCAGTCCTTGTCTTCGGCTGGCCAGAAGACGGCGGTATGTGGCTGCTGAAAACAACGGCCAGCGATGCGTCTGAGCTTGGCGTTGGGAGAGTCGCCAATGCGAGAGTGATGAAAGAGCGCTGTGATATTATTCGGAGGCTAGGAGGGCATCTTCTTTGCGAATCCGGTGGACTGTGCCGGTTTGATTCTGTAGGGATATTGGCATAGAGGATGTGGCAATCAAATGCGAAGCATTGTTGCGCTCTTGTCGAAGCGGTTTACCCGATTGTCCACGCTTCGATATGTAGCTTTGGCTCTAAGTTTTAGCTAATTTTTTCCCTACTAAACATATCTGTAAGTGTCTCACGCTCGCAGTACTATACGTTTCGCTCCATGGTATTTACCCAGCAAGAAGCACATGTTCTGCGCCAAGCACTTACTCAGAAGTATTATTATATATCTTGGAATATAATATAATAATATCTGAGCCTGTCCAGTTAGCAGCAGTTCAACATACGGTACTTATCTCGTGAAGTGATAGCGTTATGCTAGCCATTGCTAATAAAAACAAGCTGGACACAACTGCTTTCAGCTCACCAGGCCATTATTAAGCTGGCCCACGGAGCCACGGTATAAAACCGCGGTGTTACTCCGTCCTGGATGTCCTCGTAGTACGATTTCTGAGCATTAGTCATAATTTGGTAATGATTTGATACAGGCGCGCTTAATTATTATCACCACACTAAACTGGCATGTCACGGTCACGTATAAGGGGTTGTGGTTGGGGGTGAGTAAGGTCTTTGTTAACTTTTATTACCTACGAGTGGAGAAACTTCTTGACTCAATGTCTTGTTATTTATGTGGGCTACAGTGCATTGAAAGCCGACACTATAGAGGGGCAAGGGGAGCAACGTGTCGGATATATCCTGAGTATGGGTCTCGGATGGACCTTCCCTTTTCGGAATAGACATCGTGTAGGCCAATATATGATTCTCTGCATACCAGTTCTTGTTCTTAGATTTAATAAAGAATGCCATGGTATATAGATTATCACCTACTGCTTTCCTTTATTATTTTTTGCTATGGTTTAGACTTGGTCCTTTTACAAAATTCCAAGTGTAGAGAAATTCCAACCAGCCAAATGGCCAACTGTCAACGACGACTAAGCTAGCACCCCACTCTTCTTCCCGCTTCTTAGCTTGAACATTATGTTAACTATCCAATGCTTATATTCTGATTATCGCCCTTGGTGATCTCAATCACTTCTTAAGTTTTCGCAAGTCCGAAATTCGCGCAGTTGATCACCACTTTAAATATATTCATTCAACTTCGCGACTCCTCATAATATCACATCGATATTGCATCTTCAAGTAAGATGCCACAAACCTGGCTAATTATTGGTGCCACCCGCGGGATTGGCCTCGAGTTCACCACCAAACTCCTCTCTTTGGGCCACACCGTGATAGCCACAGCTCGCTCATCTACAGCGTCTATCGCGTCCCCTAGTTCACCCTCAATACCCCCTGGTACGGCAGGCAAACTGTGGTCGCTTACCGGCGCTCGGAATGGCCACAATCTCACAATACTAGAGTGTGATGTCAGTAACGAAGGAAGCATCAAAGGATTCACAGAGCAAATTAGAAAGTTGGGACAGGGCGGTGGTGTGTTGGAGAGAGGGGTGATTGATGTTGTGGTTCTCAATGCCGGAATCCTGGAGTATCCAGGTCGAGTATCAGAGACGTAAACTATCCCGTTCCTATTATTGGTTTCCGTCGCGCGACGTACCCCCCTCTCATATCTACACATTATCCGGAAAGAAGCAATATAAAATATTAACACACTCTTCTCCAGGTCTTCTTCATTCTTCGCCCATCATATCACCACTAACACCATCGGCCCACTACTAACAGCCTCGCATCTTCTCTCGCTGTCCACTCCTTCCTCAAGTCAAACTTCAAACACACTATCATCTAGCCCTAGTTCAGCTCTCCCCCCTGCTACATCCATTCACACCCGCACGCTCGTCTTCATCTCCTCCGACTCCGGCTCCGCAGGTAATTTTCGCGCCTTCGAAGACGGCTTTGGGGTCTACTCAGCTTCAAAGGCAGCGCTGAACCAAGGCCTTCGCCATCTCGCTGCTGAGATCCATCGCAAGAGGAACTCGAAACCGAAATCCTCCGACGTTCATCCAACCATCAGTCCATCTCCAATGTCGATTCAGGGCATCGCCGATAAGAATAATGCAGAGATGGCATGCCGGAAGACGGTTGTGCTGGCGCTGCATCCCGGAGAGGTCGCGACAGATATGGCGACTAATGTGTCTTTGGACTGGGAGGTTGAAGGGATTATGGGTCCAGAGGAGAGTGTCAGGTGTATGCTAAAGGTTATTGAGGAGAAGGGATGCGGTGGGACAGACGAGGGAGGGATGAGTAGTGCGGTCGGAGAGGGAAGAAAAGAGGAACCTGGCGCCGCGACTTTCTGGACCTGGGATGGAAGGAACTATCCCTGGTAAGGATATCAGAGATTCCTTTTGTCTTAAAGAAGCATCCGATATATGTATTTAGATATAGCAGGACCGAGTTGCGATAGAATTCTAAAACCTCATCCCTTTAAGCCAAGTCTATTTCCCTGGCCACAAACGCCTTACTATGTGATGTATATGCCGCATCAAAACCAGAATGATACCTGGACAGTAGCAATCCTCTTCTAGGATATTCTCGCATTCTTTCGTGACAAGTACTCTACCCGCCCTGTTTAATGTTGAAAAAAAAGTAACTAGTTCTAAGCGAGGCAGCCTAAAGGTAGGGCTGGTCCAAAAGGGATGGATTAATCATTAGATTGTACGGGACATTTAATTTGATATTTGACAACTCAATACACAGGCTTCGGATGTAGAAAGAAACCAGTGCTTAGGCAATCAAGGTCCCAATCGAAGCTCATGTCCACAAACGGCGCTCCCACAAGATCGGCGGCATGTTGCACCAATAGACCTTACGCGTGCTTTGATGAACCTTTCAAACTGCAAGACCATTCGTGTCAACGATACCCATCAGCCTTACGGAGCAGCCTCCCAGAAGAGACAAACTAGAATTTTTCCAACCTCAAGCATAAGGTGCGATAAATGCGTCTATTACGTGAAGCCTGTAATCAGGGTTATAACCCTAACCCTTAACCTTAAGAATTCAAATCGGTGATTGCTATGAAGAGCCGCAGAACATGGTGAGCTTCTAATTAATTGCACTCGAAGCGTGTAAGGACTCAACGTCCAACGTTCCTTCCAGACATTAGACACTAGCCAGACGTACTTAAGATAGGACCTCTCGTAAGAGAGAAGAATAGAGACACTTTTACCATTCCAAGTTGCAATTTAGTGAGGCGTAATAAAGCGGGTGTATCCCAACTTGTATTAGCTGAAGCTTATATTTCTTCATTTTCCCAATATACTACTGCACTACATGGCAGTATGCAACAAAATCACACTTGCGCTCAAGGATCATAAGGGTGAGTTAATTTACTATGGGACTATGTGAAGTATAATAGTTTAACCGCTCGGCTTTATGCAAAAGAACATTACTGTAAGGGTTGGGTGGTACACAGTTGGTCAGCTCGAGGTGGGATTCTCTGCAAGTGAACTATGAAAAGTTTGCCAATAAATTAATAACTAGATAGTTCAACCAGGACTAGCTAATTGTGTAGAGTCCAAGACCTCTTGAGCTCCATAGCCTGTATAATCTCCTGCGGATATGCATATATACCTCATCAATTAGTTGCTACATTCCAAGCCTGGCGTATGACTGATGTTTGAATGTTGGCTAGCAAAGTTAGAGAACTTCTTCCTTTTTCCACGCTCAAAGTCCCTCGCCTTCAACAAAATTGTCAATAACCCTAAGCCTTTTACACCTATTGCTGTAACTACAAGGTGGTCATGTCTCGTTGATAAAGCTACTATTATCCGTACGTAAATCTCCTCCTCTTTTGCACACAGTTTTCTCCTCGTTGATCCTAGTTTAAGTCATCATCATGAGTATCTCATACGGCAGGAAACCCCAGAACCGTGGTAGTTCAATCGCATTCCGCATTATTCTCGGAATTCTGGGTCTCTTGTTATTTACCCAATACACTTTCCGAAAGCATGAAGGAATCCATTCTCGTGACGTCAAAATATTAGGCGAACGAGGGATAATCCTCTACTCAAGCGTGCTCCGGCAGGGCTATGAATTCAATCAAAACAAAAGAGTCGACCAGCCCAATTACCCATAACAGTGCCAGAGTGAAAGGAAGATTTCTCGCCTGCCTCATGGAGGTGTCTCAAGCAGATGAGATAATCACAGCGCCCTCCGTCGGAAGCCCTTTGACATGGACATCACATGGTAGTGTCGCTGCTTGGGGATGGGATAGGTACGATCCCTATGAGGCAGACTTTGAGCATACTTTGGACAGCGTTTTTTTCTCCGTGGAACTCAACTCAAAGGCTTCCTTTGTAAAGTATCTACATAGTATCGTAGTTATTAAAAATGGCGCAAAAGTTCCTGTAAGAAATCCTCGGGAGAAAAGAACGTAAGGTTCTCGCAAGTTGAACAATATTTGCATTGCGAGAAGCTTGAAATTGCTTTACTAACTTACTATTCCAGTAACTTAGACAAGTTCAGGCAACAGCGCAATCGTCTACTTTCCCAGAGATGGGGGGGTGGTTTTAGATCAAATATACTCTTCAATGGGACAGAACCCAAAACCGAACATTATTTACCCAGATTTACAGCGGTCATCAGACTTGGTATTCTCGAATGGCAAAATCAATGTGCATTATCAAAAGTTCCTGTCGGCGGGCTCCGGAAAATGTTCGTCGCAAGCATTCAAACTGTGAACACAAACATCATCATTGATGACGTTTTAGAAAGACGTGTGCACGGTCTTCATGCATTTGGCAACAAGGAGACATTTGAGAAAGGTCAAGACGAATATAATGAACTCATAGCCACTCCAAGTGTGTCTGGGATTGCTACCATGTTAAGTGAGTTTTGCATTTTGACACACCATACTAAAAGAGAGCTAATATCTCCACTTTCTTAATCCAGCATAAAGGTCAGATGAGCATTTTGAGCATTAAATATGTGTCTATTTTTTCATGCGAGGATGCGGATGGCAATGACAGCACAGCAATCTATG
>Ga0247809_1001208_pt1 | contig 11606 bp, 13 predicted proteins | sample UWRJL104311B1_FD_180951 | JGI IMG/M metagenome (GOLD analysis project Ga0247809, IMG submission 180951) | Plant litter microbial communities from Arlington Agricultural Research Station in Wisconsin, United States - UWRJ-L104-311B-1 | ecosystem: Environmental > Terrestrial > Plant litter >...
GTATACAGTCAAGTAGGTAGTCACTCGCTGCGGCAGAGCATCATGTTTGGAGGGGCACAGACAAAGAAAAATGGCCCCGCCAAACTTGCACGCCGAGGCGTGCTGCATGCAGTTCAGAACGACGATGCTGGCATGTCACAACATGAATTGCTTCTGGTCATGCTAGTTTGTTGAAACCATGTGTTTTAAACAATGGCATCTGGTCTGATCTTGATTTGATTTGAGTCGAGAAAAGTGCAAATGTAGGTACAGAATATATTATATACTCCATCTAATCTGTAAATTCTCCCGTGCATCCCGAAATTTCTGTCTACTAAGTTTTCACACCATCAAGGTCTGATATCAGTACATATCGCTATCATCAACACATCTCACTCACTCTTCGTTACCTCAGTCCTCCCTTTTCTGCAACTTGATTGTTTAAGCAAAACCCTCTGCTCTTCCTCTTCCAAATCACAGCATCCTTCAAGTCTCTTCATCCTCGAAAATGGCAATAACTCAAACACCGCTCTCTCCAACATCAGCTCGCAAAGCAGCCAACGCGTCGGCATATAATGCCAACTCCAACTCTAGCAACCCTATATCATCTCAAAACGCATTCACGGCATTGACCAATGAAATCACTAGAGTCCTAGGTCCCTCCTCGGGACTCACATCAGAGGACGTGGATGCAGCTTATCTACAAGTACTCATGGAAAATTATGTTTCCAAAGATTCAGAGTGGGAAAAGTATGCCTTTGAGGATTTAAGTAGAGGGTATACGAGGAATCTTGTGGATGAGGGAAATGGGAAGAGTAATTTGGTATGTTTTCACTACGATTTTCCTTCTTTGGGTGTCATGGGCGAAGATGGTTACCCGATGAGTCTCAAAGATGAAAGAGAATACAGCTGATGAAGAGAAAAGTTGATCTTAGTATGGACACCTGGAAAAGGTTCACCAATACATGATCACGCAGACGCACATTGTTTGATGAAAGTCTTGCGTGGAAGCTTGGTTGAGACGAGATATACTTCACCAAACGAGCAGGCAGAAAACGACGAGAAGACGTCACAACCACTTCAAATCATCAAGGAGTCGATGTATAGCAAAGATCAAGTGGCATATATGTCTGATGATCTTGGACTACATCGCATCTCCAACCCTAGCAATGATGAGGTTGCTGTCAGTCTACACTGTAAGTCCTTGCCTTCACCTTCGTAGCCTCCAAGCTTGATGATTGGCTAACTGGTACCAAAACAGTATATACCCCACCAAACGCTGCGAAAGAAGGATGCAATATTTTTGATGCCAGGACTGGAAAGAAGAGCCACATCACCCAAAGCAATTACTACTCTGTATATGGTGCCAAGACCGGTGTATGATGTGCCTGCACAAGTGTTAGGCAAGGCGGGATAGTTGGAGATATCAATTCATAGATCAGAAGACTCACGTCAATACGATCTCATGTTTCATGTGTACTTTCAAAGTCACAGGAACCACTCAAATATGCATCATTTAGCCTTCATGTTGCAAAGTGCCCTTGAGACGATTTCTCACGATTCGATGACTCCAACCCTTCGTCTTCTCATACCATTCCTTGTCCTCCTTGGTCCTCCAGTGATAATCATACGTCTTTGCTCGGAAGTATGTGCTGCGCCAAAGTCAGCATGATCAATGACATTGTTCTAGTAATCTTACACGAAAAGCGGCAAATTGCACAGACTGCTCGCAAGGATTGCTTTCCACAAAGCCGACAGTCTACGACCTCTTTTCTCCCTTTCGATCTCTCTAGCTCCACCTCAACGGCACTACTCGAGAGCTCAAGGTGTGCTCTAGCAGCATCTGCACATTGTTTTGCATTGCAGATTGAAATGGCGGTGTCACTGATGGTCGAGTGACCGGGTCCAAGATCAGACTTTGAATAATACAATACTTTGACGGCGTGGTTTTCGCAGAATTGACAATTTTGAGAGATCGAAGAACTTGACTGGATGTTGTAACTTTGGAGGAGTGTGGTTGTGATAGATGAGCTGTGTAAAGGTGAGTCGACGTATCTCAAATTATTCTCTGTCGTAGTAGTGGTCAGTTCAGATTGAGATAATGTAAATTGTGGTGAGATCGTAATTTGATGTTCGTGGTCGAGTGTCGCTTCGCTGGACGGTGAAACAATTTCTTCCTTATGTGCTTGTTGAGGATTGCCAATACTCGTCGTAGATTTGATACGTAGAGGTATGTTCGCAACAGGTGATGAAGCTACGGGCACAAGAGATGGAGTGGTTAAATCCGACATGTTGAAAGATCACTGATCCGCTGCGAAATATGGGAAAGAGTGGTTAAACAACAAAGTGGAAAGAACAAATGTGTCATCTGACGTTGAGCATCACGTGCTTGCTTGGTAGTGTCACATGGTGATAACCATCTCATTCTTGTGCAGAGACACTCGCTACGCAGGAATACACAGAGGAGAGAACAAGGTGTTTGTATATTACCAGGAAAGAATCTGAATAAGTGACAATAACTCTCGATGCTGGGTCAATACAGAAAGGATGCTCCCAGCCATGGTCTAACCTATCATCATGACTTTCAAACCACAGCCATTCTCCAACACTTGAAAGTAGAATCGGTAGATTCTGCGTATAGAGATAAATGCCGATGATCGACTAGCAGGATCTCGCGCCATATAGCTTGCGAATATATGAGTACAACTGTAGTGTGTAAAGTAAGGAGTAACTTCTGAACTCATAGTATTATCGTGAGGTTCAGAGAAGCCGTGCGAGCAAGTGAGATTCCAATCTTTTTCTTTACTGGCACCATATATCTTGTCTGACACCCAGCAATTAGACGTGGACAGTGATGCAACACTACAAACGGAAGATATGAGAGGAGGACAGGTGTAGACACTGAGACTCAACTCTCGCAGGCTATAGAGCAGAACACACGCTTTCCCTCCACCACTCATATGACAAGAAGACGAGCGTTCTATTTATGCAAACGAGGGTACTCGCAATGAACCAGAAACACTATGCTCCAGATGATCCTCCTAACATGTTCATTGAGGAAGATCATGGCCTGATGCATACGGGATACAAGGATACTAACACATCGCCTGGTCTTTTGTAACAAAAAGCAGCAAGTAGAGTGCAAGAATATATGAGACGATAGAGCAAGAAGGCAGTTCGTTGTAAGTATGTTGTTTCAAGCAGTGGATTGCATGAATGTTCTCGTGCTTCAGCTTCCTCAAGTAAACAAGCCAACCCCTGAACAAGAATAGCTTTTGGAACGATAAGAAGTCTTTGGATGTCCTACATCTGTACTTTGGTGAACTTGAGATCTCTTGAGACTTCTAGAAGACGAATACTCAACAATTCACGAGACGTAGAAACCATGTTCAAGATATTTGGGTTGTCAGGGGCTTCTTCAACACCAAAACAAGTGGTCACGCCGCCAAGCTCAGAAAATGGAGATGCGAATGAATTGGGCAGGGATAAGGGGGAGACCCTAGATTTTGGAGAAGACGCCTGTTGCCCTGTCGACATCACGCCTATTGTAAACATTGACGTTACCACCACCACTATTCAAGTTGAAGAAGCAGCCACCACAGACACTGTTCAAGATACAAAACCAGGAGGAGAAGTCATTGCAGAATCTGCCATATTCGCATCTCGACCTTTAACGCCTACATCACCACCTACAAGCGTAAAATCACGAAGAGTATCGCGGGAAGCAAATCGTTCCAAGAAATTTACGACTCGTCAAAGGAGTACGACCGAAAGCTCCTCAAGTTCTGCAGATCTCCCCTTACGCAAACGACGAGTTGTATACAACAATCAACCTGCGAACAATCTTGGTGCGCAGGAAGGATTGAAGGCTGTTGAGCCAATACATGATCCGAAATTGGGGAAAATGGCATATGCGGAACAGCAACAATGGATTACGGTGCAGCAGAAGACGTTTACGAAGTGGTTGAACACGAAGATTGAGCCGAGAGATCAGGTTGTGAAAGATTTGGTGAAAGATCTTGGAGACGGGGTATGTAGAGAAGACGACGACTTTCTAAATGCTTACTGACATTTCGGATAGGTCATCCTTATACATCTGTTGGAATGTCTGTCGAACGAGTCACTGGGACGATATGCCGCCAAACCAAAATTGCGCGTACAACGATTTGAAAATGCCAACCTCTCCCTCGACTTCATCAAATCCAAAGGTATCCAGATGACAAACATTGGCGCAGAGGATGTGGTGGATGGTAATAGGAAGATCATCCTTGGCCTGATCTGGACACTCATTTTGCGGTTCACCATCTCGGATATCAATGAAGAGGGTATGACAGCAAAAGAAGGTCTGCTACTTTGGTGTCAGAGAAAAACAGCTTGTTACGAAGAAGTAGATGTACGAAATTTCACAGACAGCTGGAACGATGGATTAGCATTCTGTGCACTCTTGGACATTCATCGACCTGACCTCATCGATTATGATGCGCTCGACAAAAACGATCACAAGGGAAACATGCAGTTGGCCTTCGATATCGCACATAAGGAAATTGGGATTCCGGACCTTCTAGACGTGGAGGACGTATGCGACGTGGCCAAACCTGATGAACGAAGTTTGATGACATACATAGCATACTGGTTCCATGCCTTCTCACAAATGGAGAAGGTTGAGAATGCTGGTAGAAGAGTCGAAAAGTTTGTCAACAACATGCAGGGAGCGTGGGAAATGCAGAGCAACTACGAGCGAAGAATGCGCGCGCTGTTACAGGCCGTACGAGAGCAAGTCGTGCAGTGGCAGCAATCACAATTCGAAGGTACATATACCGATGCCAAAGCACAGTCTGTTGCATTTAGTGGTTATAAGAAGGGCAAGAAAAGGCAGTGGGTTGCAGAGAAGAGTGATCTAGCTGCGCTACTGGGAAACATCAAGACCAAAATGAGCACTTATCGATTACGAGCATATGATCCGCCGGCAGAGCTACGTCTCAGTGTACTCGATCAAGAGTGGACAAGCTTGGCTAAGGCCGAGATGGCTCGTGGACAGCTGATCAACGAGACGATAAGAGAGTAGGTGTTTCTTACTTATCGTTTTTGAGAAACAAAGCTGACAGATTACAGTATCAAAAATGGGCTGCGGAGAGCATTTGCCGACAAGGCCAATGATTTCGCCCTTGCTCTCAACACGATGCAGCTTGCCATATCGGGCCTGGAAGGGGACGTCGATGATCAACTCCTACATGTTCGCCGACTCAATGATTCCTTGTCGCCATTGAACCAATATCTTTCCAAGATTGCCGACCTTGACAACAAGTGTACAGAAGCAAATATCGAAGAGAACGATTTTACAACATACACGTACGATGAATTGGTGTACGAACTGGGTCTTGTCAAGAGTTCGGTATCAAAGAAGCTTGCTTTCCTAGACAACCAAGTCGTTGCCCGAAACATGACCAATCTCACACCCATTCAGCTTGAGGAGTTCGAATCAGTGTTTAGACATTTTGATAGAGATGTGTCAAACTCACTGTCTGAGATCGAGTTCTCAGCAGCTCTGGCATCCCTTGGCCTCGTCTTCTCTGAAGACGAGATGCACGACTATTTCCTAGACACCGCTTCTCCATCACTTTCATCACCAACGAAAGAGCTTGTCGTCAGCTTTGAGCAATTCATTCGTTTCATGGTGGAAGTCACAGAGGATCAAAACACTGCCGAGCAAGTTTTCCAATCATTCCGAGAAGTCGCAGATGGGAAACCATACGTGACAGAAATGGATCTCAGACACTCTTTAGTTCCAGATGAAGTTATTGAACAGCTCGTCAAGCTTGTTCCTGAGTTCCATGGACCAGACTTACAGGAAGATCGTAATGTGGAGAAGTACGACTACATCAGTTTCATGGACACCTTGATCAGTGAACAAAACAAGAAAGCTACACCTTCAAGGTCACAAAGTCCAGTCAAGGAGGATGCTCCTCGTGTGCTGTCTGATTTACCAAACGGCAGAAGCCCACAACGAAATAGTGGTAGTCCTGTCAAGATCAATGGATTTGCGAGTGTCAATCTTGACAAGAGATGAAGCTTAGAATTTGGCAGGTGTGAAGAGGGTTGGTGTAGGAAATAGTGGATTGCATGCATGGGTTGGTGTTTTGTTGTGTTGATGGTATACCACGATTAGGAACATGGATCATTAGAGAGCGAGCGAGTGTTTTTTTGTTATGAGATAGCTTTGCTTTTGCTTTCATTCTTATTGTAGATAAAAGATTATTTCAGAGCATACTGCATCTACAGGCTTCTCACGTGCTTCTTCCCTAAGATGTCATTCTGTTTTTGTGATTATCATTTCGTGTGACTGTACACTCAATTTGGACTTCACAGTCAAATCACGTTCCTCTCATCCAAGAATATAGCCCATGCTCCCTCCCATGCTGCCGGGAATGATGACTTTTTCGCTACGACCTAGAACGTCAACAGTTATCGAGGCACTCGGTCTATACAACGATTAACTTGAGTTTGCTTGGAAGGTCCTTAGGATGTGCTGAAGGCGACTATTTTGAGGATACTTGTATCTTAGAAGTCGAAGTGTGTCAGAGGAGAGACGAGCAAATTGTGAAGACGAAAAGAACGTTGAAGTGGAAGTGATGGTACAGGGAAAGACTCGAAGGGAAAGACTCGATATCTTACTTTATGCTCTTTCCTCCGACTCGCTGAAAGTGTTACTTCCTGAATTTGTGACAAACGACATCACCGCTTCTCCGTACTAAGCAGATGCTACCTTTTCATGGAGAAGTCCCTCACTATACTCTCAAAATAGAGCTTCCAAAGCACCACGAGAGAGCACACCAATCATCTCCACTGAGTTTCTGATGCCTGGTACCACTATCGTGTAAGTGGAAGAAGAGGTGTGACAACGCGCCCATCTCGTATTCCCTTGACTTTCCTGCAGTCTCGAGCTGATTATAGAAAGGCTACAGAGAGACAGAATGTAGGTAAGTCGATCAGTAATCGAGGTGTGACGCCGTGACAGCCTTGCATGCGAGGCTGAGAAAGACAACAAAATGTCATGGTTACACGACATACCTTGTAAGTCATCAGTGTTGTGCTTTGACTTGATTTTCGATGAACAGTATTGGTAGATATGGGCCATGCAAATGGACTCGTTTGAGGACTGCGTATGAGGTGGCACGGGGTGTGAAATTGGGTTGTGGGGTGTGGAGGAAGATATATTCTGCGAACGGAGGTCCGAGGAGGACGTTATGGGTGGAGGCAGAAGCGGGAGCGAGGACGACGGAACATAGGACGAGGCGTTGGAGTAGATATTGTGGTGGAGGGTTGGAGAGGAATGGGTCATCAGGTGTGCGAAGGACATTAACAACATCACATACCATCCAACAAACCCGGAGGCTTGCCACCAATCCCTCTCTAGATCAACACAACCACGCCGTCTCCCAAATTTCTTCCGCAGTTCGTACTTTCCACGAACAAAGGCAAAAGTTCCGCATAAATCACGGTTCTACTAACTCGACGCGAAACAAAGACAAAAAGAATCTAGTTGATACATCCTCCCTCAATAACGTTCTACACATCGATGTCGAAAAGAAAACATGTCTTGTCGAACCCAACGTACCTATGGATCGTCTCGTCGAAGCCACTTTACAACATGGACTGATCCCACCTGTAGTGATGGAGTTTCCGGGTATCACTGTGGGAGGAGGATATAGCGGTACTTCTGGCGAGTCGAGTTCATTTAAACATGGGTTCTTTGATAGAACGATCAATTGGGTAGAGGTGGTTCTTGCTGATGGGGAAGTGGTGCGGGTCAGTGAAAGCGAGAAAGAGGACTTGTTCAGGGGTGCTGCTGGAGCGGTAGGAACGTTTGGTGTCACGACATTGGTAGAGATACAGTTGAGGGAAGCGAAGAAGTATGTGGAGGCGGAGTATATCCCTGTCGATGGGATGAAGCAAGCAATTGAGGTTCTAAATGAGGCTACAGAGAATGAGAGTTTGGACTACGTGGACGGGATTATGTTTTCCAAGACAAAGGGTGCAATTGTGGTTGGGAGGATGACAGATACGCCTACCGAAGGTGTGAACATGCAGAGATTCAGTGGCGCCTGGGATCCGTGGTATTATCTTCATGTGGAGGACAAAATTACTTTATCACCCAGGGCAAGTACGAAAGAAACAATCCCGCTTGCTGAATACCTGTTTCGATACGATAGGGGCGGATTCTGGGTCGGTGCAAGCGCATTCAAGTACTTCTCGTTTCCATTCAACAAGTTCACAAGATGGTGGCTGGATGACTTTTTGCATACACGGATGATGTATACTGCTTTACATGCGAGTGGGGAGAGTAAGAAGTATATCGTACAAGACCTTGCATTGCCATACAGCACAGCAGAGAAGTTCGTGGATTATACTGCTGAGGAATTTGGTATCTGGCCGTTATGGCTGTGTCCTCTGAAACCTAGTCCAGGAAACAGCATGCATCCTCACTCACTACTCTCTGTTTCGAAACAGGAATCTAAGGATCAAGAACTACTCCTGAACATTGGTCTCTGGGGCGATGGTCCGCGTTCGAAATCTGAAGCCCTCGTCAAGAACAAGGACCTCGAAACCAAACTCCGCGAGCTAGGCGGTATGAAATGGCTGTACGCTCATACCTACTACAACGAGGCGGATTTCTGGTCGCAATTCGATAGGGAATGGTATGAAGAGTTGAGAAAGAAGTACAAGGCCACGGGATTGATGAGTGTGTGGGAGAAGGTCTATGTGGACGTCAATGCTGAGAAGGAGAGGGAGGCGAGGAAGGGGGCGTGGGAGAGGGTAAGGCAGATGTGGCCAATAGGTGGATTCTACGGGATCAAGAAGGCGATCGAGAGTAAGAGTTATGTGGTAAGTAGGGCGAGTAAGTGGAAGGAGTTTGGACGAGAGGATGGGAAATGAGTGGAAAAGAATAGTATAAGTATGTAGGCAGGAGTTGTACTTGTATATTGTATATGGTTTTCAGCATTTTAAATTGGCGTTGTAGATCTTATATATAAAGTGGTTAGACTAGGGGTCGTCAGCGTAGTAAAAGTAAAAAGGCCAATTGCTTAGTCGTCGTACCACCTTCACATCGTTGAAGTTCATTGTCTCTGCTTCTTAACTATGATTTAACGTGACTTTTAACAAAAGATCTGTCTGTGACTTATCGATGGCTGGCACTTCTCTCAAGTACTCATCTTCCCACCCAAGCTCGCCATGTGTAGAGTCGTCGAGCAAACTGACCGCAGTGAGAATTGTATGCACCATGATTTCTCATCGATGATGAGGACGCATGACCGATCGTGTGCAATCATTACAACTCTCGGAATCTCAATCTATTCCTTACAGACAAGCTTGAAATGTAGAAGGTGTTTGATAGCATTCGATAACAGATTGTGCTTAGATCACGAAATTCCCAACCTTCCTTTCATGTGATAATGACAAAGGATCATTTCCTCTTGAAAAGCCAAAGGCAAGGACGCTCGCTCTATCATGGCAATAGATAGGATACAGTAGTAGTGGTAGTCTGGATGGACACCTACCAAGAGAAGTAACATTCATCCATTGGCTTGCAACAACCATCCTTCTATCCTGCTTGCTGCAATAGACCGTGACACATGAACTGATTGTTGACATTCCTTCTTTGACCACCTATTCGATGTCGAGCTGTGTAGTTTTCGCTATCGAAGAGGAACCACACAAAGGAAATGACCGACAAACCACTAAATTAAGAGAAATGTAACGTCAATTTCGGGGTTCGCTATGTGGCAACAAGTTTTTATCTACCACAACTCGTTAGGGTGCATTTCATAATCTATATGACACCTGATTCAGTGACGTTCAACAATCGCATTCCGTTTCCCGGTAGCGCAAGCAAGCTTTGTAAACAGTATTTAAAGGCAGGGACACGCGGCTTCGAAGACCACTGAGTATGATTATCTTTCTGTCTTTATCCATTGCTATATAATGAGATCTCTGGGTTTGTACAAGGTCATAGTCACATGCTTCGGAAGTTGTTATTTACCTGTGACTATCGTGGAATGCAAATTGGTTCAGGATTCACGACAGTCCACAGGTGTCTAGTGCCCGACATTGTAAAATGCCTGAGTCTAGTCATGCTATAACCACGCTTAGACTAGTTGTGAATGCCACTCGAGCATGTTTCGAGTACATTGTATGGGTACGTGTAAGGCAATACGCAGGTGCTTATGCACAATGGCATGATCTTTCATCTTCATGCCCATCATTCTCTCAACAGCGATATGGACAAAACCGGTGAAGTACTTGGCTGAATATGCGCCTGACACTCATGCACCAGACAGCGGTCTTGCAGATGACTACCGCAGTACCTTTTGCCCGAGCGTTCATCCTGATGTCTGCGGATCGATGTAATCAAACGTCATGCATGATGGTCGCAACGAAACCCACTACAAAGCATAAGTAGACTTGGACCATATGTCCGGATGGACGTTCTGGCTCCACTCGCAATCGAGGGCTTGACTGTGTCTCTCTTCTTCATACCGAGAGCTATTCCTGCATATAAAGCTCTAATGAAAAAGTGTTCTGCTCTGTATTGTAAACATGGGTTGCTGGATGAGAAAATTCGGATGACAACAACACCATCATCTTTCTCTCTATGTTCTCTCATCTCGGAGGCTTACAATAATCCTTCAGGAGAGTAGTCAAATGCTTGAATGGTACTGGCTTTGTTAGAAACAGGTCTACACCACAATCCAAGGCGAGATGCTTGGCTTCCTCCGAGCTCAACGCTGTCAACGCAACGATGCATGCCCGCGGTAGAAGATTGTCTCGCTCATGTTGTCGGATTCTTTGCGTGGCTTCTGTGCCATTCATAACAGGCATCTGAATATCCATGAAGATAAGTGGAATCTTGCCGGGAAATCTGCGGTATTTGTCAACAGCTTCAGCTCCATCGGTTGCAGTGATGTAGTCGAAGTTCATCTTTTTAACACAAGTAACAAGAAGCTTGAGATTAATAGCATTATCCTCCACAAGAAGTACAGATGCAGGAGGCTCATATATAGTCGTGGCTGTCAAAGATTCCGTGATAGCCAATGCCTCAACACTTGGAGACGGCACTGCGACAATTGCACTCTCTTGTGGTAGGATCTTTTGCAAAGGAGGAGTTTGAAAATCCGACGCGGGCGGATATGCCGATAATTCCCTGATTTCCTGTCGGATCTGCTGACAATAGCTCATGGCTTTCTTAAACATTCGCGGGCCGAATCTATTGCGAAGGTTAGTCTTGCACCGACGCACAAACTTCGAACAGGGAAAACCTACGGTCTAGGTAAGAACACAACATTGTCAGTCCTAAAAGTGACCTGACCCTGGTCTAGGAGAAGCCTAGTGCACAATACGACGACTGGTTTGTTGAGTTCCTGGAATCGAGACAAGGGGAGCATCTGGAATCGAGAATCTTCGATTACCAGTATGTCAACCTCTGTTGAGTCGATAGCCACTGCGGAAATGGCATGGAGATTGTTTTCGGATGCGTACTTCACTAAAGTAGATCGTAGCAGTAGAACAGCTTCTGAAGCTGACGAGAGTACTCCAGCCGACTGATCATCAAAGTCAGGGACAGCGTCCAG
>Ga0247809_1001209_pt1 | contig 11600 bp, 7 predicted proteins | sample UWRJL104311B1_FD_180951 | JGI IMG/M metagenome (GOLD analysis project Ga0247809, IMG submission 180951) | Plant litter microbial communities from Arlington Agricultural Research Station in Wisconsin, United States - UWRJ-L104-311B-1 | ecosystem: Environmental > Terrestrial > Plant litter >...
CTTCACTCTCAACCTTCAACTAAAGAATTAATTGATAGTTTAAATACCATTGAAAATCATGAGAAAAAAGTTGAATTATCTCGAAAAATTGCCTTAAAATTACAAAATTCAGATTGGGATAGGGCAATTAAATACGTAGAATTGGCTGAAAATGAAGCAAAAAAAACAGCTAATTCAGAATTAAGCTTAGCAAAAGTATATATTACTGCCGGAGACATCTACGACTCAAAAGATGTTTTGGATATTGCTTTACAATACTACCTAAAAGCCTACAATGTTTATAAAAGCAACGACGATATTCAGGAAGCTGCAACAGTTGAGAATAATCTTGCCATTATTTATGCTAAAGGCAATAATAAGGCAAAAGCACTAAAGTATTTTTTAAACGTATACAAGTATCAAAAGTCCAGAAAGGATCCAACCAAACTGGTTAAAATTTTAAATAATATAGGAACGATTTATTTGGATAAAAATGCCGATTCTTCCTTATATTATTATCAAAAAGCTTATAGATTCAGTAAAATTTTAAATGATAGAACGTTAACGGTTTACATTTTTACCAATATGGCACGAGCGTACGCATCAAAAAAAGACAATAACAATGCTGATCTTTATTTTGAAAAAGCTTTCTCTCTATTTAATAGCTCTATTGATAATTCGCTACAGGAATTTGTTTATGAATCTTTTTCAGAATATAATTTAGAGCAGCATAAACTTGAACCCGCTATTGTATATGCAAAGAAAGCATTAGAATTGACTAAAGAAAATGCAATAAGTTTCTCAGGATTAAAATTGAATAAAATACTTTATGAAGTTTATTTAACCAAACAAGATTATAAAAATGCCGTTTATTATTTTCAGCAATACAGTACTATTAGTGATAGCATTAATATAGGGCAAAAGGCGGTAAACTTAGAAAGAATAAGGCTGGAGCAGGATTATAAAGTTCGCAGCAAAATAAGAACACTGGTTGAAGAAAAAGAACGATTCCAGTTTTATGTCATTGGATTAATATTAGTTGTCGGAATTTTGATTTTGATTAATCTACTAATACGATATCGAAACAGGAATGTTAAAAATCAACTGGAACAAGAAAAATTAAAAACCAAACAACAAGAACTGAAGCAGAGTCTTGAGGCCAAAAATATGGTTTTGGTCGGAAAAGCGATGTCAGAAATACACCGCACAGATAATATCAACGAAATCCTGACAGATCTAAAAAAGATTAAACTGCAAACGGCCAACAAAGAAATGCAGCATGCAATTGATATTGTATTAAAACGTCTGGAAAAAGATTTAAATACAGATATCTGGAAAGAATTTGAAATAAGTTTTGAGCAGGTTCATAAATCTTTCTTCGATAAACTTACAATCGATTATCCTTCACTTACGCCAAAAGACCGCAGATTATGTGCGCTCTTATATCTCGATTTAACTACCAAGGAGATTTCTCAAATTACAGGTCAGTCTTTCAAATCTATTGAAAATGCACGTACAAGACTTCGTAAAAAATTTGATTTGACCAATGAAAAAGTTAATCTTTCTACTTATTTAAACACTTTTAAGCAAGATCAAGTATAAAATTTTTATCAGATTAAGTATTTGATTTATAATGATTTATGTAAAAATGAGTGTTTTTTCAGTGATCCATTTCTACCTCCGAGTGTTTTTGCATTAGTCCTTTTTTACAGTGCCTGAAACTGTACTTCTATATTCGCCAAATCTATTATAAATAAATTTGGATGAACACGAAGAAAAAGAAGGAAACTCTAAAAAGTCTTGATGAACTTTTAGAAGAAACAAAAACAAAAAAGAGCGCACTCTTAAAAATTCTACAAAAAATAACAAGAGCAAATGCTAAGAATCAACCTCCAAATTGATTTTTAGAATTTGGTCTTATGCTTTTCTCTCAACTCGGCAGCATCCAAAATTATTAACTAAAGCAACCTTAATACTAATTTAATTTAAAAAAAATGAACCAGATTTACTCGAAAACCAGGTATTTGTTTCTTTTGCTAGGCTTCCTGATAAGTTCCGTAGGAATGGCCCAATCGCCTTTACAAAAAACAAGAACAGGTAATGTGCCTATGGCTGTTCAATCGCCGTCAGCAAATCAAAAAAAAGATCAAGTTTCTAAGAAAACAAATGATCCCAATTCCGCTCAGGATAATGTTGGAAATGATCTCTCTAACCAGCAGGATGATAACATAGCAGGCCAAAAACTTTCAAGTGAAGAAAGTGAATTGGTGAAGAAACAAGTCAAGGCAAGTGAAAAACTGCGTGTTCAGAACTTGAGTAGTAGTAAAGAACAATCAACGCAGCAAGATACCATCTCAAAGGTTAAATCTTTTGCCAAATCTTCAAACTTGACGGTAAAAAACGTATTTGAAGTAAAAAAAGAATCTTTTGGTTTAACTAGTTCTGACAGAATGCAGTTAAAATCAGTTTCTGATAAACATGGGAGAAGTTTGGCTACTTATCAGCAGCTGCACAATTCTATTCCTGTTGAAGGAGCCATTTACAAAGTAAGAGAAAATAAAACTAAAATTGATGCATTTGGTTCTGTAAGCAAGAAACTGCCTGCAGCGAGCAATTATAAGATAAATGCAGCTGCAGCTTTAGAAAATGCACTTAGAACTATAAACGCCAAGCAATATGTTTGGGAGAGCAAAAAATTAAGCTCTTTAGTTCATGAAAAAATAAGCAAAAAACCACAGGGCGAATTGGTGTATGTAGGACCTAATTTTTCTTCGGAATTGACTGAATATCACTTAGCGTGGAAGTATGACATATTTGCTATTAATCCGCAATCCAGCCAAACTATCTATGTAGATGCCAACACTGGCAAAATAATTTTAAAAATTGACCTTAATAGAGATGTTCGCATTGCGGGCCAAAGTTTAGGGAAGGGTAAAGCGAGATATGCGGGAAATGTAGTTTTTAATACGACGCAATATGATGACGGTTATAGATTAGAAGCCGAACAAGGTAAATATAAAGTGCCGATCTATACTTTAAATATGAACCACTCCGATTACCCATCAGATGATGTAATTACAGATTATATTGATGAAGATAATAATTGGAACGAATTATATAATAAAGACGGTGATGAAGTAGCAATTGATATTCACTGGGGATTGCAAAAAGCGATAGACTATTACGAAGAAAAATTTGATAGAAATAGTGTCGATAATAAAGGAATGACCATTTTTGGACTTGCGCATTTAGGGACTAACGTTGAGAATGCTTCATGGACTGGAGGATGGGCTCAATTTGGAGACGGAACTAACAACTCGCCTTATGTTTCTCTAGGAATTACAGGACACGAGTTGACACACGCAGTAACACAGTTTTCTGCCGGATTAATTTACAAAGGCGAATCTGGTGCTATGAATGAGTCTTTTAGTGATATTTTTGGTGTTTCTATAGAACTGTATGCGGGAAAAGATACCAAAAATGATATTTGGATGCTGGGTGATGAATTATACAATCACGGAAGTTTAAGAAGCATGTCTAATCCAAAAGCGCAAGGGCAGCCTGATACTTATGAAGGAGTAAATTGGGCCAAACCAGCCAATCTTACGTACGACAATGGTGGAGTACATATTAATAGCGGTATTACCAATTACTGGTTTTACCTTTTGAATGAGGGAGGAAGCGGCGTTAACGATATTAATGAAAGTTATGACGTTAAAGCTATTGGTATTGCTAAAGCAGAGAAAATCGCGTACCTAACGCTTACAGAATATCTATCGCCTGCCTCAACTTTTAGCGATATGCGCGCCGCCAGTTTGTTGGCAACAGAAGATTTATACGGACTAGCTTCTGAAGAATATAAGCAAGTAACGAATGCATGGCACGCTATTGGAATTGGACCAACCTATTCAGACAAGCAAATCTCAATTGTTTCAGTTGAGGATCCTACCGCTCTTTGTGGTACTTTAAAAGGAGATGAGCCTTTTTATGTTAAAATAAAAAATACGGGAAATAGTGTCATTAAGGCAAATGAAATCTTAAATTATAAATTAAGATTGATGGTGCCTTCTCGTGGTACTTTTGCTACACTTTACACCAATGCGGGTACTGTTTCTTTTGCAGAAGATCTTGCAGTAGGTGCAGAGACTATTATAAAAATTAAAGACAAACTTCCTTATATAGTAAGCACAAGTATCATTAATTATGTCGAAGTCAAACTAGATTTTAAACCTATTACCGCTTTTGGTATAAAAGAAGGAGTTTCTTTTGTTTCTGATTATTTAGTACTTCCTGCGCAAAAAGATTTTGACATTAAAATGGTAAGTTCAAATCTTCCAACGTATACAGGTGAAGCTTTCACGGCGAGCCATTCGTTAAAGGTTACTTTATCTAATTTAGGATGTCAGGATATACCAGCCGGAACTCAGTTAAAAGTTGGATATTTAAATACACTTCCTGGAAATGTAACTGTTTGGAAAGATGTTGCACTTGCAACTGCGTTTAAAAGTAAGTCTGAAATGACCATTTCTTTTGACGGAACTATCGATTTGTCTGCGCCAGGATTGCATACTTACGAAACATTTGTCACTTATTCTCAAGACCCAGTTGCTGCAAACAACAGTGTTCTTAATGCTTGTTATAATGGTATTGTTACTACTATGCCGTATGCAATGGATTTTGAAAGAACACCTGGGGGATGGAATACCAAATCATTAAAAGCAAATCAAAAATTTCTATATCAGGCTTCTACTATTTCCTTTAGAGATACTAAGTCAAAAAATATGTGGGGAACTGTAGATTTTACAGGAACAGACAGAATGGCGCTTAATTCTGACTTTACTTTAGAATCACCAATATTCGATTTCACGAATGTTACTTCTCCGTATGTCGAGTTTGATTTGTACTATCTTTTTCACAGAGGATATGATGGTTTAGTAGTCGAGTATTCTGAGGATAAGGGTCAAAACTGGAAAAAAGTTACAGGTATCGATTATCCTGAAACTTTAGATTATAATGACTTTACAGAAGGCTCTTGGTTTACCGGAATAAATACGGTACTAAAAAAAGATCCGTATCAAATGCGCTTAAACGAACTGGCAGGAAAAAAAGTAGCTATTCGCTTTAGAGTGATGACAGATGATTATCAGGATGGATTTTTAGGAGCTGCTATTGATAATATCAAAGTAAGTGACGCACCTTATGATTTAGACGTTATTGCTTCGAAATTAGATGCAGGCAAATGCACTATTGATAATACTAACATTACAATAAATACTACAATCATTAATAATTTTGCAACAAAGAGCGAGCCGGTTATCATTACCACTAAAATTCTTGACAGTGCAAAAAATGAAGTTTTCTCGAAGATAGAAAAAACAACTTTAGCATTCGCTAAATTCAGAGACACTATAAACTATGCTATTCCAAATATTAATTTAAGAAGTGTTGGAAACCAAACTGTTACAGTTTCTGTTTTTCCTGATGGTACTTCTGTAGATTTTAAACCTCAAAATAATGTTGTGACTTTCAATTATGATAATTGGAACAATGAAGACGAGAAGGTTTCTGTTCTTCCATACAAAATGGACTTTGAAGATGCCAGCAAATATAAAGGATGGAGAACTTTTGAAAATAAAAATGCTACAGGATGGCAGCACGGATTACGTGAAGATCTAGGTTCTCCTGGATGGTTTCTTGAAGATCACACGCATTTTATGGCCAGTAATGATGATAAATGTAATTGCGATGCCTCAAATGATATGTTGGTTTCGCCGGTATTTGATTTGACAAATTACAAAGAAGCACATTTGACATTTGATGGTATTGGCGATGCATTAAAACTTTCAGATGGTTATGTAAAAGTAAGTACAGATGGTGGTGTAACTTGGAAGGATGTATTTAAAATGCCTTACGTATATGCTTGGGAGCAATACAGTGTCGATTTAAGTGCGTATGCAGGCAAGTCTTGCGTTCAAATAGCATTTCAGCACAATGATAATGGACTATTTGCTGAAGGTTTTGCAGTCGATAATATTGAAATTAAAGAGACTAAAGATTATTTAAGTCTATCTAATTTGAGTATCGCCGAAGTTGTTTATGAAGATGCGCCTTCGCATGAATTTTATATAAGTGCAAAAAATGTAGCTTATAAAACAATTGATAAAGTTAAAATAGAATATCAAATAACTCAAAGCGGAAAAGCTGTGGGTACGCCCGTAGTTTTAGAAAAAAGCGATGCGATATTGCAAGGCGAAACTATTGTTTATAACATAAATGGTTTGCCGCAATTAGCAGCCGGGAATTATGAAATTAATATAAAGGTGAGTACTGACGGACAAGCTCAAGCCCAAACGGCAAAGGGTTCATTTCAAGTTATTGATAAAGCACTAGGGCTTAATTTTGAAGCTTTTTCAAATCTGCCGCAAGGTCCATTATTTGGATCAAAAGGATTTGTATCCAATCAAAGTGATGAAAATTCTCCTTGGAAAGTGGTTGCAACTGAAGATAATATTAACTTGAAGCTTCCTAAAGAAGATCATACTCGTGACACAGCAGCAACGATGCTTTATAGTCAATTAGAGGCAGATTTCTATTACAGCGAAGTGACTTCTCCAGTATATAAATTATCTTCAACTGCTGCTGTCTTAGAATTTTATTACGCGATGCAAAGTAATTATAATGATGCAGTATTTGTAGAAGTTAAACCGATTGGGGGTCAATGGACTGAAATTTGGAGAACAACCAGACAAGGAACTTACGAAGACACTGCATGGCAAAAAGCGGTAATGAATATTAGTAAGTATAAAGGAAAATCGATCATGCTTCGCTTTAAACATGCCAAAGCAGGAGGATATTCTTATATGCTGATAGATGATCTAAAAGTAATTAGTGAACCAGTTCTGGATCTATCTGTACAAATTTTGTCACCAAGGGATATTTGCGGCACTGATGAATTTAAAGTGAAGTTGACCAATGAAGGACAAATGGACATTAACGCAAATTCGATTCAATTAGATTTGTTATATGTTAATACTGCAGAAGCAATTTCAGAAGCAGTAGCATTAGGAATTCCTATAGGAGGAAGCATAGAGTATACCTTCAAAAAACAGCCTAAACTGGATGATAAAGGAGATTCGCATGCCTTTAATCTAACAGCAAAATTAGAAAATGACATTATTACGCAAAACAATGAGATTAAGAATTATATCTTTCAAAATGTAGCAAAAGACTTCAAAATATTTGACAGTCCGATAATTCATGGTTATGCTGGCAAAAGTGTATACGTTAATGCAGCGTCTAATTTTATACTTAACGAATTACAAGTTGCGTCTTATACTTGGAATAATGGTGTTGTTGCTAATGGTATCGACGTAAAAGAAGCTGGAGATTATACTGTAACAGCTGTACTGAAAAATGGATGTACAATGACAGAAACAGTAAAAGTCGTATTAGACACCTTTAGCTCTGACTTGCCAAGTGGAAATGTATGTGGTCCTGAGGTTGCTTTAAATCCGGGTAATTATCAAGCTTATGAATGGTTTGATGGTTCAACAGATCCAATATACATTACAACAGAAAGCGGTGATTATTATGTAACCGTTTACAATGAAAGCGGACTGGGTAAAATTTTAAAAACCAGTATTTCTATCGTTGAAAACGCTGTACCTGAAATCCAAGTTATAGATGCCAAAAAATTAGCAGCTTCTGCAGATGCAACGGGTTATCAATGGTATTTAAACGGAAGACCTATTCCAAATGCAACTCAAAAGATGGTTGCCACAATTTGGGAAGGAAGCTACAGTCTTGAAGTGACAAATAGTAACGGCTGTAATCGTATGTCAGAAGCAATTGATTCCAAAGGTTTGATTGTAGGAAAATTGACGAATTCCTTTAGAGTTTTTCCAAACCCGGTTGTTGATGACTTAAATATCTTTTTAGCAGATAAAATTGAAGGTAAAACCGAGATCAAAATTTACTCAATAGATGGCAAAGCGTTATGGAGTAAAACCTATATCAATATTCCGTCGAATATTAATGTAAGCGATTTGAATACTGGGGTTTATATTTTAGACTGTAATGTAAACGGAAAAAAATATACCGCCAAGATTATTAAAAAATAATAAAAAATAAAGATAGAATTGGCAGCTCTGTAAGTAGAGCTGTCAATCTTAAAAACAAAAATAATATGAAAAAATCCATGCTAGTTTTATATACACTTTTAATGTGTGCAACTATAACGGCTCAGACCGAAAAGGTTAAAATAGGGGTAAAGGCAGGTTTAAATATTGCGAGCCTTACTTTTGATGAAAATGAATTAGAATCATCACAAAAAACAGGATTTACTGCTGGTATTATGGCCGAAATTCCGCTGGCGAAAAATTTCTCGGTTCAGCCTGAATTATTATACAGTCAACAGGGAATAAAATTTTCTTATTCAGATATTGATGTAACAAATTCCAATTACAAAAGCACGATCAGTTTGAATTATCTAAACATTCCGGTAATGTTGAAATATTATGTGCTAAAGGGATTAAGTCTGCAAGCTGGGCCTCAAATTGGAATACTTTTAAAATCTAATAATAAGTATCAGGATAATTTTTTAGGTTATGATAATCATGAAAACTATAATTTATCTGATTATACAAATGCTTTTGACACTTCTGTAAATTTAGGATTGGGTTATCAGTTCAAAAATAAGTTTTATGTAGATTTAAGATATAACATTTCCTATTCTGATGTATTCAAAGAAGCAAATTCAAATGGAAATTATGTTATTAATAGTGATATGAGAAATAGAGTTTTTCAAATAACACTTGGTTATTTTTTTAAATAAAATTAGTATTCGTCATATTCTTTCTAAAAGCCACTCTTTCATCAAGGAGTGGTTTTTTATATCTAGGAAAGACCTCATCTAGCAGTTGTTATTTTGTAATTATACCACTATTGTTTCTCGAGATCTAAGTTGTCAACAGCTGTAATCTGATCTGATATATGGGTCTGGTTAGTAATAACTTGGGTTATTATTACTATATTATTAAATAAAACTTTACTCAAAATTGGAATTTTATTATTCATTTGTTTGAAGGGAAAAAGGTAAACAGGGTAATTGCAGTTTTGTTTTCAAAGAACTTTTGCTAAAAGATTTGAAAAAAGAGTATAAATAAAAAAAGCTCCAGATTTCTCTGAAGCTTTTGCTTTTTAATCAATACCTTAAAAATTAGTATTTACTTTTTTAGAACGATCTGCAATGTATGACATAAGCCATGTTACTTGTCCGTCTTTTACAAAGTATATTTTTTTTGTTTCTAAATTAGGCATACTTTCCAGAAAGTTTGCTAAGATGTTATTGGCAGAAATAAGGTATTTCTGGTCGTATGTTTTCAAAACTCTTTCTATTTCTGCATTTGTTTTAGAAAGATTACTATACCTGTTGAAATTATTCTTCAGTATTGCATCGTAATTAATAACGTCTTCTAAGGTTAAAGGAATATAATGATCTTTAACGTTTTCATTATAATATAGAGTTGAAAAAGCCCATACTGCTCCTCCTGATAAATAAATTTTTTCTTTCTTTAATAAAAGAGGATTTGCATCCAGCATTTCTTTGATTTTCTTACGCAGAACCGTGTTAAAGTCAAAAGATTTTTCCTGATATGTCGACATATCATTGGCCTGACTTTGATTTACAACTGTCTTTTTTACAGCATCTGTAAGTGTCATTGTACCAAAATCAAGTTCTAATGGTATAAACTCTAACTTGTTATCATCAAGTTCGTCAATGTATCCACCTTTGGTAGTTTGTGCACCAATGTCCAGCAATATGGCATTAGAATAATCAACAGGCGGGATAGCGCCTTTAACCAGCATTTTAGCTTCCTCGTCGACGTTGATTATATCAAAACTTTTGCTGGTAAGAGTTGTAATTTTATTTCTTAAAGCTTCGATGTTGCGGGCAGAGGAGAAAACTGGAGCAGCAACTATAAATATATTTCCTTCAGTAATTTTAAATTGTGCTCTTACTTTTCGTAATTGATCAGCAACTATAATACTGGTCTTGTTGATGTCTTCCTGAGGAAGTTCGCCAAAACTGGCAATATGGTCGGCAAGGCTAATTCTATCATTCGAAAAGTAAAGAATTTTATAATCTGCTTTCTTGATATTATTGATCTCAAGAACTGAAGTTTTTATTGCTCTGCGTCCGATTTCAATTCCAACATATACATTTTTTTGCGAAAAGGCATTAATGGAAAAAAATAAGTTTAAAAGAATAAAAAATAAAATCTGGGGTTTGTTTTTTTTAAGCATTGTGTTGTAAGTATGATTATAATAATTTGTTTTGGATGAAGACTTTAAGGTAATTTTGAGGTATTTGTGTGAAAGTCATAATTTTGTATTGAAAATAACAGGTTTCAATATGAGATTGCAAATTTATAAAAACATTTAGGAATATAAAGTCCCTTGTAGAGAAAACTCTTAATTAATTTATTGTAAAGTTTTCCAATGAATATTTTCTTCACAGAATGCTTTTTGTTTTAGAGGATCAATACAAAATTTTATTATTTTGAAAGGGATTGTATCATTTTGAAAAGTGTTTATATGTTCAATGATAATACTTGTTTTCTTACTCAATTGAAATTCATTTACTTATGATTTGTCTCATTGTTTTGGCATAACATTTGAGTTTATGAGGAAAAAAGAGATGAATTAAAATAAAAAAAAATGAAAGTAAAAAAATTAAGAAAAAAAGATAGAACGAAAGTAAAATTATCTGGCAAATCAATACGAACAAAAGATATAATTGTAAACTCAATAGTGTTTACAGTAGTTTTTTGTATTGCTACTTTTATAATTTCCAGATTAATTTAGGTTTTTATATGGAATAAAAAAGCTCCAGATTTCTCTGAAGCTTTTGTTATCCTAAGGCGGTTTTTGCAATACTTATTACGTTTTAGAAAAAGAAATAACCAACAGATAATTGAAATACGCTGTTTTTATTTTTACTGGAAGAACCCTCTACATCATTAATATCAGTTAATCCCAGATTATATCTTGCACCAAAATTAAGTCCGTTGTCAAGTTTATAGCCTAAGCCAAAATTAACACCAAAATCAAAAGTATTAAACGAATCTTTTACATTTGTCTTTTCATTTTTGGCAGCAAGTAAAAAACCTATTTGCGGTCCGGCTTCAACACTCAATCCTTTTGTTACATAATATTTTCCCATTAAAGGAACGTTCAGATAACTTAATTCAACTGTATTGTCATTGAAACCGTATCCCTGACCAGAATACATTAATTCAGGTTGAAAAGAAAATTTCTCAGAAATTGGAATTTCTGATACAACGCCAAAATTAAACGAGGTTACGACATCAACACCTTTAGTATTATCTCCGCTGATATTGGCAAAGTTTAAACCTCCTTTGACACCAAATTTAATTTCCTGGGCATTAACATTCGTAAATCCTAAAACTGTAACAACAGCTAGTAGCAAAATTTTTTTCATAAAATGTGATTTGAATTATTTGAATGCAAAATTGACTTAAGGAAAAATAGAAAAGGTTTCAAAAGCTTAAAAATGGATAAAATGGTACCTATTTGCTGGTATTTTTGTATTCGTTTGG
>Ga0247809_1001210_pt1 | contig 11600 bp, 5 predicted proteins | sample UWRJL104311B1_FD_180951 | JGI IMG/M metagenome (GOLD analysis project Ga0247809, IMG submission 180951) | Plant litter microbial communities from Arlington Agricultural Research Station in Wisconsin, United States - UWRJ-L104-311B-1 | ecosystem: Environmental > Terrestrial > Plant litter >...
TAAATTTTTTTTAAAAAACATTAGCACTTTTCCAATCTCGTGCGGCGTAAGGGATATAGACCAAAAAATTGGCAGGGGAAGTAATGGTGTTGGAACGGTTTAAGTTTAATTTTTCGTATAAAGCTACTGTTGGGTTGCTATATAAGTTGAACATCCTCCTGATAGTCGCGCTCATTATTGGCGTTATCACTATGTTTTTTACTACCGATGGCATCGCTGCTGGCCTGAGCCTCAATACGAGCATTCCAGCCAAAAGCTACAACATCCCATCCAGCAACCTGGGTAAAGCCCTTGCTACCTATTCCGCACAAGCCGGCGTAGTGCTGGTATTCGATCCTATCCTCACCGACGGTAAAACTTCAGACGGACTGCAAGGTAATTACGGGCTTGGTGAAGGGTTCGCTGCAGTTCTCAAAGGCAGTGGGCTAGAGGTTGTGGCGGATGGCAATGGTGAATACACATTAAAACGCAGTACCAAAGAAACAGGGGAGGGCAAAAACCTCCCCGAACAAATCAGCCTGAAAGAAACAGTGGTCCGCTCGCAGCGTTTTTACGAAGTAGGTCCATTACCGGGGCTAGGTCTCACCAAAGAACAGATACCCGGCAATGTGCAAAGCATCAGCGCTGCAGAAATCAAGGAATCACATTCTTTATCTATAACCGATCTATTAAACAAAAAATTGCAGTCGGTAAATGTCAATGATTACCAAGGCAATCCATTCCAAATGGATGTGACATATCGAGGCTTCACCGCAGGCCCGCAAATCGGCACGCCTCAGGGCTTGTCCGTATTCTTCGACGGTATTCGCGTTAATGAACCGTTTGGTGATGTGGTGAACTGGGACATGATTCCTATGAATGCATTATCCAGTGTTGATGTATTCCCAGGCTCTAATCCAATTTTTGGCCTGAATACTTTGGGTGGAGCTTTTACCGTAAAAACCAAAGATGGCTTCAATCATTCAGGGGTGGACGCTGAAGTATTAACCGGTTCGTATGGTCGCAAACAGTTGCAAGTAACCGGTGGCTGGAACAACGGCACCGTGGCTTTGTTCGGCGCGGGTAATTTCTTTATGGAAGACGGCTGGCGACAAGATTCACCTAGCAAGGTAAATCAGGCCTTCGGTAAAGCCAGTTACCGAGGTGAAAAGCTTGATTTGAATTTAAGTACTTTGCTGGTCAAGACTGAGCTGACGGGTAATGGCCTGTTGCCAAGCCAGATGTATGAGCAGGACAGGAGCAGCGTATATACGTCCCCTGATACGACAGATAACACTTTGGGGCAGCTCCAGCTTTCCGGTAGTTATTTTGTAAATGAAAACTTTACCGTCACTGGTCAGATTTATCGAAGAAACAGCAAGCGGCATCAGGTCGGGGCGGATGCATTTACGAATTATAAGGACCAATTGATATCTCGACGTAGGCCAAATTCAGGAGAGGAATATGCTTGCTTGTTCGCCAGCACAAATGGCAACGGAATACCGGATTACTATTTGATCCCAGTCAATGAGACTGCAGGTCAAAGTCTAGGGGATGTAAATCTGCTTGGGGGTGCAACTGGTTTTACAGATGATTATGCTAACAATGGCTTTGTAACTCCAGCATACGATGCATTTAAGAATGCCCCGTTGACCAACCTTAATTTCGTCAATACTACTCCGCAAGATTATCTTGCGTTGCTCAAGCTAAACCAAAACTATTGGAGGAACCCAGTCGAAAGCATCATATACCAGCAGCAACTGGCAAACCCGGCTAATGCCGGACCAGATATTGTCTCACCTATAAGTGGTACAACACCTTCATACGTTGCAGGAGGTACATTCTTTGCTGGAAATGGATATTTCCCAATTTTCGATCCCGCAGTCGATAACATCATTTACAGCGAAGACACTTATTTTTATACAACTGCCGGCAATGGGGATGTAATAAAGAACTATATTATCTTTACAGCACCAACCAACGTCGTCGCTTGTCGTGCTGCCAGGGATGCTGATGGTATACAGGGAAGTCCCTATTCAGTTGTTGATGCAGATGGTAATCCCGTCTTTATAGATGGTGCCAACGGTGGGACTAATCCAGTAACCAACCAGGGTTACCCTGGTGTCGTTGCAGGCACGCCTACCGCTATCTTAAATGACAACACAATCGATCAGGTCGTAAACGGCGCCTCCGTGCAGTTTAACTGGAGTTTTGAGAAGCATAAATTCATGGTCGGAGGGTCGATTGACGCTGCCAGCGCCGATTATAGCAACTACAGCCAACTGGGTTTTCTGGATGCTAATCGTAAGGCATATCTGGACCCGATGCAGGCAAGCCCCCAATTCATAGGAGCCATGCAGCCGATTGCCAATAATAATTTTGAAGGCACGAACACCACCAAAAGCATTTACTTCAGCGAAACTTGGACCCCAGTCCCTACCTGGAACTTTACTGCATCCGGCCGTTATAACCAGACCCAGACTAAAAACAAGATCGCTGCACGGTACGGCCTAGGCGCTATCGGCATTGGCGACTTAGATGGTGTGCCCGATTTTTATAATGTCTGCGATGGGGACTGCACAGTCAATCCTCCACCTGTGAACTACAGGCCATCTCGCTTTTTGGACAGTCCGCTAGACCCTCCGGAAACCGAAAAATTCAGCTTCTACTCCTTCAATCCATCCCTGGGCGCAACATGGCAGGCCAAAGAGAATTTGAATTTGTTTGGCAATATCGCTCAGGGTACACGCACGCCAAGTGTGATTGAGTTGGGCTGTGCATTTGATAGTACGCCAACCCCGAATTCAGGTGGTGTCATAGTCCCCAAAAGTCTTGCTGAAAATCGCCAATGTACCTTGCCTACCACACTTTCCGGTGACCCGTTTCTGCCTCAGATCAAAGCTACCACTTACGATGTCGGCATGCGTGGCACCCTTGAAGGTTGGATGGCGACAAATGCCCTGAAGTGGAACCTGGGTGCCTATCAGACCGACTTGAAGGACGATATTTACTTTGTTGCTGTCGGCAATGGGGCAGGGTTTTTTGACAGCATAGGGCAAACCCGCCGCCGTGGTCTTGAAGCCGGGCTCTCAGGGAAGAAGGATAAATGGGGCTTCAGCCTTAATTACAGTCTTACCGATGCCACTTTTCAGGATGATTTTTTGATGGTTAATGAAGACAACAGCAGTTCTTTCTTGTTGCCTGGCTATGGAAGTAGGGTAATTCAGGTAAAGAAAGGTAATCGCATGCCAGGGGTACCATTACATAACTTGAATGCCAGCGTGAGCTACGAAATCACCTCTAAATGGAGGGTAGGTCTTAGTGCTGTAATGCATTCTGAGAGTTTTGTCCGAGGTAATGAGAATAATGAACACGAAGTCGGTATTGTGCAGTCACGAGGCCTTGGAGCCGCCGGCGATGCACTACGTCAACCTACCAGTAATCCGGGTAGCGTCCCCGGCTATGCCACGTTTAATCTCCAATCAAGTTATCGATTCAACGATGAATGGACCGCTACCTTACTGGTGAATAACGTGTTTGACCGCGAGTATTTTACTGCGGGGCGCTTAGGCCGTAATCCATTCTCACCCAGTATCGATGGCGCCATCGGCCCAGATGGCTATAACCATAATTCCAATGACTGGAAAAGCACCAATTTTATTTCGCCTAGTGCGCCGAGGGGTGTATGGGTCAGCTTGCGTTATGAATTTAGCCCAGACAGGAAATAACAGTATGAGCATGACTTAGGCGATATGGGGATTAAAAGTAAAAAGGCATTTGTGAACTGCCTTTAAGAATTCAACCGCAATCACATTAGTACTTACAAGGCGCTAAACAGATTGTGGGGAATTGGTGCTGCAGGCAGCCACAAATGCCTGCATATTCTAACGTAAAAAGGAAATGTCATGAGAAACGTTAAATTGCAGCTTGCTGTATTAGGTGCATTAGGCTTGGTATCTTCACAAGTCTTTGCGGCTGGAACATTGTGCGCTTTACCTGCAGCACCAACAGGTTCAGCTTACATCAACGCCTATAACGATGGCCGTGTGATCCCACCTTTGGCCGGTCCAGCCACAACCGCGATTTTGGCAAGGTCTAATTTCGGCACGACTACAGACGGCGGCTCCGCCGGCTTATGCGAAATAACTGGTTTATCCAATGATGGAGTTGCACCGGCAACAGGGTATGGGGCTATTGCCGTGGTATCCAGAACCAGCACCATCCCATCTGTAACTGGTGGCTCCACCAGTATTGGGGAAGTGGTAGAGCGAATTTGGCGTAAACCGGCTGCCACTGCTCCTGTGACCGCGACTCCTATGTGTATTTTAGGTACTAAAATTTCTAATTTAAGCAATACCGATCATGACTCTGGTACAGGTGGTACCCAGTTGTTCGAGATCAATGATATCGCACGTGGTGGTTTCAGCGGTTCCGGTACTGTCAATGTTGGCTATTTCAAACAAGCTGCCAATGCGTCACGACTATATCGTGTGGGCAGAACTTACACCTCTGTTCAACATCGTGCATACAAATACGGTGCTGGCGCTACGTTGGCAGAACAGCAAAACAATGGAACAGGTTACCTCGATTTACCTACTATAGGCGGCTCAACCACCCTGGATATTAATGGTGTGAATACGCCAATTGCTGCGGGTGTCGTAGCTACTACAGGTGGAGTTGCAACACTCCAGGATGCACAAGTCAATAGTAACTGGGTTGATTTCACTGCGGATAGTGTGTATGCGGATGATGATGGCAGCACCAATCCTGTTTCTTCAATGACATATGTGGAGTTCCCTTGCAACACTGATAGTGCAGCTACGATTAGGGATACTTGGGTTCAACCTGGTGCAATTAGCCTACGTCAAACTGCGCAAGAAAATACTACATTTAAACGTATTGATCTTTCTGGTTTTGCGCCTCCAGGAGCAACTGTACCCTAATCTTGGTTTTAACTATTGATACATAGCTAAAAGCATGCAAGGCAGCTTGCTGCCTTGCCATTAAATTTTTTGGAGTTAATATCATGGCGATTAAAATTTTTAATTCTACAGAAACGGAATATACCGGTACTAATAGTGCCGATTTTATAGTTGGCAATAATCTAGGAAACGTTATTGATGGAGGTGGTGGTAACGATGCCATTTTTGGTGGTAGTGGTGATGACATTCTCGTAGGCGGTGATGGAAATGATGTCATTGCAGGTGGGGCAGGTAACGATTTGATTGATGTCGGCAGTGGCAATAATATTGCTGACGGCGGAGCTGGCTTCGATAATATTTTTGGCGGTGATGGCAATGATATTCTTAGTGGCGGTGCCGACAATGATGAAGTTTATGGTGGAGATGGTGACGATATCCTGACTGGCGGCGCCGGTGTTGACTACGTGCAGGGCGATGGCAGCTCAGCAGGTGACGAAACCATCGATGGCAATTTGTTCTTGGTAACCTCTAATGATGTGCTTATTGGTGGTGAAGGTAATGACACCTTCTTTTTTACTACCGAGGAAGATGCAGTTGGTGTGAATATTGCCGGAGGTGTCTCTGAACTTGATAACGCAGGTGATGAAGCTCGTTATGAAATTGAGGAAGACGAAGGCAGTGAAGAGTTGTACGCAATCGATACCACTACAGGTGAGATTGTAGAGATTGATGATCAGGAAATTTCTGAACAGGCGGAAACCGATGTTCGTTTGAATATCGTCACTCGACCAGGTTCGTCTGCCATCAGCACGTTTGCGACTACCATTGCAGGCTATAACGCTGTTGATACCATTGCATTTACACAATCCGGTGAATTTGAAGAGTTTCAGTTTTCTGGTATTGAGCGAATAGAGCTTGCTAGCGGTGTCAACATTACACTTTCAGCTGAGCAACTTGAAGAAAATGGTGAGTCTTTAAGTACTGGTTTCTTAAATCCAGGATTGCACATTTACGGTGTAGCCGGTGGTCCTGCCGAAACTGTCACGATTGAACTGGAATCTGAGGAAACAACGTTCGAACCTAGTACTTCTATCGTAGGTGCAAGCGATGTGACCTATGACAAAGCTGTCATTGAGTTCGATGATTACTCAGTCGCCAATCTGTTCCACAACGTCGATATCATCTACGACGCCAGCGAAGGCGAAGCAGGTAGCTTTACACGTGTTGATGGTGCTAACGAATCAGCCGGTGCCAGCGAAACCTTGATCGGTAGCGAAGGTGTGGATTACGCAACGATGCGCCTGGGTGACGACACAGCATACGGCAACGGCGGTAACGACCTGCTGGTAGGCCATGGCGGTGCGGATTACCTGGATGGCGGCGAAGGCGATGATATCTTCCTGATCGGCGGTTTCGGAAGCGGCGTACAAGGCACTACATCCAAGGCAGATGACGGCAGTAAAGAGTGGATCGCCACTGGTGCCAAGCATGACGTGATTGTCGGCGGCGATGGCGTGGATACACTGCGTATCACTACCGGCATCGGCGCTAACAACACGACCAACGGCAAGATTGTCCTCAACAACGACAACTTCAAGAGCATGGAAGTGGTACAGGTTGGCGGTACGGTTGGTCGCCTGAATGTAGAAAATACAGACCTGCAATTGCTGAACGACCACTACTACTTTGCAGCCAATGGCACTGTCGCTAATTTGTCGAACACGCTGGGCAATAACGGCGGAACTATCGACAATGTGGTGGTCGATGCTTCCGGCGTAACCACCAACGGTTTGTTATTTGAAGGCAATGCCAATAACCAGACGTTCATCGGTACTAGCCAGAATGACAGGTTCGTCGGCAATGGCGGCAACGACAAGCTGACTGGCGGTGCCGGGGCGGATACATTCGTATTCGGCAAGGTACACCAGGAAGTGGTGACAGGATCTTCCACCACCGTGCAAAACTATGTGGATACTGCGTTCAACCTGACAGGTTATGACACCATCACCGATTTCACGCGTGGTAGCGATAAGCTGGAACTGAACACAGACCAGTACGCCAAACTGGCACTTGGTTTCACCTCTGCAAACCTGAAAGTAGGCGCAGGTGCCGTTGCTGGCGACAGCAATGATTACCTGATCTTCGACACGACGACCAAAATGCTGAAATACGATGCAGACGGTAACGGTGCAGGTGCGGCAGTCAATATTGCTGTACTGACAGGCGTTTCAACACTTACAACATCCGATTTCCACATTGTTTAATTGCATGTGAGATGAATTGAAGTAAGTGAGTTGGGCAGGCCTTATGCCTGCCCATCCTGTTGATCCGTATGTCTTTATGGTAAGTATGCCGTTGAACCAATCTATTCTCAAAAAATCGCTGCTGGACCTTGCGCCGTATTGCCGCCAGGTGTTCTTCTTCGGTTTTTTTACCAATTTCATGGTGCTTGCGCCTTCGTGGTACATGCTGCAGGTGTATGACCGCGTGATCTTCAGTCGCAACACCACTACGCTGGTCATGCTGACCTGTTTCGTCGTTTTCCTGTACCTGGTGATGGAATCGCTGGAGTGGGTGCGTCGCCACATGATGTACCAGGCATCGCTGCAGTTCGAGCACGAGCTGCACCAGAAGGTGTTCAATGCCGCATTCCAGGCTAGGCTGAAGTCTGCCGGCTTTCCCATCCAGCAGGTCTTCTCGGATTTCAAGATGCTGAAGGATAGCCTCGCATCGTCCGCCTTCATGAGCCTGGTCGATATCCCGTATGTGTTGATATTCGTCGTCGCTATCTTCCTGATTCATCCTGCGCTGGGTTACCTGACCTTGGGCGGACTGCTATTGCAGGTGATGATTGCCGTATTCAACCACTACCGCGTGCAACCGCGCATGCTGCAGGCCAACCAGTTTGCACTGGAAGCGCAGACCTATTTCACCAGTGCCGGCAAGAAAGCCGAAGTGGTGCAGGCCATGGGCATGCTGAATAGTTTGCATGCCCGCTGGCTGAAGAAACAGCAGTCATTCCTCCTTCACCAGGCACAAGCCTCCGAGATCGCCGGCAAGAATGCCGCCGCGTCTAAACTGCTGCAGGTCATGCAGGCATCGCTGGTGCTCGGGCTAGGATGCTATCTGGTGATCAACAACAGTATGGGGTTCGGTGCAGTGGGGATGATCATCGCCTCTATCCTGGCGGCAAGAGTGCTGTCGCCGTTCATCCAGATCATCGGCCAGTGGCGCGCCCTGGTGAATGCACAGGACGCGTACGCCCGCCTGGAAAAACTGTTCGATAGTTTCCCTGCGCAGGAAAAAAGCATGGCCTTGCCTCCGCCCAGCGGCCAGGTGTCGGTGGATAACCTGAGTTTTGCAGTGGCTGAGCTCGGCAGTAACAGGAGCCCGTTCCTCAGGAACATCCAGTTCCAGCTTAATCCCGGTGAAGTGTTGCTGGTGGCGGGGCTTTCCGCATCGGGTAAATCCACACTCGCCAGGCTGGCCTGCGGACTGCTTGCACCCAGCAGCGGCAAAGTGCGTTTCGATGGGGTGGATGCCTACCAGTGGAACAAGGAGGAACTGGGCGAGTACATCGGCTACCTGCCGCAATCCATCGAGTTGCTGGACGGCACCATCGCCGAAAACATCACCCGCTTCGGGCCTGCCGATGAAGACAAGCTGATTACGGTGATTGAACTGCTTAACCTGCAGGATTTCATCGTCTCCCTGCCGGAAGGGCTCAATACGCAGATCGGCAGTGAAGGCCAGTTCATGTCGGGCGGACGTCGGCAGTTGATCGGGCTCGCCCGCGCGATTTACGGCGACCCCAAGATCGTCATCCTCGATGAGCCTAATGCCAACCTGGACACGGCCGGCGAACTTGCGTTGCAGAACATGGTGGGCACACTCAAGCGGCAAGGCACGACGTTCATCATCATTAGCCATTTGCAAAGCATCAAGGCCATTGCCGACCTCATGTTGGTCCTGATGTACGGGCAGGTGTATCGATACGGCAAACCGGATGACGTGATTGCCTCCATGCAGGCGCCGGTTGCCCAGCCAGGCAAGTCCGTCGCCCCCCTGCCCGATGCCATGGCGAGCGCAGCATGAAAGCGATAGCAGGGACAATGCCGGGCAATACGGTAGCTAACGAGGTTGCTGGACTTAATACTGCTGGATATGGCATCGCCAGCCCGCTTCGCCGCTACCTGGCCATGTTCCGTGGCGAGCTGATTTCCGTGGCGGTATTCAGCCTGGTGACCAACCTGCTGATGCTGGCACCGACGCTGTACATGCTGCAGTTATACGACCGTGTGCTTAGCAGCAAGAATGAACTGACGCTCTATGCCGTTACGCTGATCACCTGCCTGCTGTTCCTGGTAATGGCCTTCAGCGAGTGGATGCGCTCTATCATCGTCATCAAGGCGGGCGTGCGTTTCGACCAATTGCTGAGCAGCAAGGTGTTTACGCTGGGCTTCACCAGTGCCTTGTCTTCGCAACGCAGGCAATCCGGCGAGGCCATGCAGGACCTGACGTATATCCGGCAGTTTATGACAGGTAACGGCCTGTTCGCCTTCTTCGATATGCCGTGGACGCTGCTGTATATCGCCGTGCTGTTCATCCTCAACCCGATGCTAGGCATGATCGCCATCGTGTTCTGCCTGATACAGCTGGGTCTCGGTATCTGGAACCAGCGCAGCAGCGAGAAACCTCTTCAAGAGTTGGGCGATGCCAGCCGGGCCAACCAGCGCTTCCTTGATAGCAAAGTTCGGAACATCGAAACCCTGCATGTCATGGGCATGATTACGCATCTGTACCAGCGCTGGCTGCGTATGCAACGCAGTTGGAACCTGCTGGACAGGGATGCTATCGGCATACAGACGCGTAACCAGCTCATCAATAAATTCGTGCGTTACTCCATGCAGTCGCTGATGCTGGGTGCAGCGGCCTTGCTGGCGATACAGGGCAAGATATCCATCGGTGCCATGATTGCCTCCAATGTGCTGATCGCCAGGGCGCTGCAGCCGTTCGACATCATTGTGGGCACCTGGAAGCAATTCAAGCAGGCGCAGCAGTCGTTTGCCCGTCTCAATCGGCTATTGGCGACTGAAACGACAACCGAACATGCGCTCGAGATGGATCGCATCAAGGGACATATCACCTTGAAAAACCTGCATGTGCAGCTGGAAAACAGCGAGCGTGCTGTGCTCAGGGACATCAACCTGGAGATCATCCCTGGACAGATACTCACGGTGATGGGGGCCTCCGGGTCCGGCAAGACCACCCTGGTGCGCTGCCTGGCGGGTATTTGCCCATGGCAGGCCGGTGAGATGCTGATCGACCATGTGCCTGTTACCGATATACCGCATCAGCAGCGGGCGGATGCCCTGGGTTACCTGCCTCAGGATATCGACCTGGTGGAAGGCACCATCGCGGACAACATCGCTCGCTTTTCGGTGCCGGATCCAGCGGAAGTCATCGCTGCCGCCAAATCTGCAGGCATTCACGAAAGTATCCTGCGCCTGCCGCATGGCTACGACAGCCCGATGACAGAGTCTTCTGCAGTGCTATCCGGTGGGCAACGGCAACTGCTGGGCCTGGCCCGTGCCATTTACCGCCAGCCTGCTGTGGTGTTGCTGGATGAACCCAACTCCCACCTGGATGAACACGGCGAGGCCAGCCTGCTCGCCAGTTTATTGAGCTTGAAACAGCAGGGGAAAACCATTGTGCTGGTGTCGCACCGTTCCAGCATCTTGAAAATCACCGACCAGTTATTGATCCTGCAGGACGGCGCAACCCTGCACTACGGACCGCGCGATAGCGTGATGGCAGAGATGAATAAAGAGCGCCAGCAACTTAATGCTGCGGCGGCATGATGATGTACTTGAATGAACACAGTTTGAATGTGCTGGAGGATATGAGTGAACATGAGTGCAGTCGCTAAACAAGTCGATATTGGTTCGAATGAAAGCCCGCAGGTTGTGGCGCTCAACGGCTATACCAGTAACAAGCGGTCCGGCCGCATGGGCATGCTGGTGCTGCTGGTCGGCCTTGGCGGCTTCCTGCTTTGGGCTGCACTGGCTCCGCTGGATGAAGGCGTGCCGACTGAAGGCGTCGTCAATATCGAAGGCAGCCATAAGGTCATCCAGCATTTCACCGGCGGTATCGTCAGCAAAATACTGGTGCGGGAAGGGCAGGAGGTAAAGGCGGGCGATGTGCTGATCAACCTGGATGACACCTCCATCCAGGCGCGCGCCGACGAGATCAGCCAGCACTACATGGGCCTGCGCGCGCAGGAAAGCAGGCTGCTGGCGGAAAAGAAGGGTCTCAGGAATATCACCTTTCATCCGGATGTCCTGCAGAATCAGGACAATCCCTACGTGCGCCAGCACATGTTGAACCAGACCCAGTTGCTGCAGGCGCGGCAGGAAGCCTTGAGTGCCGATATATCCGGGCTCAACGAGTCCATCCAGGGGCAGAGGGCGCTGATAGAAGGTTATGAGGGCGTGCTGACCAGCTATCGCTCTCAGCTCACGCTGCTCAATGAACAGCTAGGCGGCATCCACCAGCTGGTGAAAGAAGGCTTTGCGCCGCGTAACCAGCAGAATGAGCTGGAGCAGAAGGTGGCGCAGGTTTACGGCGAGATCGCCAACACCGAATCCAATGTGCTGCGCAGCAAAAAATCCATACTGGAGTTGATGCAGCGCATCAGTT
>Ga0247809_1001212_pt1 | contig 11588 bp, 9 predicted proteins | sample UWRJL104311B1_FD_180951 | JGI IMG/M metagenome (GOLD analysis project Ga0247809, IMG submission 180951) | Plant litter microbial communities from Arlington Agricultural Research Station in Wisconsin, United States - UWRJ-L104-311B-1 | ecosystem: Environmental > Terrestrial > Plant litter >...
GGCTTCTGGGAACCCTGGCGGCATGAACACTTGAGAGAAATCTGGCGACTCCCAGAATTTTACTTCTTTAGCTGCAACGTGGATCCGTAGATCCGGATGCAGCCGATCTTTCACCCCATCAACGAGCAACCCACCTACGTGGTCCATGTGCATATGGGTCAGAATAACATCAGTTACAGAGGGAAGATCGATACCAGCAGCCTCAAGTCGTTTAATTAACTGCCCGGCTCGTGGTAAGTGCAAGTCTGGGTCTAATCCAAGTCCAGCGTCTATCAGTATGGTCTGGTCACCGCTACGAACAACAACCACATTTAGTGCCCAATCGAAAGCTTCTGAGGGCAGGAACATGTCGTCGAGCCATTCCGCCCTATCGGCCGGATCGGCGTTGTGTGCCAACATTTGGGTTGGAAGCGGTAGCACGCCATCGCTGATAACCAAAACTTCAATTTCACCAATCTTCAATGCATAACGAGAGGGAACGAGCTCTTCACCTGTTGTTGTTATTACAGGTGAGATTTTAGTAGCAGAAGTGTTTTTTAAATTCATTTTTTTCCTTTTTAATTTATGTAAATTTTTGGTTAATAATTCTAATAACTGCTTAGAAATGTTTATTCGTTCAACAGCCATTATTTGAATGAAAAAATATTAAGTTATAAAATTGTTGGTCTTAATATACCCAGTATTACCAAAGCTCACACCAAATAACTAAAACTCTAATAAACAAACACTTAAGTAATAAATTTCAATACTTAAGAGCGCGACATATCGCTATTTGGGATTGAATCACGATATTTCAATACCTAAGATCAAAACAAATCCAACAGGAAATTATTGCCAGGAATTCAGTTTGGAAATAGCCGAAAAATTCTTGCAGGCGGGCCTCCAAAAAATTAACGAAATCTTCGTTAAGTACTTAAATTAAAATATATTTAAACAAGCAAAGTAGTTTATTTTTTATAATCTTTAAACTTGTATATATTTGTTTGCCAATAAGTTCTTGAAACATATTGGCAATTTAAAATCGCATCTTTAACAATATTATTGCGTTTTGTGGAATGTCTTAAACCACCGCGTCATCTGTGAGGTCCTGTTTTTCAATGTGGCTTCTGGCCTATTTAAAAATTGATTTTTAGAGTAGGTTCGAATCCCCCCACTCTCCGCCAAACAAAAATGCTACCCTGTCTCGGAGTCGAACCGGATTTTGTCTTGGAGTCATTTGTCCTAATATATAAAATCAGTAAACAGATAATTTATCTAACCAAATAATGTATCTTTATCATAAATAACAAATTAAAGAACAAACAAGAGAAAACAAAGTAAACAAGGCTTCATGTAGTAGAGTGATGCTATATCAGAGGAAAAAGAGAAGTTCAAATTGTGTGGCGTCATTCGTGGAGTCTTTAAAAACACAAAGATTAAACTATCTGATATTCAATACCTTACTAAGAAGGTTCGAATCCCTCTTCCTCCTTTGAAATTAACAAGAAGCCTGCAATCATACGATTCGCAGGCTTTTTTGTTTTACTGTGTTTTTGGAAAAAATTAGCTAAATTTGTTAGAGCCATAAAGAAAACACTATGATCGCTGTAGAATTATCATTCAGACAATTAGTAGATGCGGTGAGACAATTATCACCTGCTGAAAAATTAGAACTTAATGAGGTACTCTGGTCAGAAGGTATGTCTGTTCCAGCAGAACATCAGAATATTGTAAATGAAAGAATTTCTGAATACCGAGCCAATCCGGATATCTTATTAGATTGGGAGACTGCATCAAAAGATCTTAAATCATAAGTGCGCACTTAAAAAATAAAAGTTTTTCCCCAAGCTTTAATTGATATTCAAAAAGCAACAGATTGGAACAATGAACAATCTTATAGTTTGGGTACACGCTTTCAAAAGCAAGTCGTAAAACAGATCAGTAAACTAAGCAATACTGCTGAGGTCTATCCTGTCAGATATAATAATGTTAGAGGTATGGTGATTAAGAATTCCCATTTATGGTTCATTTCTTAATTGAAGATGAAACCATAGTTATTTTTTCTGTTTTCCATACCAGCCGAAATCCGAAAATCTGGGATAAACTGCTTGAACGAGAACCTTAAGATATTGTCTTTTTTAATCTTATGATCAGGAATCTTTGATGTTTAACTTTATTGAATCAAAAGACACATGAAAGAGATAAAGTTAAAAATAATACCGAGCATTCTTCTTGAGCAATATAATATGACTGTTTCAACAAAGGTTTTGTTTGACTCATTTAACCAATTAGAAGATGCAGCCGTTTCTAATCCATTCAGCATTAGTTACCACACATAGAAAGCCATGAAATACGTAGCTATTATTTTATTATTTTTAATAGGATGCCATTCTGATAATGGCGAGTTTAAAAACTTTGTTGTTAAAACCGTACACGCCGACTCGGCTGGTGTATTGGATCTTAATAAATACGATGCGGTTGACTGGAATAAAATGTATATCATCCGACCCTATAGCACCCGACAGTTGTTAGATGACAGGGTAAGACTATATCAAATTGAGGTTTTTAATACTGGAATAGCACATCAAGATACATTTGTGGTTATGTTGCTTTTTAAGGATGACAAAATTAGTTAACCTAACCAAATTTACTGGTGAGATTGAATTTAGAAAAATAACTAAGAATTCATCAAAAGGCATCGCTGAACCTTATGAAAAGTCGGATGCGATATTTAAATTTACAAAGCGTTATTTTACTGACAAGGGGAAGCAAAAGTCCTATATTGAGATTGCACCATTGAACTAGGTATCGAAAATATACACAACTAAAAACATTGAATGGAAATCATTATATCAATTATAAGTCTCTTCTTGATAATTGGCTTTTTTGTAATCGTAGAGACTATAAAGAAAATCAGGACTAAGCAAGATCATATGTACAAACTGATGAAGGAGCAAAACGATCTGCTTAGCGAACAGATAACAATAATGAAGGGAATTTATAAACCAAATGGTGACGAGGTGACTTTGATCCCTCCTAATAATCGGACTGTAAAAGACGAAAATTCATAACTAAAAAGAATATATAAATTCACTAGATATAAAAACACCAGCAATACTGAGATTAAACATCCTCTCGCAAGATTTTGAGAGAATAATATTATCAATCTTCAACATTTGTAGAAATCTTCCTTAAGGCTAACTATCTTTTTCATGAAGAATTAAATAAAAACCGAATCTTCATATCCTCAGGCGCTACACTTACAATGAAACCATAACCTTTTCTCGGCACCGATTAAACTAGTAAAATAAGCAATATATTACTTGTCTGTAGGACATGATAGACCATATTGTTTGATCCAAAACCACAATAGCTTTGTTTACTAACCAAAACTATTGTAGTTTTGTATCAAACACTTTTTATGATACCTCAAAATGTACTCAGTCAGATTATTAAGGCACAAAGCCAAAATATTGCTAACAAAGACAAAGGGCTAAGAAGAGATGCGCTGCAACTGTTACCAAATCTAGCTTCACATGCCCTTATTGTATCTGGTATAAGAAGATGTGGAAAAAGCACTTTATTATTTCAGTTATTAAACAGCAAATATACTGGTGCACTATATCTCAACTTTGAAGACCCAAGATTATATGAATTTGAGATTAATGATTTCTCAAGGTTAGATGAGTTAATCAAGGAACAAAACTTCTCAGTATTAATGTTTGATGAAATTCAAATTATACCGGAATGGGAAAGATATGTGCGACAAAAATTAGATGAGGGCTTTAAGATCGTTGTTACTGGATCAAATGCTTCTCTGTTAAGCAGAGAATTAGGAACAAAATTAACCGGAAGACATATTACCAAAGAATTATTTCCATTTTCATATCATGAATTCATATCTCATCAAAAATTAAGTCCTTCTACTGAATCACTGATAAGCTACCTCACAATGGGAGGCTTTCCAGAATATATTAAAGAAAAAAATGATGATATTCTAAACCATCTATTCGAAGACATACTCATCCGTGACATTGCAGTTCGTTACAGTATCAAAGATGTGAGGACCTTACAGCGTTTGGCTCAGTATTTAATTTCCAATGTAGGAAAGCCTGTATCAGGCAATAATCTTAAAAATATGTTTGGAATGGGTGCCACCAGCACGGCGTTGGAATATTTATCACATATGGAATATTCCTATTTATTGCATTTTGTTCCTAAGTTTAGTTATTCTCTAAAAAAACAGATTGCAAACCCAAAGAAAGTATATGCAATTGATACAGGCCTGGTTAATGTCAATTCAGGATCTTTTACTGAAGACAATGGCCGTAAATTCGAAAATCTGATTTTTTTGCATCTTCGCAGAACTTACAGAGAAATTTATTATTTCTCAGAAAAAGGAGAGTGTGATTTTATTACATTTAAAAATGGGGCTTTTCATCAAGCCATTCAGGTATGTTATGATTTAAATCCGGATAATCTAGAAAGAGAACTCAATGGTATGATTGAAGCCTTGGAATTCTTTGATATTGAGCAGGGAACTTTAGTTACTATGTCGCAAAAAGATCAATTTGAAAAAAAAGGAAAGATCATTAATGTTATTCCTGCCTATGAATACTTATTAGAATAAAAGGACTTCTTGTACTACCGCGCAGCTTTACTAATTGAGAAAGATGGATAACTAATGCAAAAGGTATAGTTCCTGAGTGGTCGGAGGGAACAGTTTGCTGAACTGTTATACTGGCAACGGTACCGAGGGTTAGAATCCCTCTTCCTCCGCTGAAATTTGTCTAGTCCTGAAAAAAGTTGACTAGACAGATTAATTGATTATGATTAAACTTTTTAAGGTATTAATAAACCACTATAATAAAGACGGTTTACAAATTGCTGCATGAATTCTTCAGGGTAGTTATCCTTAACCACACTCTTATCTACAGCGTAACAGTCAAGGGTTGGTTTATTTGCTGTTTGCATAATCTTGGAGAAAAGAAGGATATCTGTAAAAGTTGAGAAAATGAAATCTCCAGCTCTTGGTTTAATTTCATCATGATCTCTTACCATTTTGAAACAGATGATGCTTACATCAACAATTGGTTACAAATTGATAAGCTTTCCTTAAAACCAACCATCTATCAGGTAAAAACTAGATGTAGTGTAATACTATTAAACTGGAGCTGAATAAATTGGAATGCTATACTTAAAAACAAATTAGTGATGTGAATCATTAATCTTAAGAAGTGATATCATAAACTACCAGGGTATGGATTCGTATTTTAGCACTTGCGGTAATACCTATATACTAAAGATATCCGTGTAACTAAAGTAGATAAAAGATGTTAGGAAAACTTACTGATAAGGAAATGGATGTCTTGCTAAAAGAACAATTAACTGGCAGAATAGGCTGCCATGCCGATAGCACAACTTATGTGGTGCCTATCAACTACGTATATAAGAATGGTTTTATTTATGGACATTCGGCAGCTGGCAAGAAGATCGAGATGCTCCGAAAAAATCCTCAAGTGTGCTTTCAGGTAGATGATATTGTAAATATTATGAACTGGAAAAGCGTAATTGCCTGGGGCACCTTTGAGGAAATTACTGAAAGAGAGGAAATGCAATCCGTGATGCAAGAATTAATACACCATTTAATGCCCTCGGTAGGCAACGATATCGGGCACCCCTCTCATGGAATTACAGAAAAACGAAAGCGATGTTGGCACTAGTATCGAATTAATTCTATACAAAATATGTTTACACAAAATAACTGGCCGGTTTGAACGTCATTAGAATCTTCATCAGCGCTTTTTAAGTTGTAGTCTCTATGTGAGGGAACACCAATAAAGGAATTTCAGTAACTCTTGAAAGTTTTTGTGTGTGGCTACCCATAAAGAAGTTACCAACGGAAGAGTGTGCCTGTTGAACAATATTCCATACATGCTCATAAAGAATGCGAACATCCTTGTGCAGATTGTGCATTTGGTTCAAAAGATTATCTACCATAACTTGGTTTGGACCTGCTGACCCAGTTTCTTTTTCCGTTATATGGATTAGTCATAAATAAAGCCTCATACAGGTATCATAAACTTTCAGTCACATAAGAAACAGCGATAATAGAGCTCTTTTTCTATGCGTTTTTATCACATAATTAGTGATAGCGATCATTACCCAGCATGCCCCCCATCATTGACATAAAAGAAGTTTATCAAGATCTTCGGTAAAGTCAAACCAGACCTTGCATCTCAATTCAACATAACGCTGCATTCTCTAGTAGATCATGATTAACCAAAAAAACATCCTGCAAACATTATGGAAAAAATACTAGTAACAACCGATCTCTCAAATAATTCAAAAGCAGCAATTCGTTTTGCGATTAAGCTTGCAAAGGAACGGAAAGCAATGTTGGCAATCGTTAACGTTTACAATTTGATAAAGCCATTTAAATGGACTGACGAGTCATTTGCCCTGCATACATCAACTTTTCTGGAACAAAATTCAGAAGATTTGTCATCCTTTATCACACAAATCTGCAAATCTATAGACGAGACCGATATAAAGTATGAACTGGTCCAGATTTCAAACAGCGATGTGGTAGATGGAATTATTGCGTATGCCGCAAAAAACGACATTTCATATATTTGCATTAGTACCCGCGGAGCAGGGGTATTCACGAAAATCTTTGGGACGCATACGGCAAAATTAATTACTCATTCTACTACTCCAGTGCTATGTATTCCAAGTGCATATCACGTTAGAGAAATAAAACATATCCTGTATGCTTCTGATATGACAGATTACAGGAGGGAATTAATAAAAGTTGTAGAGTTTGCACGCCCTTTACAGGCAACTGTGGAAATGATACACTTCTCTGATCCTTCAGAGTTTATCAATGATAAAGAAATAATGGAAGCTACCTTAAACAAGGTAGCAGATTATAAGGTCACAATGACAAATCGCGAAAGGTTAATTGCAAATACTTTACTGGAAGATATAGACCAGGCAATTTGCTTCAGCAAACCATCCATGATAGTTCTATTTACCCATCAGTCAAAATCAGTTTTTGAAAAGCTATTGTACCCATCCAGTGCTGCAGACTTTTCCTATTATGGAAAGATACCGATGCTGACATTTAGTAAAAGAGAAAATGATTAATAATAAACAACCGGGATTGTACGCTATAATCAGCAAAAAACCAAATTCCGTATGTTAGCGAAATATCCCATAAACAATCCTTACTCCTTAGCTTCCGAGGATGTTATTGCTGAATTGCAATCTGATGCTATTAATGGAATTACGGAAGACGAAGCACAAAGGCGATCAGAACAGTACGGCTTGAATACATATCATCTTCAAAAGCCAAAAAGCCTTTGGTGGATCATGCTGGTTCAGTTTAAAAGCCCTATCGTTTATTTATTGATGTTTGGCGCTGCAGTATCCCTGTACTTTAAGGATATTTTAGAAACGATAGCTATCCTGGTGGTTATAGTGATCAATGCATTAATTGGTTTTTTTATGGAAGTGCAGGCACGAAATTCAATGAATGCACTAAAAAAAATGGATGTTATACTATCTAACGTAATCCGTAATGGTAAAACCAGTTCTATCCCCAGTAACCAGCTTGTCCCCGGCGATCTAATTCCTCTGGAAGCTGGCGATGTTGTCCCGGCTGATGGACGCTTGTTAGCCTTAAACCGGTTGCAGTGCGATGAGTCGTCATTGACAGGAGAATCATTACCCTCAGACAAAAATATAAAGGTCTTACCGGTAGACACACTTATTGCAGACCAGAAAAATATGGTTTTCAAAGGATCTTCTGTGATTAATGGGGTTGGTAAAATGGTGATCACTGGTACGGCCATGCAAACGCAATTAGGCACCATAACCTCACTGGTAGAAAGTTCTGGTGAAACAATTACTCCGCTGGATAAAAAGCTCAATAAGTTGAGTCGTAAACTCATCTGGATTACAATGAGTATGACGGCAATTTTTGCAACCACGGGTTTTATACAGGGTAAAGACCTATTAATGATTATTGAGACGTCTATTGCTCTGGCGGTAGCAGCTATTCCAGAAGGATTACCTATAGTCGCAACTGTTGCTTTATCATATGGCATGTTGCTGATGGCCAAAAGAAATGCAATCGTAAAGAAACTGTCGGCCGTCGAGACTCTTGGCAGCACCGGAGTAATCCTGACCGACAAAACTGGCACCTTAACTGAAAATAAAATATACGCAGACACCTTTGCTTTTCCTTCGGAGAGTGTTAGTGTTAAAATAGAAAATCAACTGTTATCATTCCCAAATGGAAGAGTTAAGGAAAGCTCGGAAAATCTTAATAAACTATTATTAACCGGTGTTTTATGCAACAATACCGTTGTTAAGAACAATAGAAAAAATAAAGACCAGCTTTCGGGAGATCCCGTAGAAGTGGCTCTAATTCAAATAGCCACAGCGGGAGGGCTGGATACTGAATCGATTAGTAAACAATATCTAAGGATTGGCGAAGTTCCATTCAGTTCTGAACTGATGATGATGGCAACCCTGCACCAGTTGCCAGATGGTAATTTCGTAGCGGCTAAAGGGTCAGTAGAACACCTACTACAGAAATGCGCTCAAATACAATCAGGGGCCGAAATCAGAGCCCTCGATACGCATTCAAGACAATCTATACTTTCGAAATCAGAACAAATGGCCTCTTCTGGATTGCGCGTATTGGCTTTTGCTTACCGTTTGAAAAAAAACATAGACCCCAAAAACTTTCTAAACGATTTGGTCTATGTGGGGATGGCGGGTTTTCTAGATCCACCACGTACCGATATCAAAAGTGCCATATTGACTTGCCGCAAGGCTGGAATAAAGGTAGTAATGATCACCGGCGACCATCCACAGACAGCACTTAACATTGCCCGAAAAGTTGGTTTAATCGAAGAAGACGATAATAAAGTAATCACTGGTTCTGAATTGCCAAAAGAGGGTCAATTAACCGAAGAATGGCGGCGGCGTATACTCGATACTGCTGTTTTTGCACGTGCTTCCCCTAAACAAAAGCTCGAGATTGCAGATGTGTTTCAGAAAAATGGCTCGATTGTGGCTATGACGGGTGATGGAGTCAATGATGCACCGGCTTTAAAAAAGGCCGATGTTGGCATTGCAATGGGAATCAGGGGAACGCAAGTAGCCAAAGAAACGGCATCGATTATTTTAAAAGATGATTCATTCACCTCAATTGCCGAAGCTGTAGCACATGGTAGGGAGATTTTTCGGAATATTCAGAAATTTGTAGTTTATCTGGTCTCCTGCAATTTGAGCGAAATCTTTATAGTAACTATTTTGGGTGTTTTTATACCCGGCGCTACACTGCTGCCGCTGCAAATCTTATTCCTTAACATGGTTACCGATATATTCCCGGCACTAGCCCTGGGACTTGGCTCAGGAGATCACACAGTAATGCTCCACCCCCCACGCGACCCCGCAGAAAACATAATTACTAATAAAAAATGGCTGGTAATAGCATTATATTCTGCTGCTATGACTTCAGCAGTGATTCTTGCAGGATTTTACAGCAGAGAAGTACTGCATGCTGATGATCGTGTAACGAATAGCGTAGTATTTATCACACTAACTTTCGTACAGCTGTTTCATGTTTTTAACATGTCCTCTAACGGCTCAGCTTTCTTTAAAAATGAAATCACGAAGAATAAATTTGTATGGATTGCGCTAATCATCTGTGCTGCACTTACTGTAATGGTATATGCTGTACCCGGAATCCGCATAGTTTTAGGCCTCTCTGTACTTCCAATTAAAGTATGGCTGACAGCAATTGCGATCAGCATGTTGCCCTTAGTAGCTATTCAAGTTTATAAAGTACTTCAAAGGTTCATTAGCTTTCGATACTTAGTTAGTAAGAGTCATGGTCCTTTATGTACCGATCGGCGCATAAAGAACCACGACTCTTCTACTTCACCTTATTAAGATACCTCATCGGCTTGCTGCCATTTCCAGTTTAATATCTCAGGCATATCTTTACCATGTTGCCTGATATACCCTCTGTGTTCGATTAATTTATCCTGAAGATACGCTTTGAGGTATACTCCTTTACTGCATAGCGGTAAACGATCAAGAACGTCTATTACTAAGTGAAACCTATCCATCTGGTTGAGTACTGTCATGTCAAAAGAAGTAGTGATTGTGCCTTCTTCATTATAACCCCTCACGTGCATATTTACGTTATTTGCACGGTTGTAAGTAAGCCGGTGCACCAAATGCGGATAGCCGTGAAATGCGAAAATCACGGGCTTATCTAACGTGAACAATTCATTGTATTCTCTATCATGCAGGCCATGTGTATGTTCAGAGCTCTTCTGTAATTTGAACAGATCTACAACATTGATTACTCTTATCTTCAGCTCAGGCATATGTTCATTTAGGATAGAAACCGCAGCAAGGGTTTCGAGTGTTGGTACATCGCCACAGCAACCCATAATAACATCTGGTTCAGTCTCGTAATCATTACTGGCGAATTTCCAAATGCTGATACCCCTGGAGCAATGTGAAACTGCATCAGTCATATTCAGCCATTGAGGGGCAGCGTGTTTAGCAGCTACAATTACATTAACATAATGAGAGCTCCGCAGACAATGATCCATTACTGATAGCAGGCAATTTGCATCAGGCGGCAAATATACCCTTACAATAGCAGCTTTTTTATTGACCACATGATCAATAAATCCAGGATCCTGGTGGGTAAAACCATTATGATCCTGTCTCCATACGGTGGAGGTAAGTAATATGTTCAGCGATGCGATTTTCCTTCGCCAAGGTATTTCTAAACTCGTTTTCAACCATTTTGCATGCTGATTAACCATAGAGTCTACAATATGGATAAAAGCCTCGTAGCAATTGAAGAGGCCGTGCCTGCCAGTTAAAAGATAACCTTCCAGCCAACCTTCACATTGGTGCTCGCTCAGCATTTCCATCACACTACCAGAAAGAGCTAAAAATTCATCATTTTCAGCAATCGGCGCTCCCCACTGCCGGTTAGTAAGCTCAAAAACTGCTTCAAGGCGATTAGATACCGTTTCATCAGGGCCAAAAATCCGGAAATTCCTCTTATCTTGGTTAAACTTGATCACATCACGAAGGAACCTGCCGCATATGTGTGTATCCCCCTCACCGAGTACTCCTGGTTTATCCACGGTGATGCTGTACTGCCTGTAATCGGGCATGCGTAAGTTATGTAACAATTGACCGCCGTTTGCGTTTGGATTTGCGCCCATACGGAATATTCCTTCGGGGGCCAATTCCCTAAGTTCTGATGTTAATTTCCCATCCTCGTCAAATAGTTCTTCAGGTCGATAACTTCTCATCCAGTTCTCTAATTGCTGCAAATGTCCGGATGGCGCCGATGCAGAAACTGAAATAGGAATCTGATGAGATCGAAAGTTTCCTTCAATCTGATAGCCATCTACCACTTTCGGACCAGTCCAGCCTTTAGGCGACCTTAAAATAATCATTGGCCAGCGTATAGGTACACCACTGCAGTGCTCGGCTTCATATTTAATCTGCTTAATCCGATCTATGGCGAAGTCAAGTGCTTTAGCCATATCTCTATG
>Ga0247809_1001213_pt1 | contig 11584 bp, 13 predicted proteins | sample UWRJL104311B1_FD_180951 | JGI IMG/M metagenome (GOLD analysis project Ga0247809, IMG submission 180951) | Plant litter microbial communities from Arlington Agricultural Research Station in Wisconsin, United States - UWRJ-L104-311B-1 | ecosystem: Environmental > Terrestrial > Plant litter >...
ACTCATCTTGTTGGAAGCATGCACCCTGTCGCACTAGGTCCAGAGCCTGCAATACTGTCAGAAAACGATTGCTAGCTTTGCATGAATTCTTAGCGCTTCATACTTGTTATGCCCTGGTTCGATTGCGGTGTCCGATTGGGCACTCTCACGGTCCCCCGTTTTCTGACAGAAATGGCTCCCTCGCATGGAGAGTATAATAATAACCCTGTCACGTTTCCGCCATGGAATTGTCGTGGTCGTTCTTGTTGGATTATCGTCACTGTACACACCACTTTTCTTATTGTTCATTATTCTTTTTATCCGCTACAGACACAATCCGAAATCTCTTGTCTCCATCATTTCGAAACACTAGTATCAGTGATTCGGTAAATGCTTGCCCTGTCTGCTGTGCCCCAGTTCATCTAAATATCCTTGTCCTTCCATTTACCAAGGTTCGAACAGTCCTTTCACATCTTTCGATTCCCCACCACTATCACCAACTAAGCCCTTGTCCGATCACGACGTCTGTCAACGTTCCTTGATTTTATGTCTCCTGAGTTTGCAGAATTGCTCGTTTAGGCATTACTCCTGCGTTAAATCCTCGCTCCGATCCTTTTGTCCCTGTCATTTACAAGGTGTGAAGGCCTGTCTGCTCCTGATTCTGCAGAAGCTTGTCAAGCTCCAGCTTCACCATTCCCACCTTTCGAATACAAGTACCAAGTCCCCCTGCAAAAATCGTCAGTTTCATTTCGGCGTCCCGCAAAAGCTTCTTCGATTGCACAATAGAGACAAGGTCTTTTTGTTAGTTATACTTGAGGTACACCCTCGCAAGTCTTCCTTGTATCCCCTCTTCCATCATCTCTTCCCCATCAGTTCTGTTCCCTGTTACGGGACTTGTTAGAAGTAGTCATCCTACCCTGGGCGCAGTGCTACCCCAGTGTTCAAGGACAGGCCCAAATATTCTGTACTTTTCATCAAAACAAAAAAGCGCGACGCGCTGCATATATTCTCAATGGTTGTTATTCACTATTGTACTGTCTCAACTATCACAAAGACTTGCAACTAATCTGTTTGTCAATGCAGCAACATCACCCCCACCACGCGCCACAGGGTCCGCCTGCCCACCTCCATCAGCAGCAACCTCGACCATCGAGTATAGTACACCAACAACACCACCAGGCACCTTCACATCAATCACATTCAAGTGCATATCCTCCAACACACGGTCTGCCCCAGTACTCGCAACCACCTCCTGGACCTGGCGGATCGCACATACAAGAATCTCCTTACTATTCTTCACACCCAAGTCCTTACAGCACATCAAGCACGACAGGCGCGTACTCGTCTGCAGGTATGTTCAAACAAGTCTTTTACACGTGTCGCAAAGACTTGTGCGCTGACTTTGACATAGAAACACCAGAAATCATGGCCGCAGCACAGATGTCCTCGCGTCCCTATCCGCCGATCAATAACTATCATACCCCGCAGTCAAACTCACCAGCGTCAGTCGCGTCACCTTCGCAACATGATCAACACCGTCTGTACGGGCCATCTTCTCACATGCAGCAGAACCAGCAGATGTACTACTCAGCGCCTCAGCAACAGTACCCGCCACCAATGGCACAGCAAGCTGGTCCATCTCCTTATTCTCAGCCTCCACCTCAACCACACCAGCAGCACTCGATGACTTCTCAACCAAGCCTGTTGATGTCGCACAATCAGAATCCGCATCAGTTACAACAACACCCGAGTCACAATGCGCAGCAGCCAGGCATGACCAGCAGTCCAAGAACCAAGATCGAGCCTCAAGCTCCTCAGATCCAGAGGCCGCCACCAGCTCTTGGTCCACAGCAACACACAGCAAATGGTCCCCCAATCAATCAGAACAACATTCCAGGGGGCAACTCTGGTGTCAACCCAAATGCTGCGCCAGGCCCAATTCCTGCTACTACTCCATTGGTGGTCAGACAAGACAATAACGGTGTTCAATGGATTGCGTTCGAGTACTCGAGAGATCGAGTCAAGATGGAGTACACCATCAGATGCGACGTGGAGTCAGTGAATGTTGATCAGTTGAACCCCGAGTTCAAGACTGAGAACTGCGTATATCCGCGTGCTTGCTGTAGCAAGGACCAATATCGTGGAAACCGCTTAGTTTACGAAAGCGAGTGTAACACTGTTGGATGGGCTCTGGCAGAGCTGAATGCGTGTCTGCGGGGAAAGAGAGGACTCATTCAGCGAGCGGTTGATAGTTGGAGAAACAGCAATCAAGATCCTCGACTACGGAGCAGACGTGTGCGAAGAATGGCGAAGGTCAACAGTCGAAAACAATCTCAGACTGCGATGAACTCCCCTCACTTACCAGGGCCAAGCGGACCTCCAGGGATGCCAGCAGCCTCAAACATGGGACCGGGTGGTCCAACGAACATGGGGAAACCTAGCATGATGGGTGGACAGCAGCTACACCACCACCATGCACAGCATCAGGATGGTAGTACTCAAGGTGGAGATGAAGTCGGTATGTTTCACCAAATGTGATGCGACCTTGTGACCTTCGTGTTATTATTACTTGTGCTATGATACCTTTTGTTGTTCGAAGATACCTGTTGGCTGTAATGGAAGGACCCTGGACACCTGCCTGTTTTGCACGTTCTGATTGCACAAAACATACTTCTTGTACTTATATAGATTGCACATTCACCGGGCGTTTGGCTTGATATACTTTGCACATACACACTGCCCTATACTTTTTGCATGATCCCTCCCGATTTTTACTTACACCTTCACATATACTCACTTATTCATCAATCGCGTCCCGGGTAAATCAAAAGGCTAATTTCATTTTTTTCCGAAATGACAGATGAAGAAGAATACATGGACGAAAGTACCCACCATCACCATCACGCTGCTGGCAATAACCCACAACCCAACAACCTTCCTCCTCAAGAAGACGTCCGTCAAGCTCATGTCTTCCCTGGCTACTCAGGATCCTACCCACCTAACCATGCACCAGGTGGTGCCTCTATGGCACCATCTATCCACGACAGTCGTGCTCCGATGCACCAAAGTCCTCCTATCGCTGCCCGCTCCAAGTCTCATGGTAGAGATTCATTGAGCGAGGAAGATCGAAAGGCGCTCTTTGGTGATATTCCCGAAGCCAAAAAGCGGAAGTTCATCCTTGTCGACGATCCAGCCAAAACTGCCAATCGAGTTCGTGTCAGAGTCACACTTGACACTGTCGATATCAATGAGATTCCTGACTCTTTCCGCAAGAAGAACTCGGTCTACCCAAGATCTTGGTTTCCAATGCAAATGCAATCGCCGCCGCCATCAGCTAGAGGATCTAGATTCTTTGAGGCAGAGGATGATGATGGTGTCGAGACTGAAGGCAGGAAGAAGATGATGGTCAATGTACCGTTGGCTGATGGGGGTGAGGGCGAGATCGGTATCCCACGCCTCAAGAAGAGTGTCAGAAGCAAGGAGGTCATGTTAAATGATCTTGGCTATCGTATGACATGGCACCAGTCACGCGTCTTTGCTACCAGGACTGTCTTTTTACAGAAAGCTTGTAGGTCTATCTTATCGTCTGCAGTGTTGGGTAAAGACTAATGTATGTGTAGTGGACTCGTACCGAAACAAGGTTCATTCCACCATGGAAGGACTCGGTCAAGACGTCGCTGCTCAAGCTCCTCATTTCGAGACCAGAGTGGGCAAGAGACGCTGGGCTGAAAGAAGCAAGCGCGCGAAGCGGGAGGATGCTTGATTGCACTTTCACTACCGAGCTGTCTATTTATGGAATGTATGAACTCATTGTTCATGACTGATGGTATCAACGACAAAACGCCACTCACGACAAACATCACTATCCCTATGATTTGCATTCTTCTCGCCATTCAATGCGGGTTCGACTTAGACTATTGCTTGTGTCTCTTTTGCGCCGTTCACTCTTCGATCATCAAGCAAGCAGGCGCGCAAATTTTTTAATTTTTCTTTGAGTCTCTGTCATTGGCCTACTCCTCTTCCTTTGATCGAGGCGGATGATCGTCTGATGGTTTTCTATTGTTTCTGCGGTACACATTGTTTGCGAATGGATTGATGTCGGTATATCTTATCTGTTTCTTATTGTCTTGAGACGTGTCAGGGAGGGAGGATGGATGGAAATTGTGTAATTAGATGCGTGGGAAGAGGTTGTTGCTATATGTCATTCTGTCTTTCTTCTCTCTCTGCGCTTACGGTGTGTAGGCTGCGATGGGAGAGATGGAAGATGGGAGATGGGCAAGAAGGAGTTGCATGGGTCTGTTACGAGTATTGGTGGAAACATAGGATTTGCTCGTCGGAGGACTGAGAAGGTGCAATAGATGAATTTTTCTACTTCCTGACTCTCTTCATCTTTATGACGTTTTTTAAACCTCTGCGTTGAAGCGATTGATGTTAAACATTGTGACGACTGTTCTTGTTTTATGCAATTGTCTAAATACAGCTACTCTCGACATTGTGTAAGTGAATCTTTTTCATTCTCTCTTTGTTTAATTCATTAGCACTCTTCTATATACATCCTGGATATATCCTCAAGGACAGTCCTGTCTTTCCATCTGGTCTTGTCTCCATTTTCGAGAATCGGATAGCTTTTGTCTTGTCCGAAATACAAACCGGTCCGCAATCACGTCTGTAGGAGGAGGTCAAGGAGGTGTTGCGGCTCGTGGTCGTGCTCAGGGGGTCATTCCATCCGAACAAGCTCAGTCTCAAGCCTAGAATCCTTTCACTCCTTTCAATTACGCCAATTGATTACTATCCACTTGTGCGTCAAACGCAGGAGACTTTAGTCAAGGGAACCAGAGAAATGCAGCGAGCTAAGTAGAGGTAATAAGGGTATAGGACGGCAAACAGGTGCTCGGTAACGAGACTCGAAGTCACTTCCAAGAATCGCCAATATGATGGGTCAGATCCAGTAGTTTCAACAAGCACACTAGACGCAGCGGATACACTCTGGTCCATTGGTAGGCGCCCGGTCAGATGGTGAATGTTCAGCTGATTTTGCAGAATCAGTAAGGTCTGAGGGTGCGCCATCTAAAGCTCTGGCTCTGGCTCTGGCTCTGGGGAACCAACGTCAAGGTTCAGGAAACTGGGCATGCATGGTAAGATGAGGAGTAGGAGTAGCAGGTATTGCACAGCAAATGGAGATGCCAGCTATAGTCATCACATCTCCTATGCCGACACCTCGAATACTACCTCCTGCTGTTTCGTAAGGTGCATCGCCACATCCTGGCTCGTTAAGCTTGAATGGCAAGGTAGGTACTTGCTGTGGATTGTTTGCTTTGTCTGCGAAGAAGGTTGGTGAGGGATGAAATGGAAGAAGGGGAGGGGTAGTGAGAGTGGGAATAATGGTGGAAATGGTCCGAAGGGAGGAAGGGGACTTATAAGTGATTGACGACTTGATTATTTTCGGGTGAAGGAGTTCATGGGAGGACGTTTGTGGTGTTGGTAATTGATCAGAAGCAGTCTTCGAGATTTTGTGATGTTTTGACTCGTGTCTATACCCTCTCTTACACTTGTTATGGGTTTTATCTGCGTTGTGGTCTGCTTCACTTCAAGACAAGTCCCCATACCACATCATGTTACTTCATATGTGCATCCTCAGTGGCCGATCTGGTGCAGTTCTCGAGTAGTGATACGAAATATGATAGATAGGCTTCTTGTCGTACTCCTCACTCATCTATGATCCACACTCTCGAGCAGGTACTCCCAAATGTGAATATGAAAAGGGTTGCCGCATAAGTATCCGCTGATTTACACTAACATCTTCACGTCTATATAACCTGAACGGCCCCGTCTCAATTTTCTCGCTCAAACATCCGTTAGCATTGTATATCTTTGATCAACACTTTAAACACTTGAAAGTCATACACATCATTCGAAATGTTCCCAAGTAATGACCCTTGCAGGCGAAGACCAGGTTATAGCCCCGGTGCAGTCAACCAATATCCTCAACCAGGTAACAGTTAACAAACTCCAGTGTTATGATACTCTCTGGGTTGCAGCAACAAGGATTTCCTCCAGCAATGATACAAGGCCAAGGTCTTATGCCGCAAGGTGGTATGATCCAACAAAGTCCCATGCAGCATCCACAACCTTACATCTGTCTTCATAAGCCATTCACCAAATGGTGCTCTGAGTGACAATGTTGGTGATCTTTAGTGGTTATTTGATGTATATTCTCCTTCGCGAGACTCATGTCAGCAAAGTGATGTTGATGTTGGAATGGCAAGAGGAATCGGTGGCGGAATGATAAGCAACCATCAACAACATGATTCTCACTACTAAGGTGGCAGAGGTGGAATTGAGATGCAACGCAGCATTGGAATGTCACAACCTGTCGATCGTATTGAGGTCTTGACGGGTCTTTGACAAGGAGAAATTCGCCTCAACAGTGATAATTTAGGTCTCGTTAGGCTAATACCCGCTTAGAGCGCTGCCTGTCGTGCTACTGCTCCAGAGCGCTACGCTAGGATGGACGGGTTTGTCGAGAGATAGATTGCAATGTGTCAAATACAATTTGAAGTGCGCACATTATGAGGATGTTGGGTTTATAGGTTTCTTGTTCATTGATGTTGGTTTCATTAGTTTGTTGCTTCTGCTCCCTCCGCTGTCCCATACCATTTTTTGGCAGAAATGACGCTTTAAGTAGGGATAAAGCATGGGAGCACTCTTTGGGTATCTTGTGCGATCACAAAAGATAAACTCTAAGCTGTGTCAACTGCTGAATAGGGAAACACACCAAGCCTTGACTATGAAGCTTTCAAGGTATTGACATAGATTTGGAAGAGCTCTCGCTTCACCACAGTTACCAGATGTCATCAATCTGACCTAAGTTTTTTTGTTTGCCACATCATGGGAAGTGTCTGAAATCAAATCGTGAAGTTTGCTCTCAAAATTGGCGAAGAGGCGTGCAGTATTTTGTAGATACTGCTGCAATACAACGAATTCACTGAAAATTCCACCTTCCTTGAATCCTTTTGAAATCATGATCAGGAAATATTGGTAACTACATGCGAAAGAGCCCATGTCGTTGCACGATAGTCGTCAAAGAGCCGTTTGCTTGGCAACGCTCTCGAGGTACACCTCCCTCGTAAACTGTCAATTCAAGTTTCCACTACTCTCAAGCCAGGTTGTCAGGGCGATTTTTTCACATATAGCACAACACCATGATCAAGGGAAGTCCCGGGATGGAGAACCGTTCACGCCCGAGCAACGGTCTCTCACGTGCCATTCAAGCCACATCACGCCCCAGCAGCCTTCTTGTCTCACACAAGATCCCGTTGCCCTATTGAACAACCTCGCATATCTAGTTGCCTTGGGTTAATCTAGATATACATAGCCCCTTCACTTTGCAAATGTTTCAGCTTCAAGTATGTTATAGGGATAGATTATTCGTGCTTTGTTGACATTGTCACAGTGACAGTGACAGTGAAGGAAGTGTAAGGTGTACATCTGACCAAAATCTGAGGCGGAAATGTTTCTATGACTGATTCTCGGTGTAGACTGTGAAGATAGTATGATAATATGAGAGGGCGAATCAGTACAGGGCGATATGTATACATATATGAAGGAGTCTGCTATGTAAACAGGAAATGATTGCTATAATTCCTACAATTTCAACTCACAAATACAAAAACAGGACTTTGAGATAACTTCAACAGTACTATCACTCATAGAATCTGATTATTGCCATCCCTCAACATGCCATCTGATAGCCACACCGGTAGCTACTCCACCTCCAATCGTCACTCCTCCCACTCTCATAAATCATCATCATCTAGTAAACACCAGGGAGGCAGCTCAAAACACAGTCATAGCAGTAGACGAGAAGGGGGCGGCAATGGCGACAATCTGCCCACACAAACAAGAGTTGAACAGTGGTGGACTTGCCATGAATGCGGCTGGGGTCCCTATAATCGAACTACAAATGAGCTTTGCGCGAATACCCAATGTCAGCATCTGTGTTGTGGCTTCTGCACTTGGATATATCTTGAGGTCAAAGATGATGTGAGATTGTTGGAGCCCTGGTATTGGGGATTATGCTTATATTGAGATAGATGTTTGTGTTTCCGCAGCAGCAGTGAGGAGGATCGAATGAGACTATGTATTTATGGTGGTTAGGATGGCTTACAGTACATCTGTTGTTTGCGGTCTAAGAAGGAGTGAACTTATTCTCATGGCAAGAGCGTCATAAGTGCTCTCAGAGTTTTGTGGTGGTTTATTTATCTTGTTGTATCGTTATGCAGTCTAGACTTTCTCCTTGGCGCCATCGCAGGCTCTCAATTTATACTCAGGATCTGTTGATCTTTCCTATCAGTAATGTACCGAAATGAATCTCACGAGAAATGTACTATTACTACCTCCACGATTTCGAGACCCTACCCTGTGTCTGCGGGAGCTCTCAATAATTGAGGATCCCGTTCAATTTGTGAATATGCAAACCTACGCGAACCACTTTCAAGGCAACTTAGATCACCCTTACAACAAAGGCGTCACGATCGCACACCCTTCAGTTGTGCATCCAACAGATTTGAGTAGACCAAGAAAAATTGCCTTGTTGCCTGCTTGCGTGCAAGTTCGGGAGTTGTCGTAGCTTAATGTTGATTCAAAATCCAATTGCCAGCATTGTGTAAGCCTCACAACAGTCACAAGTCCAAGCAAAGCCATCGGGCCGTGTATCATCATTCGTCTCAATGTCATCAAAGAAGTGCCTAGTGATTGATGGTCATTCATTGGCTTTTGGATGGGAGGTTGTGGGAGGTAACCATCTAGGGCAAAAACTGCCCCGGGTAAGCCTTACTATCCTTTTAAGCACGTAATTGTGTACATTGCACATCATCTACTTAACATCGTCATGAGAATCCTCAGTATGAAGAAACTGAACATGGCGGTGCTCAATATGACAATACTCAGTACCAGGACGATTATAGCCCAAATCAACATGGTCATGGCTCAACGAACCCCAACCATACCTACCACTACCTTGACTAATCGCGGTGGAAGCGCAGAGGTGGTAGGGCTCGGGATTGTGGGAGCTTGTCATCGTGTAGACTCAAGGACCTCGAGATGACTGTCTGATATGCAATCAATATGGAAGGTTGCGGATGGGACTGAATGTGTCTGTAGGAGTTATTGTTTTGGTTTCCGTTCAAAAGTGAAAGGTGTATTGTTTTGATTCTTTTGGCGTAATACTTGAATTGAGATATCCTCATGTTGTACTAGATCGCAATGTTTCAGAATCTTGCTGTACCAATGAATCAACGTAAATATGAAGATCAGATGGGGGGGTTTTTTTAACGTTCCTGCATTAGTTGCATAGTGGCGAGAGGTGGTGTTTGGTTGGGTTGCATGATCCATGTGATGGCTGCATCAGATGGCTGCAGATCTTCCAACGTCCGGCCAGATTTTGTGATCGCACCAAAATCGTGACCACAAAGATGCAAAACAACTTCAGAACTCCCAGGAAATTGTGAAATGATACACGAGAGCAAGAAAAAAAAATGTTCTGGAAGAAATCTAGCCTAACGGCAACGCCCAATGCCTTAGCGTGCCTACACCGGAAAGTGGATACCTGACCATTCTGTGAACGCCTTACACAGAGAGAGAGAGTACAAGAACGTGACGAGAAATCCTTCGGCCTGAGAGTGTTTTGCACGGTGTGCTGAGTTACCCGGTTTCAACCCAGGAATTTAATGTCATAGTCACTCCACTAAAATACTATGAGCACGCTCAACGAGCACAGAGTGCCAGGTCTAAGCCGCGTTTACAGAAGAATCTGGCGTGCAATGTAGGTGAACTCGGGCAAGGGCATGGCTGATTTGTAGCCCTGAAATATTGCCTTTGATGAGATCGCTTTATTCTGGTCACATACTGGGTATATATAGGTATACATAATGTTGCTTCAGACTTGGATCCTTCTCCTCGCCATCCACCATCAGATACACCAGACACTCAAAAGCTCTAGAACCTGCAAAGCAATACATCAATTGACGAACAAGCCAATCAACCAAATAACCAACCAACCAACCAACCAGAATCGAAGACCGCATCAAACATGACTGTGAACACGAGAGACAAGTGGCTGAGAGAAGTCTTTTGGACTTGCCACTGGTGCTGGGACGCTCAAATGAGCGAAATTAACAGTCACTGCACAAACAGTCACTGTCTCCATAAGAAATGCGACCATTGTCCTGAAGAGGAAAAACTGATTCGCAATTCGGTTAGTAAAACATGAATGCACTCCTCTTTGTTCCGACTGACATTATCCAAAGAACTACATCTCCCGACGCAGCACTCACCACCACAACTCTTCCTCCACTCGCCACCACGCTAGCCACCACCACTCGGGTTCTTCTCGCAGATAGATCAAGCGATGGAACAGGGAGATTGAGACCAGTGTACGAGGATTGTTGAAAGAAGTCGTTTGGTTTCGGGACATGGAATGGAGCATGGCGTTGGAGTTTGGGCGAGCATAGATTAGAGCAGAGTAGAGCGAACGCTCACGCCGAATATATTACAATCAAATTTACCACACCTTTGATATCAGGCACTATAACTGTGATAAAGGAATGTACTTACTGTAATACATCACGTAGCACCTACTCTCTGTGATCGCGAGCCCCGCCGCAATAACTGATCGATCACTCCTGCCTGAAAGCCTATACAACTTTCGAGGCCTGTCGTTGGTCGTCTGAAGGTAGTGATTCTGGGCTTGACCACCTTACCTAGGCTGACTCTGCTGTGAGGCGTACCGGTGTAAAAGTTCATGTGGGTAGACGTAGAAAACGAGGACTGCGATAAGTGAGGGCAGTGCGATGGCTTCACCGTCTTACCGCGTCGCCTTACAACATACAGCTTCACTCTACACGTACCCAAGCCTATATATTCTGCTTCTGTACCACAATCAAAATCGTTTTATCCACCATCACACAAAACAGATTATCAACTTGATTGCAAACAAGAAATCTTAAAGACATCGATAATTCAACACAACAACAACACCTTCTATTACTACATCATCTACAAGAACACATCTAAAATGGCTCCGCCAAACAATGCAAGCAAGTGGATCGAAGAGAAGCTCTGGAAATGTTGTGACTGCACTCGACAAGTCATGACCAAGCGCACTGACAGCCACTGTGTGGAATGCTATCACAAGCGATGCAAGCACTGCAAAAGGGAAACAGTAAAGAAACGGAATGCGGTAGGTAGAAGCCATGCTATTACTCAATATGCACAGCTGATACGTTTCTTAAAGGAATACATATCTCGCCGCGACCGTGCGAATGGCAGTTCTCCATCAACGCACTAGCAAGAGCAGAACGGCCGCCGCCATAACGAGAATCGTTATGGCGAAGTCATACATGAGGTCCATGAGAGAAGGGGTCCGCCGGGCGTCGAGGAGTTTGATAAGAACATGATTTTGTAAATGGAGTTTTGGGCCTGGAGTAAGAGAATGTTATGACGCATAGCGCTGGAGTTCAATTACCATAGATACCTAAATAAATTAGAGGGGCCACCCAAAGACACCCACCCAGTATCTTTCCTTTTCCTGGGTTGCACTTTATGG
>Ga0247809_1001214_pt1 | contig 11570 bp, 11 predicted proteins | sample UWRJL104311B1_FD_180951 | JGI IMG/M metagenome (GOLD analysis project Ga0247809, IMG submission 180951) | Plant litter microbial communities from Arlington Agricultural Research Station in Wisconsin, United States - UWRJ-L104-311B-1 | ecosystem: Environmental > Terrestrial > Plant litter >...
ATAGCTGGGAGTCACTCAGCGTCCATGACGTTCCAACTCATTATGATGGGGTGCTGCCAACAAAGGAATGTGCCTTTGCCTTTTACAGCGTACCTCACCTTTCCACACCATCTTGTCCGCATCTAACTCACAAGAGCTCAGGCTGAGGGATGGGACAGTATAGGTGGGTGATAAGAGATCAAGGACGCTCCCAAAGAATCCCTATAATACAGGTATGCGTGACATGTTCATCATATTATGGTGAAAGGCCATGGTATACACAGTATTCACGACTCCACTATTACTCTTGGCATATTGACGACCATTCGAGCCCGTCCACGGTCGTCAACATGGACTGTCCAAATCAAATACTTCCTTTCAACATCTCAACACAAACATGCATCAAAGATAAGGTGTGTCTTTGGATCTAGTCGATTTGACCCACATTACTCCAGATTGTCCCGACCGACACACTTTGTTCGCGAGTCCTCCACCACGATGCCTCCGCCCAGCCAGAAAGGAACTGGCAAGAAGGGCAACGGGGCGCGTCAGTCACGGAGTCGCAATACTACACCAAGTCTCGCCGGACGGAATTCGGTACCCCCTACTGAATCAGGAGATACTGCACTTCTCGAACTACCTCTGTCAAACTTCCGTACCGCAGACGACCTCTTCGAGATCTATCATCACCATGCAATCCCATCTGCGAGAGACCTGGATGCACTCGTGGAGAGGATCAAGAATCTGCAGAAGATCGTGGATGTTAGAGGAGACATTTGCGACAAGGGAATGAGGTTATTAGCAAAAGCTAGAAAGGAAAGATTTGAGGACATTGAGAATGAGAGGAGGGATGAGGAGAGGAAGGAGAGGGTGAAGAAGGAAGCTATAGAAGAAGAGGAGAGAAAGGCAAACAAGAAAAAGCGAAAGGAACAACAGGCTGCTACGAAAGAAGAACAGCGGCCCTTGACGCATGGTGCACATGGACTGGCGCCTCAGGATGGCTCCAAATTAGGTGTGTTGCAGTGAACGCGTATTTGGTGAATGTCTTCGCTAATGCCATTTTCCAGGGTCGTCTCCTTCACAACGATCACGACGACGTGACTCGGCAAGTTCATCACTTTCTCCAATGGCTTCACCCGGCGTAGCTGTTCCTCAAGAGGGTGAATCCAAGGATGCTAAAGTTCCAGCACAAGCAGACGACGATGACTCGAGTGACGATGACGAACGTCAACCTGCTCCAGCTCCTGCGATTCCGCATCTACAAACCTTCGGAGACGATCCTTCGACGTTCCCAGACCCCACTATATACGAAGTCCTAGAGATCACGGATGATATGGATATCGAAACCAAGAAGAGTATATACTCTGTTGAAGTATTTCCCGAAAGCGACTTATCAGACCTGATACCTGGCTACCCTCCAGATAAAGACTTTAGCACAGCGAAACCCACAAATCAAGTTCAAGCCAACACATTTGCGACATATATCGAACCGTTCTTCCGACCATACACAGAAGAGGACTTGGCTTTCTTACGAGAACGCGGTGATCGCACAAACGCTTTTGTAATCCCGAAACGTGGAAAGCGACACTATAAAGAGATCTGGGCAGAGGAAGATGGTGAGATGGCAGTAGACACTCCCACACAGGCTAGAGAGAAGCTACCTGCGAACGCAACTAGAGGTACTGTTGAAGATATCGATGATGCCACCGCGCAAACAGATCAAGTGTCAGGCGGACCTCTATTGTCAAGACTTCTTGCTGCACTCCGACCAGAACATCGCGCTCCGACATCATCTGAGGACAAACCAACAACGAACGGATTGACCAATGGCGATTCGAGCGCCAATGGCGAAGTCAACGCAAATGCAGATCTCGATTTAATTCTGGGCAACATTGACCCTCCGGCCCCAGCTAGCTTACCTGCAGCAGCTACCATGCCGGAGTCGAATACGGAACAGTGGAAAAAAGCCAACCATCAAAAGCTCGAGTACCAGCACGTCGAAGAACGCATCAAGACAGAGCTACGTTATATAGGCTTTCTACCACAAGATGCGGTCGTTGAGTACGATGACCACTTTGACGATGAGATCGCTGCCCGTCTTCGCTATCTTCAAGAACAGCTGAAGGAACAATCTATGCTCAACGGTGCTCGCAAAGCTCGTCTCATGGAACTCACCAAGGAGCGAATGGCTCACCAAGAATACACCACTATTCTCGAAGATCTAGACGGGCAAGTGCAGCACGCCTATCTCAAACGCACCCGCACGATGGGCAAGTCCAAGAAGGCCAAGAAACCTGGCGGAGCAGGAGGTGGAAGTCATGCTGCCGGTAATGCTGCTAGTGGAACTGCTCGACCTGGTATTGGGGATGTTACAAAGACGTTGATGGAGAGGAGACAAAAGTGGATTGATAGCATTGGCACTGTGTTTGAGGATGAGAGAGCACTTATGGCTGTTCCGAGAGCAGAGGCGGAAGGGTCATCGATTTTCAAGAACGAGGATATGGCGGACTTGATCAAGAGGGAGAAGCAGGCTTGGGATGAGGAGGTCGACGAGGAATGAGGGGTATAAAGGGGTCTTATGGCTGTATAATATGTACGAGGAGGTGCGCATGGTAAGCATGGTAAGCATTGCTTCTTGTTTGTCTTGCATGGTATATGGTGGAGTTGGAATATTGATATATGATACCCTTTGGTTGTGGTAGTAATCGTTAATGAAAAAGCATGACTTTCCTCAAATCTAACCTTTTGCGAGGGTACCAAAGTATAATATGAGCAGACTTCTTGCCGTTGTCATGTTCTATCGTTTGCTACTGCTTCTTCTATTAGGGTCGCTTCGTTGCTGCCATTGTCGACTCAGCAACACCTTCCTTGCCGTAGTTACGTCTTGGCAACCAAACAACATTGCTTCACTTTGCTCCGTGCTTTTCGGACACAACATTACCAAAACAAACTCGAGACTGGGCAGAGGTGTACTTCCTTTGCGTGAGGAGCATCGCAATATAATGTCGTCCTACTTTTCTCAGGAACACGAGATTCGTCGCATGGCGATTGACCTCGGCGGTGAAGAAAATGATGTTCTCACACAATTCAAGCAGGAAGGGCTTGTGCCGGGGATGTACCATGATGAATTCGATGCTGGTGTAAGTGACTCGAAATATATCTGCGAGACCTTTTGGAATGTTGCTGATTACTCCCCAGATGAAGCAATATCGTGCAGAGAAGGTTGTTGGGGAACGATTCTGTGAATTGTCAAACCTTCTTTTTTAAAATATGTAATGCTAACACTGTTGTTCAGTCCGCGATGTACAATTTCCTGGACGTATACCTACCATAACGAGTGAGGATTCAGCGCAGGTGATGTCAACTGACGACGACTTGTGCGATGATGCAACAAGGAGAGCTCGTCATGAGGTTGGCTCGACCGACAGATCTGATATATATCGGCCTCGAAGAAAGTCTATGGGTACACCATGGGACCACGATATGTTCAACCAAGCGAATCTCGATACAGTTCAAGATGTATCCCGTGTCCGAGACGATTTCTATAGGCCTGCTGCTTCGTGCATACCAGGCAGAGTTGATTCTTACCGACCCTCCTATGCTGCGAAAGACAACCCACAGCCACCTACTTTGAGCAAAGTTGAGTCTGAAAATGTGTCAGTCGTTGAGAACTGCCACGAGGGCAGTAGCATCAAATCACAGATACTAGCAAGTGGTGTATCTGAGCAGGAATATGAACGAGCTTCGGATAACTTCGCTGCGGAGATTGGAAAGAGATATGGCAGTACGATCACTGCTGCGTGGAAGACGTGGAAAGTTCGCTCGAAGTTGTGGTCTTTCTTCTGTATGTTGCCTTCGAGCGGCATTTTGCTAGTGCTAAATCCGATATAGTTAACGAACCACTCCCACAAATCGAGCCTACCATGAGTATTACTCCTGCACCAACATTTGTTGCATCGATGCCAGCTGTTGCGATATCAGCTACTTCGGCATCAACTCCTTCGATCCCAGCTACAGCGGAAACCTACAAGTCTTGTCTGGGAGCCATAGAAAAGAAGTTGGTGGCAAAGCACACTCCTCCACGCGCGTTGTACGTATCTTATAAAGACCGCGTCAAATATGCAAACAACAGATTCTCTAAGGAGAGTACCGATTGGAGAAAATGGTTTGCAGAAGCATGTGTCTGGAAAGAATTTTGTAAGTCGCAAATTCCAAGCTTCTGTTACGAATCAGAGAAGACTAATAGAGTATGATTCAGTTCCAAATTTACCATTCATTGGGGTTGAACCTCGACGTATCATGACTTGGTCGCCGATTCCTATCCCATCAACTGGCCAGGATACACCTCTAGCAACAAATTCTGCGAAAACCTCAATTGCACAATCCAAGCCTCGAGGAGGCGGTACGTTGAAATATGAGATGCAAGAGTCGAGGATGCGAGAGAAAGCAATATCGCAGAATCTTGGTAGAGAGTAGGTACGGAATTTGGCAGGCCCGCCAGACTGATATTGTCTTCATTGCGTGCTAACCCTTTATAGTTTTGGCACGTTCCTTCAGACCGCAAGAGACAGAGTCAGAGCACGACATAAGGACTGCAGTAGAGAAGTGCGGCACTACCTGGCCGATACGATGATTTGGACCAAATTTTGTAGGTGAACATGATGCGAGCTGGTCGACTCTGACAATCTGTAGGGCCAGAAGAGACTTTCCCTGGTAAGAAACCAGCTGGAGGACACACTACGAAATGTCTCAAGCGGACTTTGAAGGAAGGCACGTCGGTTCCAGCATCTCAAAGCAGGAGCGTTCCTGTGCAAGCTCCAATCACCCTGCCAGTACCAGCACGACCAGCTGCACCAGCACTGTCGGCTATGGCACCACCAACGACGCAGGTCTCCATGCCCTTGGCCAAGATACCAGCATTCACTCTGAAAGACACGTCGAGTGAGGACATTGTCTTGAGGGTTGTTCTAGAGATATCAAAAAAGGATTCTCCGCACGGACAGATGACCAAAGCAACGACAACTTTCAAGGGCGTAGCCAAATCGAAAGTGCTTGACATTCGACGTGGTTTCGTAAGGAATCAAGATGGCCATCTTACTGATTTGGAACACAGCCTTCAATGTAACTTTGAGAGTGAGCTCGACAGAGAACATGGTGTTCTTGAGCTTGTTGTCGTAGCAAGGGAAACCTGCAATTTTGCGTCTGCCGAACTTGCTTTCAAGTTAACAACGCACTGGACGAAATCATGTGTACGAGGTGATGTTATTGACTTCACGGAGTAAGCTCGGTGGATGTGAAGTTTGATTTGGGCTAATACTCGGTGTCAGATTTGCGAGGAATATTAAGACATCAGGATATGATGATCCAGGTCATCTAGACGCATCAGTCATAGCAACACCCATCTGTGTGGTGGTCAATGGCAGGTATACTCCATTCTGCTACGCTGAGTTTGAGAATGTCCATCATGGCTTCTCAAAGGATTTGCATCGACGTGCAGTTGTGGAGACTGCCTTCGGTTGTCATTTCGTAATGATCAAGACAAGTGTTGAGTCGGGTCTGGTTCATCTGATTGCCCATCCAAGCAGTGGAGATGATCCTGCCAGACTTGACAACCTGCCTGCCACCATGCTCTGGCACACCGAAGAAGGAAGCGCGGCAAACATATTTTTGGAGGCATGGGTGATGAAAGTGGCTCCTGCCCCAGGACTTGATCATATCACTAGCTTCTACGACTTCTGGTTGGAGTACAACAAATCATCGTCGTGGACAGATAAAGCTCCAGTCGTGCTCAGATCGGTTTCGCGTTCGCGTTCGGTTGAGCAAGATGGTGTGAATGATCTGATTGCAGAAGAGTCGATCAAGGTGAGTTTCTCATAGAGTCGAAGAGGCTCGACTGACTGTATAGGCGGAGGGTTTGTTGAGGGTGGTCTACGACGAGGCCATTGGAAAGTTGATGATGTTGAAGGAGTACAGAGAGGCGTTATTGCAGGGCAGCTCTGGTGGTGCCAACGCCGTTTTGACTGTTATATCTCCTGATAAGGTTCCAACAGCACATGATGATGGAGGAGATATACTTGTCCTGGGAGAGAATGTGCAGGGCTTGGTCACGGAGAAGGCCGTTGGTACGCTCGAAAGTGTTCTTGTTAACAAGCCTAAGCATGGGATGGCACCACAGAACATTTTACACGAGATCCACAAAGATAGTGTTTTGAGCACCGTGGGAAAACGCAAGACCGAGATCCATGGGCCTGCAGAAGTCGGAGTGGTGGATGAACATGTTGCCAAGAAACTCAAGTTGGAAGCGTCGCATACTGCTTGAAGAACGGCCTGAAAGCACGAATGGCTTTGTATGAGTACCCCAGTATGTTTAGAATTACAGCCACAAATACATATTTTATTATGATACACAGGTTCTTTGGACGACATGAATGGCCAGAAAAGCTTCCGTTCTTGCACGTGACTGGGCGTCACTAGTGCGCTTTCTATTTCTTTCACTTCGCGACTTCCAACTTCCGATCTTAGTTGGCTCTATCTATGATGGACAACATTTTGTTATGACAATGGTCTCTTCTTTCATTCGGAAGACCTCGTCACCTTACGACTACACGATAAGGTTGGTCTTTCTTTGACACGACATCACAATTCATCCTCCCAACCCTGATCTAAAAACCACTACGCGCGAAGATGTCAACGTTTAGAGGTGTCGTGCAGGAGTTTCCTGATATTCGTAGTAAGCTTTTATCAGACCAATAATGACACTGTAGTAATTGGTGGAGTATCGCTAACTTTGTATGATAATCTAGTCGATTTCTTTCGTCGACACTATGATCGTCGTCCTCCGCTGGCTTGTTTCCTAAGTCATGTCCATAGTGATCATCTTGCTGGTTTGGATATGTTGAAGGCTCCTTTGTAAGTTCATCTCTGACAAAGTCTGTCTCATGGAGCAGGAAAGAAAGGGAAGGAAGGGGGAGAAGAAGTAATAATTTGGAAAGGCGCATGCTGATTGTAGCTTGCGTAGTGTTTATTGTTCCCCTGCTACAAGAGAGATTCTATTGAGGTTGGAGAAATATCCTCATCGGATGAACTTTGCAAAGGGAGTGCTTGAGAGTAGGAAGTTGACTTATAAGCATTTGGAGAAATTGTTGGTGAGTTTGAGGTCGTCAAGACGTGGTTTCGGGATATTTGTTAATGAAGTTGTCTCGTAGAAGCCGATTCCACTTGAGACGCCGACGAAGATTGAGCTCGAGCCAGGCAATGTGATTACTGTCACTTTGTTTGATGCGAACCATTGTCCTGGTGCCGTCATGTTCTGTAAGTCTTGTCTTGATTGGCATTCTCAACAAGGCTGACTGTGAACAGTAATCGAGAATGACACCAAGTCGATTCTGTATACTGGCGACATCCGTTCTGAGCCTTCAATGATAAACAACCTGAAAAGAAACCCCTTGCTCATTGAGTACACCACTGGACTCAAGACCTTGGATTGTATCTATCTCGATACCAGCAACAACGACCCAGATTTACCATTCCCAGAACAACATGCAGGGCTGGCAGAACTCATTGCAAAAGTCAAGCAGTATCCGAAAGACACCGTCTTTCACTTCGCAGCTTGGACTTATGGTTATGAGAAGGTCTGGCTCGCGTTGGCTCATGCTTTACAAACCAAGATCCACGTGGACAAGTACAAACTTCGAATTTTCAACTCACTTGTCGCAACATCCAACAATGATAAGAGTGCCCTCACCTCGTACCATCAACACGAAGCAGCAGCTCTCGCTGGTTATCACTGCGGAAACGCGAAGCAGGAAGGATGTTTGACGGATGATTCGAATATTGCCCGCATTCACAGCTGTGAGAAAGGCACCAAATGTTCTATCATTAACAACAATCCAAACGTTGTGTGGATCACTCCGATTGTGGCAAGACTGCCTGATGGGACAGAGATTGCTGAGATTGGCGTTGGTGGTGGTGGAGGAGATTTAAAGCAGCACGCTGAGCTGGAGCTGTGCAGCGAGGCTGACGTTGACACATTCCTTGAGATGATGGACTTTGGATTCAGTTGGACCGTCCGGGACGAATTTCGTCATAAGCTTCTCAGCGCTGTTCAATCCTCACGCATGACAATATCGCTCGATGATTTGGGTCTGTTTGAGCTTGAGCATGACCAGAACGAGATGTCTTTGGAGACATTGGCCGCTCTGATCACCAAGTCCACTAAACCGCAGTACGAAGGCGATAGTCAGGGCACAGCGCCATCTATCTTGCCGAAACGGATTACTTTTCCGTACTCTCGTCATTCGTCTTTTGAGGAATGTGTTGCTCTTGTTGAAGCGTTCAAGCCAAAAGATGTTTATCCGTGCACGGTTGATGAAGAGAATTGGCACGAAGGTGTTGGTGTTCGACTTGCTTTCGGCAAGTGCTGTACCGAGAAGACATTTCGCCATGACCATGAAATGAGGCAATTGCTTGTCTTCCAGAGAGAAGATAACAATGATCAACAAACGCACACTACGGATTCAGATCGATCCAATGATTCAGACAAGGAGTCAAGCCCAGTTCCGGAAGAGCAGGTATTTAAGAAGCCAGCACTATCGATGATCGAGTCTAGTTCCTCCAGAGACAATAGCGGGTCATCACGAGTGACTTCAGATGTACACAGTTATCCACAAGCACCTCCACCGTCACAAATCGTTGCCATATCTCCAGGATCTCAATCTCAGAATCTACGTCGAACATTGATCATGGCTGGACTTGCGGACAATATCGAGGCGAACAAACGTGCACGTGTAGATCATATCGACATGGTAACGTCGGCTACAGAGAGCCATGGTAGCATTCCTCGACTAAACTATCATATCGCCCAATATAAGCCCCATGGACAGGCTCTCTCAAGCGTGGCTGCGGATGATCACTTTCCATCATTCTCATCTGGCCCAGATACTCCCGCATCGAGTGCTTGTAATGAAGCGCAGCCAGAGGTATTGAACCAGGAGGAGGAGAATGTTATCTACTGCAATGTTTGTGGGATGGAATGCTGGCATAAGGACAAATGCGACAATCCTACTTGTGAAGGGCGGGAAGACGGCTATCCTGGTCCGTCCTACTTTGAGATTTTCGAAGATGGAGAAGTGGTATTCGACTTGGTTGAGAATGAGAATACAGATACTATCATGAATTCCGAAGCACGCAGAGAAGAGCTGGACGCAGATCAGTATTTGGATGTTGACTCGGAAGCATATGACACAATGGATGAAGAAGAACATGAACCCGAGGAATATGAGATCAACAGTATGATCGACGATGGTTCAGAGAACGATTCTATCGACAGCAATAATGGCGATGCGGCCAACAGCGGAGATGAGGAGACGTTCTGGGAAAGTAAATACAATGAGCTTAAGCTGAGATTTGAGGCTCTCGAGGCCAAGCACGCAAGAGAGAAAGAAGCTCACAAATTCACTCTTACAGAAAGAGACACGGCTCGGAAGCAATTAGTTGATCTTCTGCTTCGGGATGAGGAGAATTACGATGAAGAAGATAGTGATGACATTGATGAGGATGGTCGGCATCTGATCAATCCCAAAACTCAGCACCCCTCGGTCACTGAAGTCATCTTAAGTCATGCCACTGAGGAGTCTCAAAGCAGTGCAACAAGTGATAGGATTCAAGATAGGATTGAAGCTGGTGTTGATGCTAGTCATGGATGGCAGAACGTGTCGATTGTCTCTGCGGGATTCAACCATACAGAGGAGGAGATTGAGCTGTGAGGACGTTGTTGTGGGAAAAGATCCATACTTGAGGAATTGAAAAGGACATTTTACTGTATTTTAATGGAGTTTTGAGGGCATAGGACGGAGTCTCGAGCATTCAGACTATGTTGTTGGGGATTCTATGGAGTTTGGCATGGAAGAGCGAATTAGCGAGCGGCATATGATACCCAGATTTGTTTGCATTTGCATTTGCGTTTGTTCTTTGCTTGATTATATCCAAAGATATATAACTTTGAGAACATGGACTTATTGATGTACAATGACAGATTGTATGACCTATTGTTGTTATGGTCCCCGAACAGTGAGTGGATCGTAGCATACTAAGACAGGGATGGGACATGGTGAAAAGCTTCGTTCAAACCACCACACTGCTCTTGATTAAGGAAACAACCCAAGATTTGCTCGCCCTCTTTCCACGTCTCGTTACTACATTTTCCATTCTCGTATTTTGATGTAGAAACATGCATGTTTGAATCATAACGTTCTGTCGTCAAGAAACGCTCTCATCCAATGGCGCGTCGAAGACGTCGATGCACGTACTCATAGTGGCATTTTGTGGTCTCGTGGGTCACTAATCACTCAATCAATCAACCATGGGCGAGGCCGGGGCAGGTTTATGGTAAGGTATGCAGGTCTCAGTTTGTTGTGTAGATGGTATTTTCATTGGTTGAGTAGGTACTGTTTGTGAATTTGTTGGTGATTGATTGATTATTTTGTGATTGTGTGAGGGCTGGTGGATGGAGGGATGCATTGAATTGGATTGAGGAGGGAGTGTGGATTGGTGAGGAAGAGGTTGTGATGATGGAGGAATAGGAAAATTGGGGGATGGGAGGAATTTGTGTATTGTAAGTGAGCGAGGTGAAAGATGAGATGAGATGAGTTGAGATGATGAGTGAGATTACGATCGAGACATACTAACATGCTACATACGGCGATAGTCATTTTAAGAGGTGGGCTTCAGCAAGTACCTAGGTAGTTTAGGTTCCGTGGTGAATCTGTGTTGTGAGAAGAGTAAGACATGAATATTAGGAGGTTTGAAGAATTGTTTATTCTTGGAATTGAGTAATGGGTAGGTATGTTCTGTATACTGTGTAGGAGGTGTGGATTGAGTTGAGTTGAGTTGTCATATTCATGCACACACGTTTTCATGCAATAAGTAACTACTCCATTATTCTTCAAGTAGGTGGCCACATGTTGAGCCATCTGTGGTCGCATACTGGGACAAACGGTTCCTTGGTCTTCGTGTGTTCTTAGAGAAGTTGAGCTTGGGATCTGGATGGTGATGAAGAAGCGAGGAGAGAGACAGTACATTGTTTTTCACGAGGATACAGTAAGCTTAGTAGGCGATCCAAGGGAAACCATCCTGTTGTTTTGTTTCGCATATGTCTCTTGTACCTGAGTCTTTGTTCTAGATTCTAGAAAGTGATTGAGGAGTGAGAGACTTGAGAAGTTTACATGTTTGAGGGAAAGTGGCAGGTAGAGATTGAGTAGAGCTAGAACTGAACTTTCCATGGACGAGTTTGTTGTTTCTTTCGTCGACTCTCTATCTCTCGCTTGATTTCCCATCTTCATTGTTGAGGTGGTTGTCCTGCTTGCTGTAGGTATATACTAGTTTACCTCTTTGTCACAATACTCCACAGGTATCTCTACAATAAACAAGCGACATATATATAAATTCATACAACAAGGCTATATCTTCAAACCTCATCGTTCCTATGCACATAAACAAAACAATACGCCGCCACATATTTACCACCACCATCACCATTATTACCACCAACAACACCACCAACAAAACAACACAGATAGACCTTCTTCAAAGCC